>Ga0255774_10002311_pt1 | contig 14675 bp, 10 predicted proteins | sample 101ome_17_FD_179972 | JGI IMG/M metagenome (GOLD analysis project Ga0255774, IMG submission 179972) | Coastal salt marsh microbial communities from the Groves Creek Marsh, Skidaway Island, Georgia - 101407AT metaG (version 2) | ecosystem: Environmental > Aquatic > Marine > Intertidal zone >...
GAGCCGCGACCGCAGCCTTGAGCGTCTTGATGTCACTCGAGTGGTCGTGCTTCGGCAACGAAGCGATGGCAGCTTCGATAGCCTTGATCTTGCTGCCGTAGTCTCGCTTTGGTAGAGCCGCGACCGCGGCCTTGAGCGCCTTGATGTCACTCGAGTGGTCGTGCTTCGGCAACGAAGCGATAGCAGCTTCGATAGCCTTGATCTTGCTGCCGTAGTCTCGCTTCGGCAACGCGGCGACCGCAGCCTTGAGCGTCTTGATGTCACCGGAATGGTCGTGCTTCGGCAACGCAGAGATGGTCGCTTCAAGCGTTTTGATTTTCTTGGCGTAGTCTTGCTTTGGTAGAGCCGCGACCGCAGCCTTGAGCGTCTTGATGTCGCCAGCGTGATCACGCTTCCGTAACGCATCGACGGCAGCAGCGAGATCACGAATCTCCTTGATGCGGTCGTTCTTCGGCAACGCCGCGACCGCAGCTTCGAGAACCTTAATCTCTTGACCGTAGTCTCGATTCGGCAAGGATTTCACAGCGTCTCGAAGCTGAGCGAGTTTACCTTCGTAATCCCGCTTCGAAAGCGCCTCCGTCGTCACGAACGACTTTTGCCCCTTCTTCAACGCCTTGACATCCTCCTTCGTCGCGAACGCGTCTCTGTCGCGCTTCAAACCTTCAAATGCCTCAGACATGGCGCGAATCTCAAGGTTCACGGCTCTCTTCACATTCGCCTCGACCGCTTTGGCACGTCGAGACAATTCCCTCGTCGTTGCCGTCCTTTCCGTCTCCCTCGCAATCTCCGCCGCCGCGAGCGTCGCATCGAGTCTCGCAACGCTCGCTTTTTCATCTCTCAACCGCGCCAAGTCAAACTCAACCTGCGTCAACCGTTTCGTCGTCGGTCCGAGGTGCATTCCGCTCGCGCTCACACGCACGCTTGCCAACGACAAAGCCATTGAATGCACGTGCCACGTCTGCAACAACACCGCCGCGAGCGCGACGACGACGACGCACGTCGTTGCGACGATGAGCGGCACCGTCGTTCTCACCGCGATCGATTTCCTCGGCACGACGATGTCGCCGGAATCGTCGTCGTCGTACGTCACCGGCGCGAGCGCGCCGGCTGAATCGTAATCGGCGTCTGAATCGTCGCGTGGACGCATCGTCGCTTTGCGTCTTCCTCTCCCTCGTCCCGTCGGCATCGCCGTCGTGGGAGCGCGCGTTCGACTCTCCCGAACGTCCCGACGGACGGACGGATCGACGTTCGCGCTCCTGTCGGCGTCGGCGTCGACGCGGTCTGGCGCGAAAGTTAAATGAAGCGCGTGACACAAGTACGAGGGGATACCTGACGATTCATAACTCGATAGAAAAAGTTCGTTAGAGAGATTTTGTATTCGAAAGAATCGCGCGCGCGCCGCGACCGCGACTTGACGCGTCACACCGCGGATCGGCGCGCGTGGAAGACGCGCGGTATGACGCGCGCGCGCGTGAGTTCGGACGGGTCTTCTCGATCGCCGCGATCGGGACGTGAAGGGGCTTTGTCGTCGTCGTGGTTGTTCGAAGACCTGAGAGAGGGTGAGGTGGACCCGGATACCGCGCGAGGGATCGCGGGGGTGGAAGCGTCGTCGTCGGGCGATGAGGCGGGAGAGGTGTGGCAGGTGTTAAATGTCGTGGACGTTTCGCGCGGGCGGGACGGGGCAGGGCCGACCGCGGAGGATGGGGAGTGTTCGACAACGGAGAGCGGGCGACGGGTGCTTAAACTGACGGCGTTGAGAGGTAGAGACGGGGCGTTGGGAACGCTCGTGGAGCGCGCGCGGTGGTCCGCGGTGCGAGGGATCGAAGAAGTGGTTCCGGGAAGTAAAATCCTCGTGCATCGAAGAAAGACGACGACGGTGAATGCGCTGATGATGGTGGACAGGGACGGCGTGACGCCGCTGGGTGGACGCGCGCCGGGAATCACCGAGACATGGGAAAAGGATCAGAAATCCCGCGCACAGGCGCTCAGTGCCGCAACGGCTGAATCGGAAACGTCGGCACGAGCACCCAAGTTTATCTCCACCTTTGATCCGTCGGCTCAGGTGCGGATTCGCGTCAAGGCGTCCTCATCCGTTGCTTTGCCTTCGATTTCATCCGTTGCTCGTCGTCTCTCAGACGTCCGCGTCACTGAAGACACATCTCGGTCGAAACCACCGTCTTCGCCAATATCCAAAGCACCACAGCCGCCGTCAACACCATCAGAACATCAACCAAACCCATCCTCCACGGTCGAATCATCGTCTCAAGCCGTCGTCGCCCGAGTCAAGCCGAAACTTCCGCCTAAGCGGCGTCTCTCATCCGCCGATGTCTTCTAATCCCCGTACCGATCACGCCCAACGAACAAACACTCGATAGTCAAGTAGCGCTCATTCTTTACTTTTGAAAATTGACGAACGGGATTTCGAACCATCGCCGGCGCGTCGAACCGCCCACCCGTTCGATTTCCGTTTGCCGCGCTCAAATCCACTCAGATCCAATTATACTAAATACGCATATGTAATTGGGAGAAAAACCCGCGTGTCAAGGGTTTGAACGAACGATTTTGGAGCGGACGCACGCGTCGTCAGTTTCAACCCCGCGTTGACCGCACCGACATCGCGATGGGACGCCCCGCGACGCCGCGCGTCATCACACGATGTGCGTCTGCGATGACGCGGACGGCGACATCGGTTTCGTCTTCGTCGTCGTGCGCATCCACGCCGACAACAAGCGTGGAGATGATGATGTTGGACCGAGGCTGGAAGAGCAGAATCCGCGGCGTATCTACGCTCTCGCGACGACGATTGGATGATGTATCCACCGCGAGCGCGACACGAGGATTTACGAAACGCGATGCCGCGGTTCGGGCGATGGGGTTCGCGTCGTCGGCGACGACGCTTCCGGAACACGCGGTGCTTCCGATGCCGGCGCTGTCGCCGACGATGGAACGCGGAGGCTTGGCCAAGTGGCACAAGGCGGTCGGAGATGCGGTGCGTGCGGGTGACGTGATCGCGGACGTGGAGACAGATAAGGCGACGATGGCGATGGAGGCGACGGATGATGGGTTCATGGCGGCGATTTTGGTGCCGGAAGGAAGCGAGGATGTGGAGGTGGGAACGCCGGTGTGCGTGACGGTGGAGAACGAGGAGGACGTCAGCGCGTTTAAGGATTACGAGGCGACTCCGGTGGAAACGCCCAGTGGTGCTGGGGCGGCTCCGGTTGAGGCTCCGGCGGCGCCCACAGCGGCGCCAGTAGCGGCGGCGTCGGTACCGGCGACGACGCGAGCTCCGGCGCCGGCGAGGGACGTGGGTGACAGAGTGTTCGCATCACCGTTGGCGAGACGTTTGGCGCAAGAGCGCGGGATCACGCTTGCACACGTGCGTGGTACCGGACCGAACGGAAGAATCATCGCGGATGATGTCCTGGCGGCGCGAGCCGACGCGGCTGCGGGCGTCGTCGCGGCGCAAACTATCGTTGCCGAGCACCCGCTTTCCAAATTTTTCCCAGACTTTGAAGACGTGAGCGTGAGCGCCATCAAGCGCGTGACGGCCCAGCGTTTGACAGAAAGCAAACAACAAGTCCCGCACTTTTACCTCACTGTCGACATTCGTCTCGATAACATGATGGACATTCGCCAGACGCTCAACAAGCAGTTGGTGGAGGATAAGACGGCGGAAGGCGCCAAGATTAGCGTCAACGATTTCATCATCAAGGCGAGCTCCAAGGCGCTGCTTGACGTGCCGGACGTGAACGCGAGCTGGTTAGGCGACAAGATTCGCAAGTACAAGAAAGCGGACATTTCTGTCGCTGTTCAAACGGATCGCGGTTTGATGGTGCCCATCGTGCGTTCGGCGTGCTGCCTCGGGTTGAAGTCTATTAGCTCTGAGGTCAAGGCGCTCGCAGGGCGCGCGCGCGAGGGCACGCTAACGCCGCGAGACATGACTGGCGGTACGTTTACAATCAGTAACCTCGGCATGTATGGCGTCAAGTCGTTTGCGGCGATCGTCAACCCGCCTCAGGCGGCGATTCTTGCCGTCGGCGGCGCACGAAAGGAAGTCGTCAAGGCGGATAGCGGGTACGAAGAGGTGCTCGTGATGAGCGCGACGCTTAGCTGCGACCATCGCGTCGTCGATGGTGCTGTCGGTGCGCAATGGTTGCAGTCGTTCAAGCGCTACTTAGAAGACCCGATGAAGATGCTGCTTTAAGGCGAGCGACGTCGTTTGCTTACCTATAGTGTCTACGCCTACTATTAATACTCCCAGATTCCTGTTCTACTTATTGCTCAACGTTTCCTTGGCTCGCTCCAAGTCGTCGAATACTTCTCTAGGGACGGCTCTCGCTCCGATGATGTCGACGTTTCGATCTTCGCTAATGGTGTACTCTACTTCGACATCGCACAGAATGACTCGGTACGTGTCAAATTTACGCTTTTCAGCCGGCGCGTTCCGCTCGCGAATGGATCGAATGTCGTACGACAACACTTCTTTGACAAAAACGACGAACTCATCGACGTCGGAGTACAGTTTGACGGCCGATTTGCTTCTATTGAAAGAGTTCGAGAGCGCCGTCTCGGCTTCCTTTGCGACTTCGACGCGTTGAATCTTCAACGGTTCATCCTGACCAATCGCCTCTCTCCCCACCCAATTAGGCGCTGTGGACCGTTCGATGGAATCACAGAATGGAACATACGGCTTTATATCCAAAACCGGCGTCCCGTCCACCAAATCTATCCCCCCGATGACCACGACGCCTCTTTTTGCGTCGACGCACTCCACCGTTCCCACCGACAACCCAATGGGTATCGGTCTATGCGGCGTCCTCGTCGCCAGTACACCCATCCGTTTCCCATCCAATCGCGGCACGGACACTTTCCCTTTGCTCGCACCACCGCTCTTCGTTCCCGTGAGGTTCGTGTTGGCGTGAAAGACGTAAATCACCCACGCGTGCGAGTACTCGTCCAGTCCCTCGAGGAGGTCACGCGGCAACCTTGCCTCCATCTTCACCTCGCACCTCGCGCTCGGAACGAGCGCCCCGCCCTGACGCGGGGTCCCGTTGCGTCTAGAAAACGACGAACGAGCGTACGCGATCGGTTCAAACATCCCCTTCACCCGCGGTGTTTCCCGAACGCGTAAGATTGATTGCAAACGCGCCTTTTCCCGAGCGGCGGCGGTCAATTTCTTCTTGAGCGAAGTGACGATGGTGACGTGCGCAGCGACGGCGAGGGCGGACGCAGTGGCGAGGAACGTGCGGAGAACACCTCCTCGACCGTCATGAGGCATGACGGCTGTGTCCTCGCGCAATGTGACGAAGGGAATGGGCACGCTGAGCGCGTCGTTTTGAAGCTGGTTGCCCGGCGCGCACGCGAGCGGACATTTACACATTCGTCAAGAATTCATTTATTACCGATAGTCATCCTACTCGCGCAAGCGTACACATCATTTAAATACCTCAAACTCATCCTCGTCCTCGTCGTCGTCCTCAAAATCGTCCTCATCGTCGTAATCGACGTCGCCGAATTCATCCTGTTGTTCGCGCGTTTCCGTCACGAATGGAAGCTCCACCTGTTCCGCATTCTTATAGAGCCCATCTAAATCGTAATGCGTCCGAGACGACGGTGAAAACACGTGAACGACGACGTCTGAGCAGTCCAAACACGCCCAATCGCCTTGCTGCGCCGCGCTCTTCGGCACGACGAGACCATACTCGTCGTTGGCCAAATCTCGCATCTTCGCGCAGCACGCGTTCATCTGTGGCCGGTTAAACGCGGTCGCGAGCACGAGATACCTCGCCCAGTACACAGATTTGGATACTTTAAGCACCTGGACCTCTACTGCGCGCGTATCGTCCGCGATGACGGCGAATTCAATCGCCATCTTTCTCGCTTGCGCGTCCTCCTCGTCCTCGTCCACGTCCTCCGCGCTCGCCCGCGTCGCTGCCGACCGCATCGCCGACGGCCGTCGACGCGTCCATCCCACCCTACCACGCGACGCTCCGACCATCGTCGCCATCGTCGCCATCGTCGCTTCACACCGCACGTTCGACGTTCGTCCCGCGCATCCGCCCGCCCGCGTCTCTCGAACGAAGCAGCCGCCGGCACGACCCACGGCCGGTGTCGTCATCGTCATCATCATTACGCGCGCTTCGGCGTCGCCCCAGCCCCGGGATCAATCGCGTCGATCAACCGCGATGAACCGCGATGCGTGCGCGCCCCGCGTTCGGTGGCGCGTGTCGATGAAAAGACGTCGCGTCGTCGACGCGTCGACGTGTCACGCGCGCACTCGGCGCACATTTGCGCTTTTTGGACGGTTCGCAATAGACACAAAACTGACCCTTCACAAACCATGATTTAACAGAGACTCTCACCCTAGGTCAAAAGCAGGAATGGTGAATCGCCAGACGGGCCCAAAACAGTGTTTTATACTGAATACCCATAGTACACGCCATCCGAAAGGACGCCTTCCAGTGCAGAGCGAAGACGTCACACTGAGACGCGCGAAATCACGCAATGTTTGCCGTTCAAGCCACGACGCGCATCGGTACGTAGTACATCTCGTCGACGACGACGCGCTCACGTTTCACTCGCTTTTTTTGTGTCTGTGTTTGTCATCCTTGCCGGTGCCGGCGGTGACTCGCGCCGCGTGGGGCGACGGGTGGACCGGACTCACGCGGGCGGCGCATCGCGATGGGGGGTCGCGCGCGTAGACCGTCGGTGTCGACGGGCGACGGCGACGCGGGTACGGTAGGGGCGCTGAGAGCGCGTGGATGTGTGAGGGATGTTTTCGTGCGAACGCGCGCGGGGTGTTGAGACGGCGCGCGATCGAGTCGACGTCGAACGACGTCGAGGAGGGTGACGGGAGCGTCGGGACGGGTGGGTGAAGACCCTAACCCTGAAGGACGCGAAGGGAGGCGAGACGTGCGGCTTTGGGCACGCGTGAGGGCGTCTCAAGGCGGTGTGTGCAAACGAAGAGGACATCGGCACGGGTTTGCGATGCGCCATTCGACGTACTGCGTCGTTTGACCCCGTTGGCGCGGCGATAATGCGATCAGCTGACTGACGTTGCTGAAATTTTTGTGTTTTTACTTACGCGCAGCGCTCTCCACGAGCTCCTTCGCCTCCAAGGCGTCCGCGCCGCGCCGCGGTGCCGTTCAAGTTGTCGCCGCGGACAAGCGCACTCGACCGGCCGTCGCCGACGTGAGCGATTTCCAAAAGTCCGCCAACGACACTGGCAGCTCCTCTGTTCAAATCGCCCTCTTGACGAAGCGTATTGAAGGTTTGACGGTGCACTTGTTGAAGAACAAGAAGGATTACGCCACGCAACGCGGCCTCAAGAAGCTCTTGGGCCAACGTAGCCGCTTGCAAAACTACCTCGCCAAGAAGGATTACAACGAATACGTCAAGACCATGCAAGGTTTGGGCCTTCGTGTCAAGTGATTTGGTTCGGTGTGGGGTGGGCGACTTGGCGCGAGACGATGCGCGCGAAGATCTCGCGAGTCGCGGTGTAGATGAATTCGTTACTTACTATTAGGCTTTTTATAATCAAAGGGTATCATTACTCACGTATTCTCGTCTCGGTATGCATCCGTCATTCCTCCTCGGGTCCGCTCAACGTCACATCCGACCTCGTCTCCGTTTTCGCCCTCCCGCGCGCGTCGCGATTGACGAGTCTTTTGAGTCGCACGTACATGTCGTGTGTGTAAACAGTATTAGTGGGAAAAAGTAACGCCCGAACCGAGTAACGCACGACGGGTGCACACGTCTCGTCGTCGCGTCGAACGCCACCCCGACGCCGCCACTCTGCGTCGTCGCCCGCCGGACGCGAGCCGCCCCCCGATGGAGCGCGTCGAATTGGCCGTCGTCGGCGCCGGGCGCGCCGCGCTGAGCGCGCTCGCGGCGCTCCCGCGCGAAACGATTAAAGACTGCGTCGTCATCGATCCCGCGGGCACTTGGTTGCACGCCTTTGCGTCTCGACACGTGCGAAACGGCGCGACGCATCTGCGCTCGACGGTGACGCAGACCCCGTTCCCGGGTGCGTGTGGGTTGCAAACGTACATCGAGGAGACGGGGCAAGGGCGGGAGACGGTGAAACTGAACGAGGCGTACGCGGCGATACCGAGCGTAAAGGTGTACGCAGAGTATTGCGCGTTGAGCGTGTCGCGACTGTTTGGAAACGCGCGGGTGATCAAGGGTGCAGTGGTCGACGTGGACTTTGTTAGCGCGGAGAGTGATGACGTGAAAAAGGCGATGCGTGATGGTGGGTTTGATTTGGGGCGGTTCGGGGCGATGATTTTGACTTTGGATGACGGGAGAAGAGTGCTCGCGGCGCGATGCGTGTGGACGGCGAAATTTTCAGTGCCGCTCGTTCCAGAATGGGTCCTGCACGCGCGCGAATCGTACGCGACGCGACGAGTTGAAGAGGGTCAAGATGTTATGGATTGTTCGAACGAGATATTAAATGCGAGAGACGTGGATGTGAGCGTGCCGAAAACGACATTGGGCAAGAGGATACTCGTCGTCGGCGGAGGCATGACGGCGGCGACGTTGGCCATCTCGGCGTGTCGAAGGGGGGCGAAATCGGTGACACTTCTCTCTCGGAGACGGTTGACGGTGAGTGAATTCGAGTGCGACGTCAAGTATTTTGGAAACAAGGGGCTTCGCGATTTCCAAGCGTGCGGTGATATGCAAAGACGCGCCGAAATGCTAGAGACGTTCGCGACTCACGCGACCGTCAACGAGTTTACGCATCAGCAATTACTCAAAGAACAGAATGGAAAACTTCTCATTCTCGAGCAGCGAATGATTACGAGTGTCACGTGGAATCACTCAAAAAAGTGTTGGCAACTCGTCACCGTTCCGAGCGAGGCTGCGACTGTCGAATTTGAGTCTGAGCAGTATCGCCGATTTCGTGAAGGAGGTGTCAAACCCGAAGAATCTGCATTTTCCAATTTTCAAAAGGAGTCTCTGTACGATTTCGATACGATTTGGCTCGGCTGCGGCGAAGTTACAAACGTTGCGAACGATCCCGCGCTTCAAAGTCTCATCTTAGCGACAGAGATACAGATTTGCAAAGGCCTCCCGACGCTCGCAGAGGAGACGTTTGATTGCGAGCATAATCAGGGATTGTCTGCGGTCGCAGGTGGAGCCGGTGGATGTCGATGGCCCGGTACATCGCTCTACATTATTGGCGCGTACGCTAGCCTGACGATAGGACCCGGAGCGGACTTAGCAGTGGGGCAACGAATCACTGCAAAGCAAATCGCCACCACTATGAAACGACACCAATCCATGATTCTTCGTAAAATCGATCCGTATGCCGTAAAGAAACACACTGCCGACGAATGTAGCACTCCTCATTCGCATGAAGTGCGCACGAACGGTGGGCCTCCAAAGCTTCCGATTGAGATGCGCGCGAAAGGTATCATCGACATCGCGCAAATCGTTCCGCAAGGCATGAAGCTCGTTGAGCTGGAGCAGTACGACATGTATGAAGAAGACATGACGATGGATATCCGTGTGAAGCTCCCGGAACAAATTGCGAGCGAAAACATATGCGTTTGTTTTGAGCGCCAGGCGCTCGAAATGTGGGCGATAGGACGATCTTGCGCGTACAGATTTTTTGTACAGAAATTGTACAAGCCTGTCATCGTGGATCGGTGCAACCACAGAGTCTTTGCGAAGAAACAGCGAGTCACTCTCAAAATTCACAAGTACAACAACTTGTATTGGCGGTTTCTCAAAGGCTGATCGCGGCGCGCGACTTTACCGACGAATGTGGGGCTTCTAATGATGATGTACATTGAGCGAACAATACAATTTACAACTCCTTATCAGCTTCGGCGAAGACGTTCGCGCCTTCCTCCTCGATGTACTTCAACGCGTCCTCGAGCTCTTTTTTACGCGCCACTTGAATCTCTGCGACTTCTTGCGGCGTCTTCCACACGCACTTCTTGAGCGTGTGGCAAATATCGTAATGACGGTTCTTTTGCAGCGAGTAATGCAGCAAAGCCTGGATGTACGATCGGCTCTTCACAATGTCGTAACAAACTTGCTCGAGCTTCATCTTCTGACGGGCAATTCTGTACGGGTGCGTCTTGAGCGATCTGACGATGAACCTTTGGGTGTCAAGCTTGGCTTCGTACTCCTTGTCGTCCTCTGCGATTTCCACCGAGTTCTCCTCAGCCATGCGAATCGGGTCGAAACGCGTTTCATCCTCCCCCAAAAGACTGTACAACTCGTAACCGAGCAAACCGGTGTCAATGGCCCATCGGTACTCGTTCAGCGACTTGGTGGCGCGCTTACCCATCTCCGTACCCTCGTACTGCCCGTGAAGTTTCAACTGGCTCACCGCCCGCAATCTCAACCAAGCCGCTCCGACAATGCTCCCGGTAAAGTTTCCGACCCCATACTTCTCACCGAGCTTATTCCCATCGCAAAATTCATCCGGATCCGTCAACTCACTCATGTAATCGTACATCGCGCCCCCCGTCACGTCGTCGGGATGATGAAACTTTGTCCGCACCGTTTCATCGTACAAACTCTTCGTCTCATTCAACACCGCCATGCACGCCCCGCACGTCAATCCGTGCATGAACATCGTCGACAAGTCATCCGCCAACAATTGTCTTCCATCAAAGTCCGCCGCGTACGTCGGCCCCTTCAAAGGTTCGGGTTTCTTTTTCAGCGTGTCGGTGAAATCTTCACCAAACTTGACTGCATGTGCGCTTCTCGCGACGCCCGCGAGCGCGAGGAGCGCGCTCACGACGCGCGTGCGCGTCACCGTGGTCGTCTGTCGGGCTTTATTCGTCGTCATATCGTTGAGGGGTTCGCGCGATGCGATCGTACGGGTGTCGGCGCCGATCGTGGCGCGACGCAATGCCGATTAGCTGAAGGTGTTGGGTTGGATTTTTAGCTGAAGGTGTTGGATTTTTACAAGATACAAGGGAGACTATTTGGATTGAAGACAATAGGAATTAACGACGCCGACGCGTCGCGCGGGACGACGAGGATGCTTTTTTCGCCGCGCGAGAGGACCCGATCGAGACGGTCGGGGACGCCCGGCGACCACCAGATGGCTTGGATGCGGGTTTGGGTTTTGATTTGGCCGAAGAGGATTTTTTAGCCGAAGCGGCGGAACGCTCAGACTTGGACGGTGTCGGCTTGGATTTTCTGGCGCGTTTTGCCGGTTTGGCGTTGGCATCGATGGTTCCGAAGTTGGAACGGGCGAGCACCCAGGAGAGAATCTCGTCGCAGATTTCGTCGCTCGTGGGTTTTTCGTGACACAAGTCGTGGAAGACGTCGTCCACCCATTCCAAGCGCTTGTCCGAGGAAGACGCGCGCTCGTAGAGCATCGCACTGCCCTTTGGATCGGTGTACACGTCGTCGCGACCGTGAAACGTAATCATCGGCATTGTAATCTTCTCAATAACTCCCGGTTGCTTGAGCGCGAGAGAGGCGAGATAAACCTCTGCCGCGACGCGCACCCGCGTACGTTTGACGCCCGACGGCCACGTCAACACGTCGTTCTCCACCTCTTGCTGAGTAAGCGGAAACTTTACATTCTTCACCGTTTTCGGCAACGGAACGGTTGGAATCATCATGGAAAGAATCGTCGTGAACGGCAAAAGAATCTTATTCAACGGCTTGGCGGCGATGCGATCCAAACTCAACGCTGGAGCTAACGCGACGAGTCCATTTGCCGCGTCCGGGTAGTCTATCGCCGCCCGAGTCGCCACGTATCCCCCCAAGCTCGTACCAACCATGAAAACCGGAGTTCCATCCGCAAACTCCGTCTTGAGCTTGCCCACAAAGAGCGCAAAATCATCCACCAAGTGTTGAATACGTTCAAAGTAGCAACGCTTTCCGCGCGCGTAGTCTGAGCGTCCATGTCCCTGATGATCTAAACAAAACAGGCTCACTCCCGCTTCATTCGCGCGTTCGGGCCACGACGACGCGTAGTGTTGTCGCGGGGTCCCCGGTGGGTTGCTCGCGAGCATCTCAAAAGACCCGTACACGCCGATGCCGTGGGCAAAGGCGATGACCGCTTTAGGTTGCGCAACTTCCCACGAGTACCATCGTATTTTTAACCCGTGTTGATTGAAAAAGTGACCCGTGCGAGAGACGTTTGCCGCCTTGGTTTTGAGCTCTGGTTCCCACTTTCTCTTTGGGTACACCTCCATCTTCGGTCTTATCGACGTACGTGGCTGGGTACAGTCGCGGTGTGACACGATGGTTCGTCGTGCGTCAAGTCTCAGTCTTGCGCGCCTGCGGAGCCGTCGACTTTGGTTGGATTGAATAGAAATGCGGTTGTCGCGTATCGTTGACAAAATGAATGTGCTAGAGGCAAATCGTTCGACTATCTATCGCGCAAGAGTGCGCTCTCTACCAGAGCCCACCGCGTGGCGTGCGCGCTGCGACCAGGTAGGTGGCTGACGCGAACGATTTGCTGCTCGACGCTCGCGAGCGCGCGCGCCAGATTTGAAATCCACATTGCGCCCTCCGTGACGGCGGGGGCATAAGCCTGGGCAACTGGCTCGTCGACGACGGTGGTTTTGTCGTTCAAACTAGAAACGATGGATTCGATGACGGACGGATCAACCGGCTGCGGCGCGAAATCGTCGGGTCTAAACTTGGTTACGATTGCAGCGAGAGTCTTGGTGCTGAGTTTGTGGCACACAATGTCGGCGCGGAGTTTCGCGTCAACCAGCGCATCCTTGGGAATCATGCACACGTCTGCCGTCGCTCGAAGTTTTGGAATGAGCGCATCCACGCTCGTACCGAGACCAGTGCTCACCGCTGCGGCGGACAAGGCTGAAATGGCTCGCTTCAATTCCGCGCCGGCAGAAAAGGTGAGCGCGCCGCCCCCCGGAAGCATAGCGTTGCGTTCCGGGTCATCTGATGGGCTCAACATCATTTCTAAAACTTGAGAATCAAACTTCAAGAGAAGATCGATGAGGATGCCATTTTGGAGATGCGTGAGAAGCGGCTTAGCCGAGCTACCAGTCTCAGCGGTGTTGGCGACGGAATCGACACCCAATTTCGCCTTTGCGAATTGGAACATCGCCACCCACGCTCGACCGATTCGATCACCGTCACCCCTGCACGAACCAGTGACGTTTAAAAGGTTCCACGTTCCTTTGCTGCTGGACAAAAGTCCCCCAAAAGTGCTTTGCCAAAGTGCATCCAAAGCGGCATCTCGAGCGATGACTTCGAGTTGGAGAATATCGCGAGTGTCCAAATCATCCATCGTCGCCAAGCACACTCTGCAGGCGACGATTTGCGCGCATAAGAAGACGAGTCGATGCGGATTGGACGACGCACCCTTGATAGCGACGCCGAACGCATCCATGACGCGGTTGAATTCAAGCTGCGCTGCATTCGAGCATCCTGACGTTCGAGCGGCGGTGATGCGCTCTTGAAGACCGAGAGCCATTTGAAACTTGGCGTCTTCGGCGTAGCCGTGAATCAAGACATCGGACAGAGACAAGCTGATGAGCTCGCTCTCCAACGTATCATCTCGCGCTGGCTTCATGACGGAATCGGCAAATCTCGCACCAGCTGCTGGGGTGTAGAAGACGTCTTGGTGATGCAATGGGGTGGTCATGTCTGGTGAGTGCTCGGTAAAGTACATCGACGCGGCTTCTTCGGAAATTTCCGTTTCGACGTACACGTCGACTGCGCTTGTGCCCCCTTGTTGCGTGTACAATCTCGTCTCTTCTACCTGGACGCGCAGGCGTTCTTCTTCTAGTGCACGGCGCTGCAACTCTTCTTGCGCTTGAGCGGCGGCGACGGCTTCTTCCTCGGCGATGCGACGCTTTTCCTCTTCAAAAGCCCGGACGCGTTCCTCCTCTTCGATGCGCGCGCGTTCGCGCTCCGCCTCGGCAGCCCAGTGTTGTTCCTCCTCTAATCGCAAGGCTGCTTCGCGACGCGCTTCTTCTTCCTGCGCAAATTGTTCCTCCGCAACTCGTCGAGCTTCCTCGTCGGCTTGAACGCGCTCCGCTTCGATTTGCGCTTGCATGGCTTGTTCTTCCGCGACTCGGCGCTGCTCCTCTTCGAGGCGAGCGCGCGTCTCTTGTTCCTCCGCAACTCGTCGAGCTTCCTCTTCAGCCTGAACGCGCTCCGCTTCGATTTGCGCTTGCATGGCTTGTTCTTCCGCGACTCGGCGCTGCTCCTCTTCGAGGCGAGCCTGCGCTAAAGCTTCTTCCTCAACCCTTCTCGCTTGTTCCTCCGCCGCGACGCGTTCCGCTTCAATTTGTGCCAGGCGCTCCTCTTCCAGTCGAGGTCGCTCCATCTCGTACTCCTCCTGTTCCTGCTCTGACGCGGTCACGACACCAACCGTCGCTACCGCACTAACTCTGTGTTCGATCGATTGCGGCGGCATGAACTCATCGGCTCCCGGGACGCCTTCGTCGTCGTCGTCCGTGTCCAAATCAGAGTCGAGCAGGAAACCGTCCGAATCCACCTCTCCTTCAGCCGGAGACGTCGGCGGAGTGGAACGCGTCGCGAATAATTCATGCCTCGCCGCCTGCACCTCTGCGTCATCCTCGACGACAGCCTCGGTCGCACTAACATCCGGGGTCGGCGCCGCGCCGACGTCAACGTTCGCGTTTTCATCCTGCGTCGTCGCGCGCTTTTTAAACATCGAAGCCATGCTCGTGAGCGCCGCAACCTGATCCGACTCC
>Ga0255774_10002315_pt1 | contig 14661 bp, 14 predicted proteins | sample 101ome_17_FD_179972 | JGI IMG/M metagenome (GOLD analysis project Ga0255774, IMG submission 179972) | Coastal salt marsh microbial communities from the Groves Creek Marsh, Skidaway Island, Georgia - 101407AT metaG (version 2) | ecosystem: Environmental > Aquatic > Marine > Intertidal zone >...
CTCGGCGATTTCCGTTTCCCCGAGAATCAGCGCATAGCGCGCGCCACTGGCGTCGGCCTTCTTAAACCGCGCCTTTGCCTTGCCTCCACTGCAATGCACCTGAACCGTGAGCCCCGGAAGCGCCTGACGAAGGCGCTGCCCAAGGGCCAGCGCTTCTGCGCTGTGCGCCTCATCCAAGGCCAGCACATAAACATCGAGGGGCGCCACCTCGGCGGGGCCTGCGCCGAGGGCCTCCACCAGCAGGGTCAGCCGCTCCAGCCCCATGGCAAAGCCAATGCCTGGGGTGGAACGTCCGCCAAGCCGCTCCACGAGGCCATCATAGCGCCCTCCGCCGCAGACCGTCCCCTGCGCACCCAAGGCGGTGGTGGTCCACTCGAAGACCGTATGGGTGTAGTAGTCGAGGCCCCGAACGATGCGCGGATTCACCACGTAGGGAATGGCCAGCGCATCCAAATAGCGGCGCAGCGCATCAAAATGGGCCTGGGAAGTGTCATCTAGGCAAGTCGCAAGGTCCGGCGCATCGGCAAGGAGCGCCTGGGTTTCCGGAACCTTCGAATCCAGGATGCGCAGCGGGTTACGTTCGAGGCGGCGCAGGCTGTCCTCGTCGAGCTGGTCAGCTAGGGGCCGAAGGTAGGCGAGGAGCGCCTCCCGGTAGGCCGCTCGGGACTCGGGGGAGCCCAGCGTATTGAGCTCCAGGGTCAGGGCGTCCTGAATCCCCAGCTCGCTCCAAAAGTCGGCGCACAGGCCCAGGAGCTCCGCATCGATGGCGGGGCCGGCAAAGCCAAAGCACTCCACCCCCAGCTGCTCAAACTGTCGGTAGCGCCCCTTCTGAGGCCGCTCATAACGAAACATGGGGCCCTGATACCAAAGGCGCTGCGTTTGGTTGTAGAGCAGGCCGTGCTCTTCGCAGAGGCGGACACAGCCGGCGGTGCCTTCCGGGCGAAGGGTGAGGGACTCGCCGCTTCGGTCCTCGAAGGTATACATCTCCTTCTCGACGATGTCCGTGCCGTCCCCCACGCCTCGGGCAAACAGCGCTGTTGCCTCCACGAGGGGCATGCGAACGTGCGCGTACCCGTAGCGGGCCAGCATCGCCTTGAGCCGGTCTTCGACCCAAAGGCGCATAGCGCTGGCGTCGGGCAGGACGTCGGGCATGCCCCGGATAGATTGGATTCTGGCCATGAGCTGTCTTTCTGCAAAGGTGCGCCTCGAGGGCGCACCGGGACTAACCGCGGGCGATCAGGGAAGCGGCCTGCGCTTCCTCGGCGCGCACCTTATCTTCAATGCGCGCCCGAATCACCCGTTCAAGGTGATCGGCGATGCTTTCGTTATCCAGGCGCTCGGAAGGCTTACCCTCCCGGTAGAGCACGCTTTGGTGATTCGAGCCCGTGACCCCGAGGTCCGCCTTCAGCGCTTCCCCAGGACCATTCACCACACAGCCGATCACGGCCACGTCGAGGGGCACGGTGACATCTTCAAGGCGGCGCTCGAGTTCATTCATGGTGCCAATGACGTCGAAGTTCTGTCGCGAGCAGCTGGGGCAGGCAACGAAGTTGATGCCCCGAGTCCGAAGGCGCAGGGACTTTAAGATGTCAAAGCCCACCTTGACCTCTTCCACGGGGTCGGCAGCGAGGGAAACGCGGAGCGTATCGCCAATGCCGTCCATGAGGAGCATGCCGAGGCCGATGGCAGACTTCACCGTTCCGCTGCGCAGCCCCCCGGCCTCCGTGATGCCCAGGTGGAAGGGGTTATCGATCTGGGTTGCCAGCGCCCGATAGGCCTCCACGGTCATGAAGATATCGGAGGCCTTCAGGCTGATCTTGAAATCCTGGAAGTCGAGGCGATCGAGGATATCGATGTGGTGCATCGCCGATTCCACCATAGCTTCGGCGCAGGGTTCGTTGTCGTACTTCTTAAGAAGGCGTTTGCCGAGGGAGCCCGCATTCACGCCGATGCGAATGGGGACGCCCTTATCCCGGCAGGCCGACACCACGGACCGAACCCGATCGTCGGAGCCGATGTTGCCCGGGTTAATGCGCACGCAATCGACGCCGTACTCGATGACCTTCAGGGCAATGCGATAGTCGTAGTGGATATCCGCCACCAGAGGGACGCGCACCCGCTTGCGGATTTGTCCGAAGGCCTCTGCCGCTTCGAGGCTCGGGGCGGAGACACGGACAATATCGGCGCCCGCGGCCTCCAGCTTTTCGATTTGCGCCACGGTCGCATCGACGTCCGTGGTTTCTGTGTTGGTCATGCTCTGCACCGCGATGGGGGCATCGCCGCCCACGGGGACCGAACCTACGTGGATCTGGCGCGTCGGCCGACGCTTAATCGGGCTTCCAAGGTTCATACCGTCCTCCCAGGCCTAGCGACCCAGCACCAGCTGCGCAATGTCGTTACGCGTATGGGGCCGCAGGGGCACGTCCATTTGGTTATAGCTTACGCGCACTCCGGGGGCATAGCCTAGGAGCAGCGCAAAGGGCCCCTCTCCCTGCACCACAAGCCGAGTGCCCGGCGTCGGCGCCCCCTGAAAGAGCAAAAGGTCCGCGCCATCCCGAACTTCGGTCCAGCTCTCGGAGGTATAGGTCAATTCAAGACGGGCGCCTTCACCACCAACCCACAGCTCGGGCTTACCATCCGCGCCCTCCCGCGCCTCCGGTTTGGGCGTCGCACCCGTGGGCGCCAAGGCCAGGGGAACGGCGGCCAGAAGGGGCTCCGGCGCCCCGTCCGCAGCACCAAGCTGTTGTCCGGCCCCCAGCACCATGCCCCCGAGGACCACAGCCCCTAGGGCTGAAAAACTCGCCATCACCCAACCGGGGTTCTGGAAAATGCCCCGGAGGAGGGAGGCCCGGAACCCCTGCTTGAAGGATAGGCGCGACAAGGCCGCCCCCTCGGAGGCCAGCCCCGCCTCCGCCAGCTGCTGGTCAAAAGCGGCCAGCACCGGCGCCGAAGGCACCAGCAGCAGGCGCGCGTAGGCGCGGAGGTAGCCCCGTACAAAGATCGGGCTGGGAAGGCGGGGCAAATCGTCCGCTTCGAGGGCCCGCAGGGTGGAGAGGGAAAGATTGAGCGTTTGGGCCAGATCCTCGGGGGTCAGGCCCCGCTCCACGCGCACCCGGGCCAGCAGAGCCCCGGGGCCGAGGCGCTGAGGCACGTCACTCACGGCGCCCGAACTCCAAGCGCCTCAAGGCGCCGGGAGGCCTCCGCCTCCGCGTCGGGATCGCCGAGGCGCCGCGCAATGGCCAGGGCGAGGGTCAGGCTTTCCTCGTTATCGGGAGCGCAGCGGGCAAAGCGCTCCGCGAGGCTTCGGGCCCGAGGGATATCCCCCTCCGTGAGATACCAGCGGGTGAGGGCCAGCAAGGGCCTCTGGGCGCAGGGCGCTAGGGCAAGGGCGCGCTGGAAGGCGTCCCGGGCGTCTTCCGGAGCATCCGCGGCTTCCAGGGCTTGGCCAAGATTTTCAAAGGCCACGGCGCGGGCCGGGAAATCGGCATCCTCCGCAGCCCGGCGGAGGGCCCCTACAGCTTCCTCGTAGCGACCCTGGCCGTAGAGAAATACGCCGTAATCATTGTGAACCTCGGCCTGCTCCGCGCCGAAACGCCGGGACCGGCGAAAAGCGGCCTCCGCGAGTTCCGGCTCCCCCTCCGCGTCGTAGATCCGGGCCAGGATCAGGTGAGGACGCCAGGCACGGTCATTGATCTCAAGGGCAGAAGCGAGGGGGCGGCGAGCCCGCTCAAAGTCCCCCGCGTCGGCGTAGCCTTCCGCGAGGGCCATGTAGGCGTCGAAGCGCGCCGCCTGTTCCTGCGAGGGCGCGCCCTGGCACCCCCAAAGGCCTAGGGTGAGAAGAAGCGCAGCAAGGCGCCTAGCGCCCAGACTGCCCATGGATGATCTCCCCGTGATCCCGAAGGCGAGCCAGATAGCGCGTCCGGCGCTTGGTTCGGTCGTCAAAGGCACCGGCCAGCTGACCGCAGGCGGCATCGATATCGTCCCCCCGAGTCGTGCGCACCATGGTGGCGTAGTTCGCCGCCATCATGCGCTCCTGGAAACGCCGCACCTCGCGCGCGTCGGGGCGTGCATAGCCCGAACCGGGGAAGGGATTGAAGGGAATGAGGTTGAGCTTCACCCGCTCCCGGAGCCGGGCCAGGCAGGCGATGAGCGCCTCCGCGTCTTCCGGGCGGTCGTTCACCCCCGCGAGCAGCGTGTACTCCACCGTAATGCTGCGCCACTCCCCTAGCTTTTCGAGATAGGCCTCGCAGGCATCGAGCAGTTCGGCGATGGGATAGCGCCGGTTGATGGGCACAAGCTGATCCCGCAGTTCGTCCGTGGGCGCATGGAGAGAGATGGCCAGGGCCACGTCCGTCCGCCCGGAGAGCGCGCGAATGGCCGGCACCACCCCGGCGGTGGAAAGGGTCAGGCGACGCTTAGAGATGCCGTAGCCCAGGTCATCAAGGAGCACGGAAATGGCTTCGAGCACGGGCTCGAAGTTTAGGAGCGGCTCCCCCATGCCCATGAGCACGACGTTCGTGATGGGCTTGGGGCGACCGAAGTCCGTGTCCTGGAGCGCCCGGCGCGCCAGGCGAACTTGGGAGACGATCTCCGCCGCGGTGAGGTTTCGGTTAAAGCCCTGCTTCCCCGTGGCGCAGAAGCTGCAATCGAGGGCGCAGCCCACCTGGGAAGAAATGCACAGCGTTCCCCGGTCTTTCTCGGGGATGAACACCGTTTCGATGCGCTGCCCATCGGCCAGAGCAAAGAGCCATTTCCGCGTGCCGTCCTGCGACTGGTGATCCTGCACCACCTCAGGCATGGCCAGGGTGGCTTCCGCCTCGAGCCGCGCCCGGAGGGCCCGGGAGAGATCGGTCATGGTGGCGAAGTCATCCGCGTCGCGGTGATGAAGCCATTTCATCACCTGCACGGCGCGGAAGGGCTTCTCTCCGAGGCTCGCGAAGTAGGCCTCAAGGGACGCCTTGCTCATGCCCAGGAGCGCCACCGGCACCGCCACAGCGTCACCGGTGAGATCCCTTAGGGCGAGCTCTTCCGCCATGACCGAAAGCGTCCGCTTAGGCGCGGGCGCAGACGTCCAGCGCGCTGAAGAAGTAGGCTACTTCCCGAGCCGCAGAGGTCGTGGAGTCGGAGCCATGCACCGCGTTGGCGTCGATGGACTCGGCGAAATCGGCGCGGATGGTACCCGGCGCCGCTTCCTTGGGGTTCGTGGCGCCCATGAGCTCACGATTCTTGGCCACCGCCCCTTCTCCTTCGAGCACCTGCACCATGACGGGGCCGCTGGTCATGAAGGCAACGAGGTCCTTGAAGAAGGGGCGCTCGGCGTGCTCCGCATAGAAACCGCCGGCTTGAGCGTCGGACAGGTGCATCATGCGGGCAGCCACGATCTTCAGCCCCGCTTCTTCAAACCGCGCATAGATGGCGCCGATTGCGTTCTTCGCAACGGCGTCGGGCTTGATGATCGAAAGGGTGCGCTCAACGGCCATGGGTGCTCTCCAAGGGAAATCATGAGGGCCCCCTTGGCCCTCAAAAGTGGCGCAAAATTATACGGACTTTAGGAACTTACAGCTACAGGAGAACGCAAGGAAGCGACCCGCTCGCCAAGCCAGGCGCCGGCGCCCTCGGCTTCCGCCGCGGTGGTGAAGCGGCCAAAGGAAAAGCGCAGGGCGGCGAAGGCCAGGGCTCGGGGGACCCCAAGGGCCGTCAGCACGAAGGAGGGCTCCACGGAAACGCTGTTGCACGCCGAACCGCTGGAGCAGGCAAGCTCGCTGGCGACGGCCATCTGGAGGGTTTCGCCGTCCACGCCGTCGAAGGCCAAATTCAGAATGCCGGGCATGGTGGGCGCCCCGGCCCCCATGAGGTGAACCCCAGGCAAGGCACCCAGGCCCCGAAGGAACGCCCCGCGGCAAGCCTCAAGATGCGCCAGCTCCGCGGCCAGGGCGCCGTCGGCGTAGCACGCCGCGGCGGCTCCAAAGCCCACGATCTGATGAGTCGGCAAGGTGCCGGAGCGTAGGCCCCGCTCGTGCCCGCCCCCGTGCATTTGCGCCACCGGCGGCGGGTTCAAGCTCCGGGAAACGTACAGTGCCCCAATGCCCTTTGGCCCGTAAATCTTGTGTCCCGAGAAGGACATGAGATCCACCGGGAGGGTTGCGAGGTCGAGCGCCATCTTGCCCAGAGCCTGGGCCCCATCTACGTGAAAGGGCACGCCCGCATCCCGGCACAGCGTCCCTAGGGCCGCGAGATCGTTCTTAACCCCGAGCTCGTTATGCACCGCCATGAGGGAAACCAGGATCGTATCCGGACGTAGGGCCGCGGCCAGCGTTTCCGGGGCCAGGACGCCACTGGGCTCGGGCTCAAGCCAGCTCACCTCAAAGCCCTGCGCCTCAAGCACCTTGAAGCAGTCCACCACAGCCTTGTGCTCGATGGGGGAGGTGATGAGGTGACGACCGCGCGTGGCCAGGGCCTCGGCTATGCCCTTGATGGCCAGGTTATTGGCTTCCGTCGCCCCGGAAGTGAAGACCAGTTCGCGCACATCGCAGCCCAGCAGGGTCGCCAGCTGGCTCCGCCCGAGCTCCACGGCCTCCTCCGCATCCCAGCCAAAGCGGTGGGTTCGGGAGGCGGGGTTGGCGAACACCCCCTCGAGGGTCAGGTGCTCCCCCATGACCTTGGCCACCCGCGGATCTACGGGGGTGGTGGCGGCGTAATCGAGATAGAGGGGCGTCATGAGAAGACCTGCGGCCTAGAGCTGCATGGCGGCAATCAGCGCATCCCCTTCGCGCTGGCCCGCCCGCTGGCGCTCCGCCACAGCCTGCACGGCCTCCCGCGCCACCAGGGACGCCAGGGTGTGCTGGCTCAGGAACTGCTCGATGCGGGCCGAGAGATCGGTCCAGAGATCGTGGGTGAGGCATTGCTGCCCATCCTGGCAACGCCCACTGCCACCACAGCGCGTGGCGTCCAGCTGCTCATCCACGGCGGCGATGATGCGGGCAATGGAGATGGCCTCCAGGGGCTCGGACAGGCGGTAGCCGCCCCCGGGACCGCGCACGCTGGCCACCAGACCGCCCCGGCGAAGGCGGGCGAAGAGCTGCTCGAGATAGGCCAGGGAAATGCCCTGACGCTCCGCAATATCCCCGAGGGGCACGGGCTTCGGCGCGGCATTCAAGGCCAAATCCAGCATCGCCGTGACGGCGTAGCGCCCTCGTGTGGTCAGTCGCATGCCCATTCCCTTAACGCGTTACGGTGCAATAACTTACGTCCTTAGGGCGCCCTGTCAACTGTCCTTCCCCCGACGTCCCTTGCCGCCCCCGGTAAGGACCCGCTCCAGGCCGGTGAAGACGCCTCGAAGAATGTTCACCTCCACCTGATCCAGGCGGGTGCGGAAGAAAAGCCGCCGCAGGCGCAAGCGCACCTGCCCCGGCTCCCGGTCCGCGAGGAAGCCCGAGTGATCCACCATGCGGTCCAGGTGACCCATGAAGTGCTCCAGGGCTTCCGAACTGGCCCAGGGGCGATCCCAGGGGGGCTCCGGGGGGCGCACCCCTTCCAGCCAAGCCATGCGCAGCTCGTAGGCCACGAGCTGCACCGCCATGGATAAATTCAGGCTCGGGTAGGCGGGATCGGTCTCCACCATCATGTGGTGCTGGCACCGGGCAAGCTCATCATTGGTTAGGCCACTGGCCTCGCGACCAAACACAAAGGCCACCGCGGCGCCCTCCCCCGTTTGAAGCTCCTCATGAGCCAAGGTGGCGCCGCTCCGCGCCGTCACCATGGGCCAAGGCACGCGCCGGCTTCGAGCCGAGGTACCAATCACCAGGGTCGCATCGTCTATGGCCTCCGCGAGGGAGGACACCACGGAAGCCCCGTCCACGAGCTCCACCGCCGAGGCGGCGCGAAAGCGGGCCTCCGGATCGGGGAAGCGCTGGGGATTTACCAGCACGAGGTTGCCCAGACCCATATTTTTGAGAGCCCGGGCCGCGGCGCCAATGTTCCCGGGATGGGAGGGTTCGACTAGCACAAAGCGCAGCCGCGCCCGGAGGGCCGGGTCAAAGGGGGGGCTTTGGAACTCATCGCTCACGGGCGTTCTCCCTGATTGAATGCGAGCGCGGACCGCGGGCTTCTGCTAGCATCCGTCGCCTATTTTTTGCACCGCCCTGCGGCGCACCCTGCGCAAGGACCCACGCCATGCAACCCTTGGCCAATATGGCGCTACGCGCCGCCCGAAAAGCGGGGCAGATTATCGTCCGCGCGCTGGACCGCGTCGACCGCGTCAATGCCGAGCAAAAGGGCAAGAACGACTGGGTCTCGGACATCGATCGCGCCGCCGAAGCGGCCATCATCGAAACCTTGCTGACGGCCTACCCCGATCACGGCTTCCTCGGCGAGGAATCGGGGCATCGGGAAGGGCATGACGGGCACACCACCTGGATCATCGACCCGCTGGACGGCACCACCAACTTCCTCCGGGGCATTCCCCATTTCGCCATCTCCATCGCCTGCCGTCAGCATGGCCGCCTCGAGCACGCGGTGGTCTTCGACCCCCTCCGGGATGAAGCTTTCGTGGCCTCCCGGGGTTACGGCGCTCAGCTCAACGGCAAGCGCCTCCGGGTCACCCGCCTTCCGAGCCTCGACGGCGCCATCATCGGCACGGGCATTCCCTACCGGCAAAAGGCGGCGCATCTTCAGCCCTACCTGGGCATGGTCGGGGCCGTCACGCAGGACGCCGCGGACCTTCGCCGCGCTGGCTCCGCAGCGCTTGACCTCGCCTACGTCGCCGCCGGTCGCTTCGATGGCTACTGGGAACTGGGCCTGAAGCCCTGGGACATCGCCGCCGGCGCCTTGCTGGTCACGGAGGCCGGAGGCCTGGTGGGTGATCTGTCCGGCGGCAATCAATTCATGCAGCAGGGGCACATCGTTTGCGGCGCCCCAAAGGTTTTTAAGGGCCTGCTGCAGAAGATCGCGCCCCACGTCACGAACGAGCTCCGAGGAGGCTGAGCCCCTCCCCAAGGGCGCCCTAAAGCAGGGCGTCCTGGTCCTGCCCTTCCTTTTCCGGCACCAGAAGATCCTTCTGCTCCACGCCCATGAGCAGCAAGGCGTTGGCGGCCACGTAAATGGACGAATAGGTACCCACGAGCACCCCTACCACCAGCGCCTCGGCAAAGCCCTCAATCATCGAGCCCCCAAAGAGCAGCAGAGCGATAAGCACGAGGAGGGTCGTCAGGGACGTCACCAAGGTGCGTCCGAAGGACTGGCTGATCGCCTGATTGATCACCGCGATGGGCTCGGCGCGCCGCAGGGCCCGGAAGTTCTCCCGGATACGGTCGGCGACCACGATAGTGTCGTTTAGAGAATAGCCGATCACCGCCAGCACGGCGGCGAGGGACGGCAAATCGAAGGACCAGCGAAACAGGGAGAACGCGCCCAGGGTGATAATCACGTCATGCACCAGCGCAATCACAGCGCTGAGGGCAAACTTTCCGGTGAAGCGGAACATGATGTACACCATCACCAGAGACAGAGCGGCGAGCATAGCGAGCCCCCCCTGCTCCCGGAGCTCCTCCCCCACCGCCGGGCCCACAAACTCGCTTCGCCGCAGGGCCACCTGGTCGCCGTAGTCGGCGCGCAGGGCTTCGAGGATCACATCCCCCACGGTGGCCGTCTCTCCCACCACATCCGGGGGCACGCGAACGAGCACGTCCCGCGCCGTGCCGAAGTTCTGCACCACGAGATCGCCGTAGCCCTGGGCCTCGAGGCCCAAGCGCACGGCTTGAGGATCAGCGGCTTCCGGGAAGTGCACCTCCACCAGGGTTCCGCCGGTGAAGTCGAGGCCGAAGTTCAGGCCCCTCACCCCCAGGAGCGCCAGGGACGCAATGATGAGCAGGGTGGACAAAATCAGGGTGAGCTGGCGCCAGCGCATAAAATCGAAGGCCAGCTTCGTCTCCCAGAAGACCTGGGGCGCGCTTTCACCACTGCGGCGACGAGAGCCGGGGGTCGGATCTGCCATGATCGCTCCTAGATCGCCAGCCGCGCGACGCGGCGGCCCCCGTAGAGGGCATTAATCAGCGCCCGGGTGAGGACGATGGCCGTAAACATGGAGGTCACGATGCCAATGGCCAGGGTCACGGCGAAGCCCTTCACGGGCCCGGAGCCGATGGCGTACAGCACGATGGCCACGAGAAAGGTCGTGAGGTTGGCATCGAAAATGGTGATGAAAGCGCGGTCGAAGCCGGCGTGGATTGCCTGCTGAGGCGAGCGGCTGGCCAGCTCCTCCCGAATACGGGAGAAGATCAGCACGTTCGCATCCACCGCCATACCCACGGTCAGTACGATACCCGCGATGCCCGGGAGGGTCAGCGTGGCCCCGAGGAGAGACATCACCGCGGTCAGCAGCACCAGGTTGGCCGCCAGAGCCACGTTCGCCGCCAGACCGAAGAGCCGGTAATAGACCAGCATGAACAGCAGTACGAGCCCAAAGCCCACGGCCACGGACAGCATGCCCGCGCGTATGTTGTCCTCCCCGAGGGAAGCGCCGACGGTGCGCTCCTCGACGATATACATGGGGGCGGCGAGGGCGCCGGCCCGGAGCAGCAGCGCCAGGTCCGAGGCTTCCCGCTGGGAAATGCCCGTAATGCGGAAGCGGTTGCCCAGGGCTGCCTGAATGGTGGCCACGCTAATCAGGCGCTGGGTCTCGTAGGGAATTTGCCGAACCACCGTTTCCCCATCGATTTCCACGTAGCGCGTTCGCGTGCGCGTCTCCTTAAAGAGGATGGCCATGGAGCGCCCGATGTTGCCCCGGGTCGCCTCGTTCATCCGCTGCCCGCCGCGCCCATCCAAGGTGATGTTCACCTGAGGCATGGAGGTTTCCGGATCGAAGCCCGCCTGCGCGTTGGAGACCCGGTCCCCGGAGACGATCAGCGCCCTCTCAAGATCGATCGCCCGGAACTCGTAGTCGTAGGTTTCTACGTCTGAGCGGGGCGCGTCGGGCTCCGCCACGAGGCGAAACTCGAGGTTAGCCACCTTGCCGATAATGTCCTTGGCCCGGGTGGAGTCCTGGATTCCCGGAAGGTCGAGCACGATTCGATTACGTCCGAGACGCTGAACCAGGGGCTCGGAGACCCCAAGCTCGTTGACCCGGTTGCGCAGGCTGACGAGGTTTTGGTCAATCGCGTAGTCCTCGATGTCCTTCACGACCTCCGGGCGGAGGGTCAGCTGGAGCGCGGGGGCGTCGTCGATAAGCTCCGCCGTGACCGTGAACTCGAGCACACGATCGGCGAGGAGGCGCCGCGCCTCGTCGCGATCGGCTTCATCGCGAAAACGGATAGTCATGCGGCGGCCACTTTGCTCCGTTTGCACCGGGCGCAGGTAGCGGAGCCGCTCCGTGCGGAACAGGGTGCGCACCTCATCTTCAAAGGCGCGAAGGCGATCAGCGACGGCCCGCTCCATGTCCACCTCAAGGAGAAAGTGGACCCCCCCGGAGAGATCAAGACCGAAGTTCATGCGCTGGGCGCCCAAATCTTCCAGCCAAGTGGGGGTAGTAGAGGCGAGGTTTAAGGCGACGATGAAATTGTCGCCGAAGCCGCCGCGCACCAGCGCTTCCTTGACCACTTCCTGGGCCCGGAGCTGGGCATCGTTGCTCTTAAAGCGCAGGAGCGCCGCGCGGTCTTCTAGCGTCGCCCCGAAGCTTGCCAGCCCCGCTTCGGCGAGGGCCGCCTGGGCCGCGGCGAAGGCCTCGGACAGGGGCTGCTCCGCCTCCTCCCGGGGGGAAAGCTGAAGGGCATAATCCGGCGGATAGAGATTGGGGATGGCGTAAATAACGCCGAACACCAGGGCGAGAAGGAGCGCGATGCGCTTGCCCCACCCCGTGCGGTTCAGTTGCTCCGGGGCGCGGCGCCGCGGGGCTGCGCCGCCCAGAAAGGCGCCGGGGGCGCCGGCGCGGGGCCCTTCGCTCATCAGCCCCCCTCGGCGTCGAGCTGCTTCAGCGTGCCCTTCGGCAGGGTGCCAATCACCGCAGCCTTCTGAAAGCGCAGGGTGGTGGGACCCACCTTCACCTGCACGAAGTCGTCCTCGACCTTGGCGATGACGCCCACTAGGCCCGCCTGGGTGACCACTTCGTCCCCCTTATTCAGAGCCGCCATGAGGGCCGCCTGAGCCTTCTCCCGCTTACGCTGGGGGCGGATCAGGAAGAAATAGAAAAATACGATCAGGAAGGCGAGCCATACCCAGCCCCACCAATCCGGTTGCGCCTGAGCGCCAGCCTCGGCGGCCTGAGCCGGGGAAATCAACCAATTCATGCCACGCTCCAAGGGTCTGCGGCCGCTTCTGGCCGCTCAAGATTCCAGCGCTCATAGAGCTCTCTTACGAGGGTCGGCAATGTACCGGAGCGGATAGCACCCCGCAATTGCGCCATGAGCGTCAGGTAGTAGGTGATGTTGTGAATCGTCCCCAGCTGCGCCCCCAGCATTTCCCCGCAGCGATCCAGGTGATGCAGATAGGCCCGGGAGAAGTTCTGGCAGGTATAGCAGGCGCAGGCCTCGTCGAGCGGGCTGTCATCGCGGCGATGGCGCGCATTACGAATGCGCACGACCCCCTGGTGGGTAAACAGATGGCCATTGCGAGCGTTACGGGTCGGCATGACGCAGTCAAACATATCCACGCCCCGCACCACCCCTTCCACCAAATCCGAAGGCGTGCCCACGCCCATGAGGTAGCGCGGCGCCGCCTCGGGCATTTGGGGCATGAGCTGTTCTAGCACCCCGAGCATGGCAGGTTTCGGTTCCCCTACGGACAGCCCGCCAATGGCGTAGCCGTCAAAGCCCAGGGCCTGCAGACCGTCCAGGGAAGCCCGGCGCAGCGCGGGATACATGCCCCCCTGGACGATGCCAAAGAGGGCATTGGGACTAGCGCCATGGGCCGCCTTAGACCGGGCGGCCCAGCGCAGGGAAAGCTCCATGGAGATTCGAGCTTCCTCCTCCGTGGCGGGAAAGGGCGTGCACTCATCGAAGCACATCACCACGTCGGAGTTCAGCGCGCGCTGGACCTCCATGGACCGCTCCGGGGTCAGCTCGATGCGCCGACCGTCCACGGGGGACTGGAAGGTCACCCCGCTTTCCCGCACCTTGCGCAGCGCCCCCAGGCTCCACACCTGGAAGCCGCCAGAATCGGTGAGGATGGGCCCGTCGTAGCCCATGAAGCCGTGGAGTCCGCCCAGCTCCGCAATGATGTCCTCCCCAGGACGCAACATCAGGTGGAAGGTATTGCCGAGGATGATTTGGGCACCCGCAGCGTCGAGGTCCCGGGGGGTCAGGGCCTTCACCGTGCCGTAGGTGCCCACGGGCATAAAGATGGGGGTCTCTACCACCCCATGAACCAGATGCAAACGCCCGGCCCGGGCCGCTCCATCCTGCGCCAGCAATTCAAATTTCATGGCCCTGCCTCCGGCGTTAGCGACCGCCATAGCAGCATGGCATCCCCATAGGAAAAGAACCGATAGCCCTCGGCCACGGCTGCGTCATAGGCCTGGCGAACCGCCTCCCACCCCGCGAAGGCCGACACCAGCATCAGCAGCGTGGACTGGGGCAGGTGAAAATTGGTCATCAGCCCGTCCACCACCCGAAAGGAAAAGGGCGGATAGATGAAGATGTCCGTTTCCCCGGCGTGGGGGGCAAGGCCCTCGGGGCGCCGGGCGGCGGTCTCCAATACCCGCACCACCGTGGTTCCCACGGCGATCACCCGCCCTCCCCGCGCCCGGGTGGCCTCGATCGCATCCACGGCCTCCGGCGGCAGCACATAGCGTTCCTCGTGCATGCGATGGGCTGTGACGTCTTCGACGCGCACGGGGGAAAAGGTGCCCGCCCCCACGTGCAGGGTGACGGTGGTTTGTGCAACCCCGGCCTCTGCCAACTCCGCCAGCAGCGCATCAGTGAAGTGGAGCCCCGCCGTGGGCGCCGCCACGGCCCCCGGGTGCCGCGCGTAGACGGTCTGATAGCGCGCTTGGTCGTCTTGCTCCGCCGGCCGCTCGATGTAGGGCGGCAGGGGCATTTCCCCCACGGCCTCGAAGAAGGGCAACACCTCCTGCCCAGCGGGGAAGGCCAGCTCAAAGAGCGCCTCCCGCCGGCCAAGAACCGACACGGGGAGCGCCTCGGGCCCCAGAAAAAGTTCGCCACCGGCCTTCGGGGCCTTCGATGCCCGGATCTGCACGAGCGCGCGGTGGCTGTCGAGGGCGCGCTCGAGGAGCACTTCGATCTGCCCCCCGGTGGCCTTTCGGCCAAATACCCGGGCGGGTATGACGCGGGTGTCGTTAAACACCAGGAGATCACCGGCACGAAGCAGGCTAGGCAGCGCCGCCACCCGGCAATGCTCCGGAGGCGCGACGCCGCCCGGGAGGTGGAGCAAGCGGCTTTGGCCCCGCTCCGCCGGGGGATGCTGAGCGATCAGCGCCGGCGGCAGGACATAGTCAAAATCTGAGGTTTTCATGGTGCACTCCAGCGGGCTTACGGGCCCGGGGGCGCGGAGTGTAGCAATTAATCGGCGGTGACCGAGGTGATCCGACCAAGGCCTTCGGCGGGGAAGCGATCGGCGGTCACCTGCCCCGCGAGATTGTTGACCAGGTAGCTGTCTAAGGCCTGCCGCAGATCAACCCCCACGAAGGCGCCGTCGAGCGCCGGCAGCTGTAGG
>Ga0255774_10002330_pt1 | contig 14605 bp, 20 predicted proteins | sample 101ome_17_FD_179972 | JGI IMG/M metagenome (GOLD analysis project Ga0255774, IMG submission 179972) | Coastal salt marsh microbial communities from the Groves Creek Marsh, Skidaway Island, Georgia - 101407AT metaG (version 2) | ecosystem: Environmental > Aquatic > Marine > Intertidal zone >...
ATTATGGAAATTATTCTTGAAACTGGAAAAGAAACTCTTACACTAGAGGTAGAACGTTATCAACCCCAATCAAAAACGTATGTATGTAGTATATTAGAAGATGACAATGGTGATTGTGATTGGCTAATAATAGATGAAGAAGATATTCAGATTCGACATGGGCATGAGCTACATCTTTATACGGATACTGCTAATTTCGTCGGAGGGGGAAATTTCGTTCGACCAGTAAATAACGACCGCAAGAACGATTTACTTGCTGAAAGCCTTCCGACTAATAGATTTACTTGGGATAACTATGAAAAGTTCTACCAAGAATCTATTGATAATAATCTAACCTTTGCAACCTTTAATGATTTCGCTAATCACTTTGATATTCAAGGGTTCAGATTCTGTCCCAAGATTACGGACACAAATAAAATGAAACGAAATAAATCTTTAGCCCAAAAAGGCGCAAAACGTCTTAAAATTAAACGTGGTGTCGATTTTGCAGATATCATTCTCGAATATCGGAATGCTGCTTAACCATGACCAAGTACGTTCACGATAACCATGTTCACGTATATTACCTGAATGAGGGTATTTACGGAACGACTTTAAAACAGTATAGTAAGGACGACGGCGTTCCTGCATCTAAGATAACCTTGGATGCAGACGCTGTGGTTAAATTCAAAGAGATGCTTGCAAGAGGAGGATGGTATGAATCAACGGCGGGGTAAAACACATAAGGCAGCATTAGGTGACGGTCTACAGGATATGAAACTAAAAATGTTTTTCAAAGATTGCGCAGAGGTCTTAGATGCTGACGGTCAGGAGGATGCCGCCTTTTACTTCCATCAAATTGTAGAACACCTTATGGCTGGTAAGTCCTTACCGCACGATAATAAACGTGAGGCAGCAAGAATCTTAGGGGTGTGACACTTTATATACACATTTGAATTATAGCGGTACCGTTGCGAAGTCGGCGGTACTTTTTTTTATAATTACTCATAAATGAAACAGGAAGTAGAAATGGGTAACACAAAACTATGGAAAAGGGTAAAGAAGATGGATCTAGGTAATCCTGTAATTACAGCTCTGGTCGGGTTGGTAATATTTTATATTGGCCTTAAAACCTTTTCTGGAGGTATGAAGTCAATGGGTAATATGGACCACCTTCAATTCTTTTTAGGTAATCCAATTTATATGTTTGTTGGTGGCATCGTTATGACTTTGCTATGGCAATCATCATCCCTGTCGACTACGGCAATCATTGCTTTGGTCGCATCAGGTGCTTTACCTCTTCCAGCTGCAGTTTCTGCAGTACTAGGGGCTAATATCGGAACAACTGGAACAATATGGTTAGCGGGAATGTTCGTATCCGATGGTTTGCCGAAAGGTGATACACTACGAATAGCTATGGCACACACCGGAATGAACTTACTTATGGCATTAGCACTGTTACCATTCGTAGGACAGATTGCTAGATTTCTTGGTAGGTTTTAAAAAAATTCATAAAAAATGAAAAAAGTTCGGGGGGCGGGGGTTTACATTCCCGCCTTTATACATTATATTAGTATTATCAGAAGGAGATACTAGTATGATTATTAAGTCTGACCGCACAAGCTCTTATATCGCAACTGTCGATCTAAAAGATCCTAGTGATCAAGCATGGATTAAAACAATCCGTAATGCTGTTAAGGATCTAAATGCTTACCACAAATCAAAGGGTAGGTCTTTGCGTCAATACGTAAAGCTTCAAGGCCGCGGACACCGTATGGGTGTAAGTCGTTACAATCAATCACTCCCTTTGGAATATGCTGACACAGCAGACATTTACGTATATAATCGTTAATCACTCCGCCCGAGGGTAACACCTCGGGTTTTTTGTGTATTATAAATATATAAATACACTAAAAACTATTGGAATTCCTATGATTCGTTTCAAAGATTTTCTATCGGAGGGAGCTGCTATGTTTGCAAAAATGACCCGTGCTGAATGGATGAAGTATGGGGACAAACGGCCGAACGCTCTAAAAGATGCGATTGCAGCTAACAATCCTATTCCTGATATTAATGGAAATAACATTGTTGTCCTGAATACAAAACAAAACATGAATGCTATCGATAACTTTACCAAGAGTAAAGACACTGTATTCTTCCTTAATATAAAAGGTGGTAAAACTGTTCAATCGAATCTCATAGGTAAGTCACCGATATTTGGTGGTGCAGGTAAAGGAGCTGGTGCAACCGGTGCAACAGCTAACGGCGAAGCATTACAATGTCTATATCTTGCAGCGCTACAGGGTGAGGGAACAAGACACGAATTCTCACACTTTACTCCAGATCTATTAAAGAAATATGCTGCCAAGATCGACACTGATAGAACATTCGATGAAATGATGAGCTCTACAGCAGATTGGCACGTATCCGCTTATGTAACAGGTAAAGCTCTAATCGATAAAAAATATGTTGGCAAGGACCATGTATTCCATCGTGGTTCAACCGCAATGAATAACATTTATAAAATGAAGGCTAAGGCATTTAAAGCAGATAAGAAACCACCACTGAACAATGATAAATGGAATCCTGGTGATATCTGGGCTATTAAAAAGAATGTAGACCTAAACAAAGTACTCGATGCATCTAGTGTAATGAACTTGAACGCCACACTGAAACAGGCGTTCCTAGATCGTACTATTGTTGGTATATCGCTGAAGCAGATTAACAACCTGAAAAAGAAAGCCAAAGCGACAGATTATAATCTTGACGGTGTCGAACTGGGTAAACATACCTACAGCCACTCTTTATTAAAAGCTTCTACTAGAAACGCTACATTCTGGTCATTTAAAGGCGGTTATATATACTTCGACAGACAAAAGAAAATGGATGTTAGAGCACCCACAGCATTGGGTGCATTAAACGTAGAGATTCAAGGTACAGGTGCAAGAGGCGGTAGAGCTGGTTATGGCGCTATCGTATATGCAGCTAAAGAATATTTAGGTATAACTCTAAAAGATAATAATTCATTAAAGGCCGCAGCACGTAAAATGGCAGGCGGTAAAGACGAAAAGGCTGCTAAGGATCTCTGGAAGAAAGCTAATTCTATTCATTCGGATATCGAGTGGGATGCTTTTTGGGAAGAACTAAAGAAATCTGCAGTTGATCGTATTCATGCAAATTTGGCAGCAACAGAAATCATCTATGCAGTTGATAATGCTGCTAAATCTAAGCGTGACGAGTTTATATCTTATCTAGTTAATATGGCTGGGTCAAAGACCTCTGACTCTTCAGTGTACGTAAAATTAGAGGCCGGAGGATAATATGGCTGTTACCAATTACCTTGATAATTCAGAGTTAGCTGAAAGAATACAGTTATCCAACGGACAATTAGTTAAAACATCCTTTATACATAAATTTGGTGCTGTTCCAGCTATGTCACAGAACCAAACTGGTACTATATGGGATGTAAATGACACCTTATATCCTTGGTCGGCTCTTTCCACCCCTTTAGCAGTTAACATCGAACGTAATGATGTTGCAGATGATGGGCACACTGTAACAGTACAGGGTTTAGATCAGGATTGGAATTTCCAATCTGAAGATATTGTTATTAACGGCGCAGATACAACTGGGGTTAAATTATTTCGAAGAGTAAATCGGGCATTTTGTACTGCAGGCGGATCCACTAATACTGGCGATATTGATATTGAAGCGGGAGGCATCGGTGGAACAACTATTGCCAGGATTAATGCTGGTAAGGGTCAAACCTTAATGTCGGTATATACTGTACCAGCTAAACACACAGCGTATCTGCATCAGGGCATGTGCACTGTTCAAGCTGGTGCTGATGCTACCGTAGATATGTTTGTTAGATATGAAAATCAAGAAACATTCAGGGTAGGTCATTCATTCGAAGTTTCTGGTACAGGTGGTCCATATCTATATCCATTTACAGTTCCAATAAGGATCCCAGAAAAAAGCGACATAGATGTGAGGGCAACGATGAGATCTAACAACGCTAGGATTACTGCAGCATTTGATATGGTATTAGTGAGGAAATAATGGAAAGCTTTAAAACAACCATAACAGAATCTAAAAACACACATATGACCCATATCGAGGATAAGGTTATCTATGGTGGTGTAAAAGGTACACGACAAGCAATAGAAGCCTTACGTAGTCTAAGAGACATGCTAAGAGGTGAACATGACGGTAATGTATCTGTTAAGTGGGATGGCGCTCCTGCTATTTTTGCTGGCACTGATCCACGTGACGGCAAATTCTTTGTCGCCAAAAAGGGAATCTTTAATAAAGATCCTAAGGTATATAAATCTGACGCTGACGTGGATGCTGATACTAGCGGCGATCTGGCTGTTAAGCTTAAGCTCGCATTAAAACATTTACCAGAATTAGGAATTAAGGGCATTATCCAGGGTGATTTTTTATATGGACCAGGTGATATTAAAAGGAAAAAAATTAATGGTGAGGACTATATTACTTTCCACCCTAATACTATCGTCTACGCTGTACCTGCTAATTCTCCATCCGCTAACGCAATTAGAATGGCCAGAATCGGAATCGTCTGGCACACCACTTATCGGTCCTCCAATCCAAGTGGGGGTTTTGCCACCTATCGGGCAGACTATGGAGTCGACGTTTCCTCGCTAAAGAAGAGTAAGAACGTTTGGTCGCAGGATGCAATGTTAAGAGATCTAACCAAAGCAACAATGAGTAAGAAGGACACTGATTATGTTAACTCGAATCTTTCAGAAATCGGAAAACTATTTAACCAGATTGCTGGGACTACCCTCAGGGAACTCGAATCACATCCGGAGCTACCGCGCCTCATTGAGCAATTCAACAACAAGTACGTTAGAAAAGGCCAAGTCCCTGGAGATTCAAGACGACACGTATCAATGCTCATTAGGTGGATCAGACTTAGATATGCCAAAGAGATAGCTAAGAGAAGCAGCGAAAAGGGTAAAGCCACCCAACGTGATAAGCTAAAAGCTATATTAGATTTTTTCTCAGAGAACAATAAAAAATCACTAGAAAAGATGTTTGAACTACAAAAATTGATTGTTCTTGTGAAATTAAAACTTATAAATAAGCTTAATACTTTACAAAATATTTCAACTTTTGTGAAGAGTAAGAATGGATTTAAAGTAACGGGTGCCGAAGGCTATGTTGCTATTGACAAATTAGGTGGTGACGCGGTGAAACTTGTTGATCGTATGGAGTTCTCATACAACAACTTTTCGCCAGATATATTAAAAGGATGGGATAAACCAACGAGGAACTAAATGGCAAAGGTCAGTTTTAAAGATTTTACACCAGTAGATTATATGCCGGGCGAAGATGAACTAATTAAGCGTCAGGCAAAGAAAAGAAAAATGGATACACCAACAGGCAACACAGGGGAATCTGTAGAGCCAACGGATGAAGCTCTTACAATGGCACAGCGCCGTAAGAAAGCTCGTACCATGAGAAAATATCAATCAAGATTAAAAGTAGGTCGTAAGAAAGCCCAAGCAAAGATCGCTAGCTCTAAGGTTCTAGCGAAAAGAGCCCAGAAGGCTGCTCGTAAAGCTATGGCTAAAAAGCTTACACAAGGTATTGCTAAAAGAGACCTCACCCCATCGAGAAAAAGAGAGATTGAAGCCCGCCTAGATAAAATGAAGGGTCGGGTAAATCGGTTGGCAAAGAAACTATTGCCAGGAATCAGACGATCAGAAATGGGTAAAAAGCGCGGTTGATATGTTTAATAGTTTTTCACAGTTTTTAGTAGAAGAAGAAAAGACTGTATTCTATACGTTCGGCAGAATGAATCCGCCGACGATTGGTCATGGTAAGTTGCTTGATGTTTTATCGCAGAAGGCTGGGTCTAATCCATATAGAATTTTTCTATCCCAGTCTCAGGATAAAAATAAAAATCCTCTAAAGTACCAAGAGAAGATTAAATTTGCTAGGAAGTTATTCCCTAAGCATGCTAGATCTATTATGTTAAACAAAAAGGTTAATAACCCTATGGCAGCTGCATCTGCACTGTATAACGAAGGGTTTATTAATCTTGTAATGGTGGTTGGATCGGATCGAATCCGAGAGTTCGATATACTTTTAAATAAGTACAACGGGAAAAAAGCTGCACATGGTTTTTATAACTTTAAATCGATTAAAGTAATCTCTGCAGGTGAAAGAGATCCTGATGCAGAGGGTGTTGAAGGTATGTCAGCATCCAAGATGAGAGGATTTGCAAAGGATAACGACTTTGTATCCTTCTCACAAGGACTACCTAAAGCAGTATCTAATCCCGACGCTAAGACTTTATTCAATACGATCCGTAAGTCTATGGGGTTAAAAGAGGCTAAGAAGTTTAAGAACCACGTACAACTAGAACCAGTATCGGATCTACGTGAGGCTTACATTCGAGATAATATATTTGAAAAGGGTGAGCAGGTCGTAATGACTAAGCACGGCATCGTCGGTAACATCCAACATCTCGGTACGAATTATGTTATCGTAGAATCGAAAGGGGAGACTTGGAGATGCTGGATCGACGATATTTCTAAGGTTGATCCTAACCAACAAGTGACTTGGGACGTACAGGATATTCCTAACGATGACGTTGACGGTGTGGTTAGGGAATCATTACAAGAAGCAAATCAACCCGAATGGGGTACACCAGATTCTACTAAAAAAGCTAAATCCATGACACCCGGAGAAAAATCTGAAGGTCTTTGGGCTAATATTTGGGCCAAGCGCGCTCGTGGCGAGCGGATGCGGAAGAAGGGTGAAAAAGGTGCACCCACACCTGATGCTATTAAAAAGGCTCAAGGTGAAGATGTAAATGAATATGGTGGACCGCCAATCTCTCGTAAAAAATATCTAAAGCAAAAACCTATGCAGGAAAAGATTCAGGTTCGCCAAGATCCTGATATCGATGACCGTAAAGGTTCACAGCCTGCTACATTCCAAATGGGTATAAAGTCTAAGTCTACCAAGGCGGCACGGGATGCACACTTTAAGAAAATGTCGAAGCGTGACGATCACAGCAATCCTGATCTATATAAAGATGCACCAGGTGATAAAAAGGCTAGGGCAAAGGGCACTAAGCCATCACAGTATACGAAAAAATTTAAACAAATGTATGGGGATGACTAATGAAATCATTTCAGTTATTTTTAGAAAGCGCAGATTCGGCTCTGGCTGCTAAAGCTAAGAAATCAGGATTCTCATTAGGTATCCTAAAAAAGGTTTATAGCAGAGGCGTAGCAGCTTGGAAGGTTGGACATAAGCCAGGTACTACACCTCAACAATGGGGAATGGCTAGAGTGAATAGCTTTATCACTGGTGGTAGAACCAGAGTAAAAGGCGATCCTGATCTATGGGCGAAACAAAAGGCAAGGTTAAAGAAATGAAAAAGCTAAAGTCTATAAAAGAAAACTGGGATAAGACTACACAGTCAGCCGATAAGAAACCAGAAAAATATATTAAGCCTGATGGTAAGGTTGGTATTCGTATGGTTCCTATTAAAAAAGAAGGTGCTATGAAACGCATGGCTACCACCCAGTCTAATAAAGCAGACCGTATGGCTTCTACTGATAAAAAGGGTTTGCAAACCTATAAGAAAAAGCCTATGGATGAAAAGACTTTGACCCCAGCCGAGAAAAAGAAACGCGAAGAGATCGCCAAAGCAATGGAAAAGGATAACCCAGGTATGGACATGAAAAAGAAAATGGCTATTGCTACTTGGCAGGCTAAAAGAGTCGCTGAAGGAGCAAAGCTTGTAGAAGCTCAAGATCCTGAGATGGAGAAGGTCAAGCAATTAGTCAGACTTGGGTTAATGGACAAGAAGGATATGACCAAGATTGTTCGAGCACTAGGTCTAATGAAAGAGGGTAAACCTGTTCCACAAAAAGAGCGTAAGATTCTATTTGATATGCTTGGCGAATTAATTGGAATGATTACTGGCGACGATGCTATGTTCAATAAAGCACGTAAGGCGGTCAAAGAAGAAAAAGATATGAACGGTATGTGCTGCAAGCACTGTGGTGACGAATTTGGTAAACCAAAGAGTGAAAGCTGTATGTACGATGCATACAATCCAGAAGGAAAGAACTGGATTAAAAAAGAGTCCTACAACGAAGAAGTCGAACAGGTTGATGAAATCCTAGACACACCTAAGGCAATGCAGAGCTATAAGGATAAAGCTAAATATAGTAGAGATCGTGCTTCAGGTTCTGCTACTGCTAAGATCCTTTCAAAGGGTACTTTGGGTTCACATAAGCCTGAGCTTGATACTATGCGCAAGAGACATAAAGGCATGGATATGGTCGATAGACTAGCCAAGCGTAAAACGTTTAAAAAACTTAGAGGCGAGAAATGAAATCGTTTAAAGAGATCAGAGAAGCTAAAGATCCTGGTGAATATGATAACGAAGGCGCTATGGCTAAAACACAGTTAAAAGGTATTTTAGCTGATGCTGAGCATATGATTAAGATGTTCGAAGATGATCAGAATTTACCAGAATGGGTTCAAAATAAAATTACAAAGGCAGCAGACTATTTAAATTCAGCACATCGTTATATGATGAATGATGACGATGCCCAGAATGAATCTGCTACGAATATGCGTAACCTAAAACTAATTAATAGAATTAAAAAGTCTGGTACAGTTAAATCTGGTTCTATGTCAAAGGATAGCAAATGATTACCTTCAAGACATTCTGCGAAGAGAAAGATCCTAGAATTGCTCGAGCCGGTGTAAAGGGTTTCAATAAACCTAAGCGTACCCCAGGCCACCCAACAAAGAGCCACATTGTGGTAGCAAAAGATGGCGATAAAGTTAAAACAATTCGATTTGGACAAGCTGGTGTTACTACTGCAGGCGCACCTAAGAAAGGTGAGTCTGATCGTCAAAAAGCTAGACGTAAGTCGTTCAAGGCTAGACACGCTAAGAACATTGCTAAAGGTAAAATGTCAGCCGCTTATTGGGCTGATAAGGAAAAGTGGTAGGATTATAAATATGTCTGATACCGATGCACGTTTAGATAGGATAGAATCCAAGCTGGATCAACTAACAGAAGCAATGGTTGCTATGGCCAGAGCCGAAGAGAAACTAGCTGGGTTAAAAGAAGATCACGATAGAGCGTTTGAAAGAATCAATCGCTTATCACAAAAGCTTGACGTAATAGAGCGTCAGGTAACAGATAATGCAGCAACCGTTGCAATTATTAATAAGCTGTTCTGGGTGGCAATTGTTGCCGTTTCAGGATCAATCGCAGCTCAACTTTGGATGTAAGGAGAAACAAATGAGCGAATGGATCAAAAAGTTGGCTGAAAGATATTCTGAAGTCAACATTAACGAATCAAAGATTTTAATTCCGGAAGAGATTCCAACTGCAGAACGTAATGCCTATATGGGTGCAGCTGCTGCAGCACATAAAGCTGGTAAATCACATTTTACCTTTAATGGTAAGAAACATCCAGTGACTATGAAAAAAGATACAGCCACTGCTATCGCCGATCAAAAGGAAAGCAAAAAACCTATGGGTGAAGAGGAAGAAGTGGTAATGAATCCTAAAAAAGACAAAAAAGAGAAAAAGGATGCTAATGCGGAACCCGAAATGGCAGCTGAAGGCGTCATGGATAAAGTACGTGATGTTCGTAGAAAGGTATTTGGTAAGTCCGATGCTGAGAAGCGCGCAGAAGCTGAACGCAGCGCAATGTCTGGTTTTCATAAAGCTATGGGTAAAGCAGCTGATCACGCACCGAGTGCTATGGGCGCCGCGATTAAGAAGAAAAAGAATGAATCAGTAGAGCAAGTCGACGAGATCTCAAAAGATAAAGTTGGTCGTTATATTAAGAAAGCAATGGTATCAACTTCTGATGCTGGTATGGATACAGCTAGCCAAGATAAAGACATTCGCAAAAGAGGTATTAATACTTTTGTGAAACGTCGTATGGGCGCATCAGATGCTGTCCGTAAACTAACAGGTAAAGCTCGTGTACCTGCAACGGAAGCTGTAGATGAATCAGTAGAACTTACAAGAGAAGAAAAAGCTCCAGTGTATTCTAAGATCCTAGAAAACCGTGCAGCACATTATAAGAAAGCTGCTAAGACTCAAGAGTGGGATGACACAGAAAAGTCTAATAAAGGTGCCCAGGATATGAGAGCTGATAATGCCGTAGATGATACTGATAAAGTAAGCAACTACGATAAGCTAGGTCATGATGATGCTTCTAAAGCAAACAAAGCAGGACCAAATGCTAAGCCACGTTCGAATGATAACAAAGCAGGTGATAAGAAAATTATTAATCCTGTAGCTGGAGCGGTAACTAAAGAGTAGGAGAATATAATGGCTATTAAACCACCTAATTGGTGTAGAGGTGCAGTACCCGAACTGAATAGAGGTTGGGTCGATCCAGGTACAAATGAACTACTAGTTTCGTCTAAATTTACACAAGCCCAAGTTGATGAATTCTACGGAATGCCTTCATTCGAAGATATTCAGGATATGAATCAAGAGGGTAAGATCGAAGCAGCTATGGCAGCTGCGGCTCATGTCGAAGAAGAGAACGATGACCTTATCGCAGATCTGAATGATGATGGTGTTATAGATAATCTAGAACAAATGACTAAAACGGAACTGGAAGCTCTCGGCAGAGAAAATGGTGTAGAGTTAGATCGTAGAAAATCTAAAGCGAAACTTATTGATACTTTGAGAGGGTTCCTAGGTTAATAAGGACCTCAAATGCAATTATTTGAAACTCTGACTGATGATAATTTTTTGTTATATGCGGCACGGAATTATTATAAACCGAATGTAATAGATGCAGAAGAATTTTATGATGATCTAAAAAGATTTAAATATCTCAAAAGGTTATTTTATAGATACCAAAACGATAACCAATTATCAGAGAGATTAATTCTAAACCACTTGATTGTTATATTCAACGTATTTGATATTGAGCCAAGTTTAAAGATGTTAGAGTTTCAAATCAAACCTGATTACTGGCCTGCCCTAAAGCCATTTTTGATATTCCTTCGTCATATTAGAAATGATCAATATACAGAAATCCCGATGGATAAGACTGTGGTAGAAAGGCTAAGAGAAATATAATGGGAATTTTTAAATCTACCGGTGACATAATCTATACGCTTAGGTTCCTTAGGCTTCTTACAACGCCATGGGAAAAGACTAAGGCATATGAATACGGTATTATAGATAAGAACGGTAAAAGACTTAAATCGTTTAACACGAATAGTATCCAGGATAGAGATGCGTATAACAATTACTATACGCCGTTCATTCGTCTTGTGTTTAATGTCAAAAGATTGTTGAATAAACTTCCATTTGGTAAGACTAGAATTGCTTCTTATGCTGCAGCATTATATTTGTTGAAGGATAAGTACTCGGTCAATGAAGGAACTATCCTAAAGGGTCTAAAGGAATTCGGTATAGATTCATTAGACTTTTTGGAAGAACAGACCGAGTGGTTTGTCCTGGAGGATCAACGATTATCCCCTGGCGTGTATAAAGTCATGAACGAAAAAATGCTAAATGATTCCTTAGAGGAAATGGTTAATGTTCGTGATAAGATTAGAGTTGGCGAAGACTGTTACCCAGTCGGTGAAATGTTTGGTATTAACATATATGAAGTCACACATATCAGAACTAATAAATCCATATATATTTCTATACCGGAGATTACTAGATGAAGCGGAAGTGGACCAGAGGCGGACCTGATGGGGAGATTCATACCCAGCATAAAGGCGAGACTTGGAGAGTTCGTAAGAATTATGACCACAATGATCGTCACACAGGTGAGTACAGAATCGAAGTAAAAAAGAAAAATGCTTACAGTGGTCACGACTGGCACTGGCACGATACCGTTCATGGTAAAGAGAATGCCAAATCCCGTTTACCTGAGGACGTTCAAGAAGAAATGACTACTACGGCTGATGCTGGTATACCCCATGATACTAGAGATATGGGTCCAAGGTTACCAAAACATATCCTTCGTCGCCGTTTAGGTATACCAATAAACATGACTGATCGTAGACGGAAAAAAGATCGTCCACCGGTTTTATTAAAAAGGTTTAGTAGGTACAATGGCTAAATTATACTTAATTCTCATTGTTGTAGGCTTATTGTCCGGTGTGGGATATAGTGGGTACCAGTACTATCTTTGGTCTGAAGCTACTATAAGTACTCTTAGAGAAAACAATGTTAAACTAAAGTCAGCAGCAGAGACCCTACAAAATACTGTAGAGAAAATGGCAGCTGATGCAAAAAAGAATGAACAATTAAACAAAGATCTTACAAAGAGATTACAACAATCGCAAGAGCATCTCGATAAGCTTAGAGGCGTATTTGCTAAGATCGATTTGACTATGGAGGCATTAACAAATGCACAAGGACTTGAAGACAGAGTTAACAATGCAGTCAACAAACTTATTGGGCGGATCCAAGACGAAACTACTCCTCCTTCTGACAAGCCCGTTACTACTGATGGGGTGTCTGGGGAGAACACCGGAACCGGAAGTAGTAGTAACAACTGAATACCAAGAACAAAATATTCCTATTCAGGAACGTCCTAAAGCTGTGCAATTCCCACCAGTTGATTGGTTTGTAATCACAGAAGAGAATCTAGAAGAAAAAGTCGCTGAGATTAATTCCAAAACAGGTAACGTAGTAATATTTGCTATTACTCCTAAAGGATATGAGAACTTAGCCCTTGGTATAGCAGAGCTTCGCCGGTACGTAAAAGACCAGCAAGCAATCATAGCTTATTATGAGGAAGCACTTACCCCAGAAGAACCGACGGGTGATTCATCCTCCTCCGATAATCAGTAGATTAATTATATCAGAAAAAATATTTCTGTAAATCCCCTATTTTAGGGGTTTTCTAATTCGCAATAATCATATATAATGTATTTAAGTCAGTAACAACTGCCATATATCGTGTTATGGCCAGAAAGGATTTTATCGATGCTCAAACTCATTCCTAACAACACAGATAAGAATACTAGGAAGTTAATGTCAGAAACCAAATTTTATGAAGGTTATAGTAGATGGAGTGAGGATAAGAATAGATATGAAACATGGGAAGAAGCTGTAGCACGTGTCATGGAAATGCACCGTGAATATTATGCGGATAAAATGACACCAGAACTAGCCCAGTACATCGATGAAGCCGAGTCTCTATATAAGCTGCAGTATGCACTAGGCGCGCAGAGAGCGCTGCAATTTGGTGGAGAGCAGTTACGTAAGCACCAGATGAGAATGTATAACTGTACGAGCTCCTACGCGGACCGTGCGGCCTTCTTTGGTGAGCTCTTTTACATTTTGCTATGTGGTGCAGGTGCTGGCTTCAGTGTACAAAATCATCACGTGGCAAAACTTCCTAATGTTGCAGAGCGTAAGAAACAAGCCAAGGGTTATGTGATTGAAGATTCCATTGAAGGCTGGGCGGATTCTCTTTCAGTCCTTATGTCTTCTTTTTTTGTCGGCGGTGGTACGCATCCTGACTTCGAAGGTCGCAAGGTTTACTTCGATCTGCAAAACATCCGTCCAAAAGGTTCAAAAATCTCTGGTGGATTTAAAGCACCAGGTCCAGAACCACTTCGTCGTGCGCTGGATAAAATTGAGCATATGCTTCAAGGAATCGTATTATCTGGGCGTGACAGATTGAAGCCTATTGAAGTGTATGATATCGCTATGCACGCTGCAGATGCTGTGCTAGCCGGGGGCGTTCGTCGATCAGCAACCATCTGTTTGTTTAGCGCAGATGACGAGGAGATGATTAATGCTAAAACTGGTAATTGGTTTATCGATAACCCTCAGCGTGGCCGCAGTAATAATTCTGCAGTTATTGTTAGAGATGAGATCACTAAAGAAGACTTTAAGAGAATCATGGGCTCAATCAAAGAGTTTGGAGAGCCAGGTTTCTATTTTGTAGAGGACAGAGATTTCACTACGAACCCTTGTGTTGAGATTGGAATGTATCCTCAGATCAATGGAGAATCAGGATGGCAAGGGTGTAACCTCACAGAAATCAACGGCGGCAAATGCACAACAAAAGAAGAGTTCTTCAAAGCCTGCCGAGCCGCCTCAATCATGGGAACACTCCAAGCCGGATACACAGACTTCAAATACCTCAGCGGAACTTCTAAAGCAATCTTTGATCGGGAAGCGCTCTTAGGTGTATCAATTACTGGCTGGATGAATAACCCTGATATCCTACTTGATGAAGACATTCAAAAACAAGGAGCAGAAATTGTTAAGACAGTTAACGAAGAAGTTGCTGGGCTTATTGGCATCAATGCGGCAGCGCGGACTACATGCGTTAAACCTTCAGGAAACGCAAGTGTGTTGCTTCAGACTGCTAGTGGCATCCACGCTGAACATTCTCCTCATTATCTACGTCACGTTCAACTAAATAAAGAATCAGAAGTTGCACAACTAATTGCTACCTCTAATCCTTATATGGTTGAGGAGTCAGTTTGGTCAGCAAGTCAAACAGATTATTGTGTAGCCTTCCCAGTTATCTCACCAGAAGGATCTTTCTATAAAGAAGATCTATATGGTACAGCACTATTGGAAAAGGTTAAATTGGTTCAG
>Ga0255774_10002367_pt1 | contig 14427 bp, 7 predicted proteins | sample 101ome_17_FD_179972 | JGI IMG/M metagenome (GOLD analysis project Ga0255774, IMG submission 179972) | Coastal salt marsh microbial communities from the Groves Creek Marsh, Skidaway Island, Georgia - 101407AT metaG (version 2) | ecosystem: Environmental > Aquatic > Marine > Intertidal zone > Salt...
AGCCTGTAGCCAACTGGTTTCACGTTCTTTTCACATCCCGCTAAGGATACTTTTCAGCTTTCACTCACGTTACTTGTAAACTATCGGTCTCGAGTTGTATTTAGGATTGGAAGTATCTGCCTCCCACATTCACACGCGATTTCCAACGCATGCTACTCTTTGACAGTCACGTGGTCATATCGTGTACGGTTACGGGACTTTCACCCTCTTTGGATGTGCCATTCCAGGCAACTTCACCTTCCACGACTTAGACAAAAGACTGACAACCACATCTCCCTCTCTTTCGATTTGGGATTCGGCTTGTCCTGATCCGTGTTCATTCGCCACTACTAACGGAATCTCTGTTGATTTCATTTCCTCCACCTACTAAGATGCTTCAATTCGGTGGGTTCCCTATCGCTATTGCGACCGTTTCCGAAGAAACAGGAAGTCCTATTCAGCCATCTGCGGATCTTAGGCATACATGCGCCTACCCGCAGCTTATCGCAGCTTGTCACGACCTTCATCGGCACTCGAGCCGAGCGATCCCCCAGTTGGGTTGTAGCATCACATGTGTATGTTACCACACCATATGAGTAACCCTTCGGTATCTAGTCATGCCAATTCGGCCTCAACAGAAGACCCCTCCTCGGGAGGCCCTCCTCAGCCCTTCCCCCGCCATGACGTGCATGACAGGGTGCTAAGCAACCACCCGACTGAAGTCCTCTATATGAAGAAATCGGTCTGCTTGGGTCTGCTGAATGGAACACAGCGTCGTTTTTTCGTTGATTTGAGCGAATTCTAAAACTGCGGCTTTAGCCGGTGAATTGCCCCAGGTTTTCCGAAGCAACGGCGTCGCCCTGGATGCGCTTCAACACGTCAATTGAATGAGCGATTTGTCCGAGCCGGGCCATCGCCACCGCTTGGGTGTTGAGGCCCTTGACATCGTTGGGTTGACGGCTGAGGTGGACGTTGATGATCCCAAGTGCCTTTTCACTGCGACCGCTTTCGAGGAGCGCATGTGCCAAATTCACCAAGACATCTCCGTCAGTGGGTGAATTCTTCGCAGCTTCACGCAGTGCCAGGATGGCCGATTCAAACTGGGCGGCCACCGTTGGATGCTCAGCATCCCCTTCGGCCTCCGCCATGGTGATGGCGCGCTGCAGGAGCGCAATCCCGTAATTGTTCAGAACGGCGGCATCGTTGGGGCGTTGAGCGGCCAGTTGCTGGAAGGCTCGAGCGGCTCGCCCCCAGGAGGACGAAGCCATCGCCGCGTAGCCGTTTCGCAACCACTCACTGTGTTCGGGGTGACCTTCCACCTCAACCGCCAGCGCTTGAGCCGGGTGAAGTTTCAATCGGAGCCCGGAGGTTTGGCCATCGGTCACGCTGGCTTCCAACGGAGAATGGAACACGGCCGAAGCATCCGGCTCGTCATGGTCGTACACCACCACGTTGGACTCAACGCTGTCGTGGACCACCTCCACGACCTGCTCACCCACGGCGTACAGTTCGGTGTAATCCGGAATGGGGGCGTCCACATTCCAGTAATCGGGTACATCCACCGCTTCAGCTTGCATTTCGGGCTCGGCAGGTGGCACGCCCATCGGCGCCGATGGCGTGACGAGGCGTGCACTCGAGAGCCGCACGGACGTCGAAGCATCGGTCTCAGCAGGCAGCGGTGCAGAAGGCGAGGGAGGGAGCGGTGGCGATGCAAAGGTGTTCACGCTCAATGCGTCATCCGCTGCCGCGGGTGGAACCCCCGTAGAAGATGACATGGAAGCCGGCGTCTGAGTGGGAAGCGGCACGCGTTCCGCCTCGCCCGTTCGATGCGATGCACCGGTCGAAGATGCACCCTGAGCATTGGCAGCGTCCCGGCCGGGAAGCGGTACCGAAGTTTGTTCACCGGGTGCCAGGGTGCGCATCCCTTGGGCACCTGCATGGCTCGGTGAAACAGCCGTGTGAGGCGCCTCCATCTTGGGCTGGTGCTGCATCACCGGTGCATCGAGGGATGTGGCTCTTGAGGAAGGCTGCGGGGTTTCAGCCGGTGCCTGAACGTCCACATCGGCCTGGGAAAAGGGCATCCCCTGGGCAAAACTCCCAATACCGAACGGCAAATTTGGCCGGTATGTTTGCGATTCGCCCTGGAAACCGAACGGCAGGGTGCCAACAACGGGCGGTGCATCTGCAGGCTCGGTTGAATCAAGGGGACGCTCCATGCCCTCAAGATCGTACCAGGAATCGGCTGCCTCCTCCAATCCCGGGACCTCCGTTGGGACGAATTCATCGTCCTGCATGGTTGCTGAGAGGTCGGTGCGAAGTTGGCTGCCGCATGCAGGGCACGAGGGCCCCCGAAGGGACAACAAGCCACACACGTCGCACTCAAACACACCCGTCCCTCAACCAGCGCTCTGCGGCCAAGGACTTGAACTCAACGCACCGTCGTTTTCACTCTTCTTCGCTGCGCATGAGGCTGGCCGCCTTCGATTTGGTCGAGGCGACGATTTCGCCGATGGCGTCCATCTCATCGTCAACGAGGGCCTCAGCGAAGGATTTGCCCTTGGCCCGACCACGGGACAATTGCATGATGACGCCGACGGTGGTGATGCCGACCAAGATGAGTTTGATGAAGCCTGCACCGTCTTCACCCCCCACGACAAAGACCAGAAGCATGTAGATGGAAACGATGAACGTTGTCAGAATCATCACCGGGAAACCTGCCTTGAAGAACTCGTTGAACGAGATGGGGTAACCGGCGTCCTCGGACATCCCCGCCGTGACGACGTTGGCAGAGGCCCCGATCAAGGTGCCGTTGCCGCCCAAACAGGCCCCAAAGGCGAGGGCCCAGATGAGTGGATCCAGCAGATATGCACCGAGGCTGTCGGAGATTTGCAAAACGATGGGGATCATCGTGGCGGTGTAAGGTATGTTGTCAATAAAGGCCGAAGCGATGGCCGAAACCCACAAAACGATCAGAATGGCTGCTGCCAATCGAACGGTTTGACCGTCCCCAGTATCGCTGCCGAAGTAAGCGATCGACTTCTCGACATAGGTGCCGATGAAGTCGATGACGCCCATGTATTGCAAGGCATGCACCAGCACGAACAAGCCGGCAAAGAAGAGGAGGGTGGTCCACTCGACGTGGTGGAGGGGTTCTTCGAGTTCATGGCGGTCGGTGGCCAGCAACATGACAACGGCGCCAACAAGGGCAATCCAGGAAACGGCGATGTGCGTGATGGGATGAAGGAAGAAGTTCACAATAACAAGGGCGAGGATGACACCTGCAACACGAAGCATGGCGGGGTCCTTGATCCCGTACTTGGCTTCCAACTCGGCCACGTCACGGATGCGGGTGCCCGAAAACTCATCGCGGTAAAACCACTTGAGGAACATGAACGATGGAACCACGCACATCAGGATGCCCGGTGCCATTTCAGTGATGAAATCGTTGAACGTCACCCCGTATTGCGCCATGTCGGGGTATCCAGCCGCCTCAATTTTTGAAGCAGATAAGCCCGAACCGATCATGATGTTGGGTGGGTCACCGATCATGGTCGCTGCACCACCAATGTTCGAGAACAAGACCTCTGAAATCAGCAGCGGGATCGGCTTGATGTCCAACACTTTGGCCAATTGGATCGTGACCGGGGTGAGCAGGAGCATGGTGGTCACGTTGTCGAGGAACGCCGACAGCACGGCCGTCACCGTGCACAAGATGACCACAAGGGTCCAGATGGAGCCACCGCTTTTCTTGTAGGACAAGACCGCGAAATATTCGAACACACCGGTGTTGGAAAGGATGCCCACCATGACCATCATCCCGAGGAGCAGGCCGATGGTTTCCCAGTCGATCATGGTCGTGATTTCAGCCAGGGAGAACGTGTCCTCTTCGGCGTAGTAGTTGAGGGCGAGAACGGCGAGCAAACCGCCGACCGCCGCAGCCAAGGTACGGTGGACCCACTCAAAGATGATGAGTGCATAAACGGCGATGAGGATGAGGAGACCGACCCAAATGGCCTCCGAAGCCATCCCTTCACGGATGTGCACGTCCAAGGAAACACCTCCGCCACCGCCGGCAGAGGAGCGTCCCATGAGCATCATGAAGCCGGTCATTAAGAGAAGGGCAAACGACACCTGTCGCGTTCGGTTGGTGAATAGATGGCTGTTCATCGCACTCTCGTCCTAATGGTGGCCACAGAAGGGCCCCTTTTGGCCCTTTGGTTGCCCACGATTACGGGCGCCACAAAACACCGATGTTTCCTCGTTGCAAGACCAGGGTTGACCGCGTTGAATCTGCAAGGTAGGCCCACACTTCATGCCGTTGTTCACGCTCGAACAGGCCCTTGTTGACCTTGATCTTCACCAGGCGCCGTTTCGCCAGTTGTGCATCGATTTCCTCCACCACGGTCGGCGTGATCCCCGCTTTGCCGATGCGAACGCTGGGTTGGAACTCACGCGACTTGGCTTCGCGAAGGATGGAAGCCGGCACATCGGTCAAGGCATCACGTCCTTGACTGAACGACGGTGGGCCTTCGGTCCTCCGCCGAGGCGACGGATGTTGGAACACACCAAACACGTGGTGATGCGTTGGCCACCGTGAATCCGAACCCGGACGTTGGACGTGAGACTGTGGGGCGCCCAACACTTCCGACACACGAGGTGCCGGTGTGAAGCAGGGATGGGCAGCCGGTGCCGTTGACTCACGTTCATGAGATGAACGGCGCTTGAACGGACCAACGCTTCTGGCAACTGGTGCGAACGTTCCATCATTCCCAGCAGGTGTGCCTGCGCCTCGAGCGCCGAACGTCGGCGGTCGACACCCCGTTTGGACCTGCGTCGCCGCCCCATGACGTCACCTCAACCGAGCACGGCCAACAAATCTTCAGCGACCGCCTCGATGTCGCGGTCCCCGTTAACAGCGTGAAAAATCCCTCGCTCACGGTACCATGCGGCAAGCGGAGCGGTTTGTTGATGGTAGGTGCTCAGTCGGTTGTTGACCGTCGTTTCGTTGTCATCGGCTCGGCGCTTAGGCTCGAAGGCACCGCACGAGCAGCCGCCTTCAGGGACCGGATTGAAGGCATCGTGGTACACCGTGCCGCAGGTGGCACAGCTGAGCCGGCCGCAGATGCGTTCCACGATCCGCTCATCGGGCACTTCAATGGCGAGCACGTGGGTGATGGTGGTCAATTCAGCCAGGGCCTCGGCTTGTGGAACGGTACGTGGAAACCCGTCAAACATGACGCCGTCCTGAGCGTCATCATGGGTCAAGCGCTCTTCGATGAGACCCAAGATCACGGCATCGGGGACAAGCTCGCCCCGCTCCATGAACCCCTTCGCTTCCAAACCGATGGGCGTGCCGACTTTCACAGCGGCACGCAACATGTCGCCTGTGGAGATTTGAGGAAGGCCGGTGGATTCAGTGATCCGGGCGGCTTGGGTGCCTTTTCCTGCTCCCGGCGGGCCGAACAAAACGATGCTGCTCATGGGGGTGGGAACACCTTTGGCCTTTCAAGGTAGCCGACTCAACCTTGTTGGCGCCGCAGCCACTCTGCTCCGTAGTGTTGCCACTGTTCCATCGTCCACCCGGGTGGTAAACCGGAGGGGGGGAGGGGGGGTCCCAGCGTTGCAGCAGGAGCGGGCGGTGGAAGATTGGGGACGGCCTTCGCCACATTGGCGGCCGCTGGCGGCAAGCCTGCGGGCGGCAAGCCCGCAGGTGGCATTCCGGCAGGTGGAAGGCCCATAGGGGGAAGGGCACGGGGCGGCAGGCCACCGGGCGGCAACCCTGCAGGAGGGGCAGCAGGCGTGCTGGGTAGGTCCATGGATTGCATGATGGCTGCGGCGATTTCTTCGTCGCTGACCTCCGCACTCGCAATGTCGTTGATGGCGCTGCTGATGTCCAAGGCCTCCTCACGCCGCTCACCCAAGTGATCGGGGCGTGCATGGGTATCGGGGGCCACCAAATCGAGGCCGTCGTCCGTCAGCTCACCGCTTCGCTTCATGCGGCGTGCCCCAACGAGCAAACCAATGAGCAAAACCGCCACGACTGCAGCGCTGGCGGCAGGCGGCAAGACGGCAAACAGGCCGCCACCGCCGGTCGCCGACTCGACGGAGGCCGGTTGTTCTACGGTGGCCACCGTCACGCCGTTTACCGTGAGGTTCAGGTGAAGGGTGGCCAAGCCGCGTGCAGTGTCGCTGTTGGGTCGCAACGTGAGGGTGATGTTCTGGGAGGCACCAACGGCCAATCCGTCGACGTCGTTTATCGAAAGTTCGACCTCCCAGTCCGTTCGTTGTTCACCCGAAGCGTCCACCAAGACGGCGGTCAAAGCGGTGTCGCTCAACGGGAGGTTTCCGTCGTTTCGAATCGTCAACGATTGCACGGCTCCGTCGCCCCGGCTCACGGATTGGAAGGTGTTGGTGGCCTCACCGACCACCGTCATGTTGGCGAACATGGAGGGCGCCACCCGAACGCTGGTGGTTGAACTGGCTTCCACGAACCGGCCAGCACTGGTGCCGTTCACAACGACGAGAACCTCGAAGCTTTGTTCACCGGCAGGGGTTTGAGCGGGCGGGACCAACCCGAGCCGAACCGAGCGGACTTCCCTCGGCTCAAGGTAAGTGGACGGGTTGGCGAATCCAACGGTCCAACCGTCGGGGAGCAAACCATGCGTCCAAGTCAGTCCCAACGGGACGTTACCGGTGTTGCGAACCGTGAACACGCCGTACGAAAAGGCATCGGAGACGTTCACGGCGATTTCGTTGCCTTCGGGAGCCGTCAACTCAACACCAAGTTCCTCCCTGACAATGAGGGTCGTCACGTTTTGAACGAAATTTTGGAGGCTTCGTTCGGTTCGGATGGTGTAGGTGTTGAAGTCGTCCTCTTCGGCCGTCAGGGGTACAGCGAACAGAAGCTCAACCCGGGCCGTTTGACCGGGTGCCAGCGTGAGGGTCACCCGTCGGTTGTCCACATCCTCACCGTGCATCACCTGCATGGCCCATTGCGGATTATCGGGCAGGGCGGACACCTCAAGATCCACCGCAATGTTGCCGGTGTTCTGCACCGTGACGTTTAGATGGACACGTTGTCCGGAGTCCACGGAGATGGGCGCTGCCGTTTGCGAGGGGCCGAGTGGACCGTCATCGTCGGAGAGGTCCACCCTGAACGACTCCTGCGGCATCACGGTGATCGTCACGGTTTCGGTGAAATTCATGCTCGGGTCGGTGGACGACGTCACGAAACAGGTCACCTCGTCCGTGTCACCCGCTGCGGGTTGCCCGTCCGCCACCAACGGCACAATGATGCGGATCGACATGGGGAGGTATTCGAGCAAATTCAACGGCTCAAATTCCAACCTCGAGGAGTTGGAACCGCCCAACATCAATTGCCAGCGGCTCGCTGATTCACATTCAACACTGTATTGGGCTGGTGCGTTGCCGGTGTTGCGAACGGAGATGGAAAAGAACGTGGAAGCACCGGGCTGTGCCTGGAGGCCCGAAGTCCCCGCAGCGACCACTTGGACTTGGTCGATTTGCGGCACATCAACGAAAATACGCTGGGTGTGGGCGACGGTGGGTTGGAACTCGTACCGGGCGGTCACCTCAACGACATAACGACCTGCTCGGACAAAACGAGGGTTTTCCGGTGAGGTCTCAAAGTCGGCGTCCAAATCCTCCAAACGCAGGTTAAACGTTTTGTTGGCGTCCTCGGACCCTTGCTCGGTGAGCACGAAATTGGGGGCATCCGAGAACGTCCGACTCCAAGCATCCTCGCTTGGAAGGAAGAAGTTGTCTCGTCCGGGAACGGGCACTTGCACGGTGGTGGTGGACACCACCACGGACTGGTTGCCGGTTCCTTCGTGCAGGATGGTCAACGGGATGTCAATCCCCGAATCGTTGGCCACATCCAAGGTCAACACGGCGTTGTTCGCTCGTTCCTCCGGCGTTTGTGGGACGGTCCCGTCGTCATTGTTGACCACCACACGGACACCCAACGCTTTGACCTCAACGTCCTGTTCCCAGATGTTGTTGTCCACCCCGGTGGTGCCGTCGTTGAGTTCGCTGACCGTGTTGGTGGTGTCGACGGACAAACGAAGGCGATGCGTTCCCGTAGTGGTGAATTGATGGAAGATGGAATAAGAGTCCAAAGCACCGGGGGCCAGGCCGTTTCGACTTGCGGTAGCCAAGGTTTGACCGGTTGTGAGGTCCTCAAGCAACACGTCAAACCCTGCCGTGCTGGCGGTCCCTTGATTCATCCAAGCCATACGGATGGAGATCAGGTCGTTTCGGAGGGGTTCGGTGGACGACGTGACGATGCTGCCGTTGAACACCACCAAATCGGCCTGAGGCGTTGGCGTGGCGACAGCGGCCACCACCAAGGCAAACCGTTGGGTGGTGCCTTGCTTGTGGTCGACACGGACCGTCCATCCTTCGAGCGAATCGGGCAGGCTTCCGGCATCGATGCGTATGCGTTCCACGTTGTTGATCGTGTCCGAGGAACCGCCCGTGGTCGAATGCCCGTTGGAAAACACATTGCCAAGGTACAATTCACCGTTCGGACCTTGAAGGGTTAAATCGAGGTCGTTGACGAGTCGCGGTTGGTTTTGGGCCGTGTTGGCGCTGCCGGCTTCATCCGTCCATGCCAACGTGATGTCCACGCCGTGACCGGGGTTGAGGTCAAACGAATAGAGCAGCGCATAGCCTGGGTTCAGCGCTGAGGTGTCGTCGACGAAGGTGTCCAACGGCGTAGCACCGTTCATCGGCATAACGGTTCGCTCCAAGTCGACCTGACCCCACCCCTCGAGTGCATTGGGGATGTCTGGGGCGCCCATGTCTTCGGCACCGTTGATGAGGACGGCCTTGACCAGGGCGCTGCTGGGTGAGTTCACGCCGACCTGTTCACGAATGAACTCACGGGTCAATGCGGCGACCCCCGAGGCAACAGCGGTGGCTTGGGAGGTTCCGGACAGGGACATGTAGTAGGCGTTTCCACCGGCGTGCGTTCCGGTCAAACAATCGGGACCTGCAGGGAACCGGGCCTCTTCAGCCAGTCCAGAGCAAACGCCCACACCCGGCGCGACAACATCGGGCTTGATTCGCCCATCGAGGGCTGGACCGAGCGAAGAGAAATTGGCTACCTGACCCGACGCTGCGGTTCCACCCGCACCCGTTGTGGATGCCCCAACAGCCAGCACGTTCTTGGCGGTTCCCGGCGATGTCACTTGAGAAGCACCTTGTGCACCCCGATCACCCACCGAAAAGACAGGGGTCAAGTCCGACCGATCGCGAACAAACACGTCCACAGAACGGGCGTCGGCGGTGTATTGGCCGTAGTTGCCGTTGAGGCCCCACGCATTGACGGCGATGCGCGCCGTTTTTTGCTCGGCATCTCGAAGCATGTCGTAGATCGAGCCGATTCGCCCAAACACGCCCGTTGGGTCGTGTTCAAGGGCATACATCACGATGTTGGAGGCGGGCGCAACACCCCGAGCATCAACGTTGCCCGTCCCGTTGCCAGCCACTGTGATGGCGACGTGCGTGCCATGGCCGGAGTTGGTGTCGGCGGGTGACGGATCCAATCCGAACTGGGTCAGCGTACCCGCCACGCGTCCGGTCAAGTCGGGGTGGTTTTGATCAAGTCCCGTGTCGGTGATGGCGATCATCTCACCCGAACCATCGAGTGTAAAGGATGCATTCGAGGTGACATCGGCTACACCTGCGATGGACCATGCAACGGCGTTGTGAGGGGACATCGTTGCGGACGGTTCGGTCCACATGATGCGCCCGTCGTGTGCCACGTTTTGCACCAAAACGGCGGCAAAGTCGGGTTGAACGCTGGCACGGCAGAGCCAGGCGTCGCACCAGGCCTCGTTGGCCCCGTATCGAACCAGGTCCGTTGAGAGGGCGTCGTAACCACCTGCATGCAAATCGGGCGTGGGCACCAAGGTGAACGCAGCCACCTGGTCAGGCGCCTCCAACAGTGACGTTTCGACCCGCCATCCCGGGGCCTGATGCCCGACCCAGCGAATGCGCTCGTCAGCGTTCAATCGTTGCATGGCGTCCATGGGTGGATCGGGCAATCGGACCAACCATGCCTCATCGTGGAGCACGTCCAACACCGTCAAACCATGTTCCTTGGCCAATGCCTCCATCAACACGCCGTCGGCGCGGTGCAGTTGAACCATCGCCAAACCGGTTTGCTGTGCATCGCCGAGACGACCGAACCCAGTGGGTACATCCGGGCCTTCGGTGACAAGAGGGTCAAATGAACCAGCTGCCAAGTGAATGAAACCGGACGATGCTGCCCAATGACCGGCTTCGAGGGCCGGTTCAGGAAGCAGGTTCCAGTGCGCCGCTGCTTGGAGCAACCGTTCGTCTTCGGTTGGATTCTGAGGGAGTTCAGTTGCATGTTCACCCGACACCGATGGGTCGGGAGCAGCGGATGATACCGCGGCGGTCAACGGCAACGAAACCATCAGCCAAAAGACGAGCCAGAGGCCTGCCTGTGAACGCATGCCGCGAGGAACCGTGGCCCACTTTTCAATACACCTCATCGGTGCGTGTGGCCCGTCCGTGTCAAAGCCCGTTGTAGGCGGAGATTGCAGCGTCCGTTTTGGCAACGCTGACCAACCAATCCGCTTCCGTGCCCATCAGGGCACGAATGGCATCGACGTTTTCGGGGATGACGTCCGATTCCTGGTGAATCGCCTGGAAGTAGTAGAGGGTGTTGCCGTCGAGCTTGACGCCATCCTCCCAAACAAAGATCTCGTGAAGGTCACCCCACTTTCGGCCAATGTCACGTGCATATTCCATGACCTCAGCGGTGGTGGTGATACCGGTTTCTGCCCCGTTCATGATGATAATTCGAGGCTGCTCACGCCACATCGCCAGAACCGATTCGGTGGTCAAACCGTGACCGTCGGGCAACATCGCCACAATGGAATGGCAGTGCATCAGGGTGGTCGGAACGGCCACGGCCATGGAGTTGATCTGAATTTCGGGTTTCACCGTCATCACATCGGGACCGTGGTGCGACGGCACCTTGAGCACAGGCTTGATGGCGTTGATGGGGCCCTTGGCTGAATCGCCGGGGTCGGCTGCGCGTCGAATCATGGTGCACTCCACCGTCAGCGAACCGCAGTGATTGAACAGTGGCACGAGGGTGCGGGACAATCCAGTGGTGTTGCAGGACACCACCCGTGTCCCACCGGCGTTCAGGTTCTCGGCATGATTGGCGGACGATGTGTACGACAATCCCGCCATGGCGTGCTTTTCACCGCCTTGGAAGATGTACTTGACCCCGGCGTTGATGTAGATGTCTTTGTTGGCGGCCCCGACTTTACCGGGTGAACAATCCACCACCACATCGGCCACGGCCAGCAGGTCACGCAAACCTCCGTGGCATTCGTAACCGGCATCTGCAAAGGCATCGATTCGCTCTAGGTCGTCAAACGTGCAGTAGAGCGGGTAGCCTTTGCGCACAGCCAGATCGCACCCGAAGGACGGGCGGGTTTTCGTCACCCCGACGATGACCATGTCGTCCTGTGCGTCCACGGCGTCAGCGACGCGCTTTCCGATGGTTCCGTACCCGTTGATGGCGACGTTGATGGTCATGAAGTTCCCTGAATGGTCCCTTTCATAGACCGCCCATAAGGATTCGTGAGCGGGTGCGTCGAGGTCGAAAGGACACCCTCCCCCTTGCCGATGGAACGGATGGATATTTGTGCGAGGAACCGAACGACAGACCATGGCCGGCAACGCCGATGCGGTCCAACGGTCGCTGAACATCAACGCCAAACTTGGGCCCCGACTGGAAGCCGCGGCTCAGCAAAACGCCATTCTTCGAATCGGCTGGACCAACGCCGGCGACCCGGTGCCCAAGAACGGCGAGTTGGGGCTTTGTCCCGGTCTCCCTCAGGGTGCTCGAATTCGTGCGCTGGGTGTGTTGGGGTCGTGGGTTGCCGCTTTTGGAATGGGCGGGTCATTCACCCTTCAAGGCGATGCGGGTGGTTTCCTTGGAGCCGGCAACAACGGGACCAGCATTCGGTGTGAACAACTGGCTGGAGATTACGTTGGGTTCCGAATGGTCGATGGCGACATCACCGTTCTTGAAGGCGTGGGTCACGATGCTGGCGCCATGATGCAAGGCGGCCGTTTGGTGGTCCGTGGACCTGCAGGTGCCCGCGTGGGTGGCGGCATGAGCGATGGACTCATTGTGATTCATGGCGATGTGGGGCCGGACCCCGGCGCCGGCATGGCCGGCGGCCTCATCGTGGTCAATGGACGATGCCCAAGCCCCCCACCGGGCGTGATGCTTCGGCCATTGAACGCCAAGGAAGTCAAGCAGATCAACAGCGACATTGGCGACGAATCCATGCACGTTCCAAGCGATGCCGTCTGCCTCTGCGCTGCACCTCATGCCACCGAAGTGGAAGGCATGGGCAGGATGGTGTCGGCAGGTGACTTATCCTCTGTGGGACTCACGTCGCATACGCAAGCAGCCCTTCCAACCTACGCAACGGTCGACACGGTGGCGCTTGTTGGCAACACCGACGATGTGAACGCCCTCGCCCTGCCCATGCCCATGATCCCCCATCTCCCGCCCGGCCTCGAACGCTCGTCCGCGGAGCCAAGCGACACGGCAACCGGCGTGATGGACCGACACCCCATGCTGGTGCACGCATCACCAAGGAACGTCGACATCTTGGTCGCCGATGAAGACAACCTGTCAACCTTGGCGAAGGAACTCCCTCATTCGGGCGGCATCGCCATCGACCTCGATCGGCTCCCCGCCATGACACCGGAACAATTGGACGGCTTGCTGGTGGCCATGAAATCCCTGGCACAGGAACGTGCTCCCACCGCCCTCATCCAGGGCATCGGTCGGGTCCAATCGCTCCACCGATCGTCCGTCCATCACGGCGTGCACCTCGCTTTGGCAAGGATCGAAGACGGCAGCGGCATCAGTGAAGCTGCTGCCCTGCCGTTGATTGGCCGGTCCTCCAAGGAACACCTGACTGGCTCATCCACGCAATGCGGTGCGCTGCTTGGCTTCGCCGCCACCGGCCACGACCTTGCGGTGCTGCTGGCCTCGGGCGTGGGCGTTGTTGCCAGCGAAGTCCCCATGGCCGACGCTGAGGATGTGGCCTTGTGGTTGTCCGGCACCCAGACGGACCTGGCGGATGAATTGCGACGCATTGGCGTGGCAAGCGTGGATTTGCTCCAGCGCCATCACCTTCGAGCGCTCGACACTGAAACAGCTGCCGTCAGCGGATTGCGTTTGGCTGGCTACGGTCGACCGCTGCCCCACTGGTTCGCAAGGTAGGTGAGATCATGCCAACGATCTCTGTCCCTCAACAACTGCTCGCCGACTTGATGGGCAAACATGGACTTCACCACGACATCGACGACCTTGAACAGCGGTTGCCCTTGTTGGGCACTGACATCGACGGTTGCACTGAAACACAATTGGATATCGAGATTTTTCCCGACCGCCCCGACCTCCTCAGCGGAGAAACCCTGGCGTTTGCCATGCGACCGTTCCTCCACGGGGCACCGAGTGCCCCGGACCTTCCCTCATCGCCCAGTGGCATCGCCTTCTCGGTGGATGAAGCGCTGGTCGATGTGCGCCCGGTGATGCTGGCGGCGGTGGTGCGAGGCGTTGAGTTGGCCCCTGACGACGAGGGGCGCGAGGCCTTCATCAAAGCCCTCATGGACCACCAGGAAAAACTCCACTTCGCCCTTGGGCGCGGGCGCAAGCGCGCCTCCATTGGCGTCCACGATCTGGCAAGGTTGAGTCCACCCTTTCATGCCAAAGCAGTACCGAGATCAACGGCCTTTGTGCCGCTCGGGGAAACCGAGCCCATGACGATCGATGAAATCCTTGAGCATCACCCCAAAGGGCAGGACTACGCCCATCTGTTGGACGGTATGGACCGCGTGCCGTTGATCGAGGACAGCAACGGCGATGTCCTTTCGTTCCCACCCATCATCAACGGGGCGCACACCACGGTCACCCACACCACCGAGGATTTCTTCATCGACGTCACCGGCTGGGACCCACGTGCCTGTGAAGCAGCGCTCATGCTGGTGTGTTTGCAACTGCAAGAACGCGGCGGAACGATCGAGTCGGTGGACATCACCACCTGCGAAGGGACCTCCGTCACCATGCCTCGACCCGATGCCATGCGTCACACCGTACCCGAAGGACTGGTGAACCACTTGTTGGGTCGAGCGCTGGACGATACCGAACTTGAGCAAGCCATCACCCGGATGGGCGGACGGTTGTCTGGACGGGAACCTGCAGGCTCCGACGCACCCGAACACAGCACGTCCATGGCGGTGGCTGCTCGAGGGGAATCGTGTCTTGTGGTGGAGATGCCCCGCTGGCGATTCGACCTGCTCCACCCAGTGGACATCGTCGAAGACATCGCCATCGGCCACGGCTACGAAGACCTC
>Ga0255774_10002376_pt1 | contig 14399 bp, 15 predicted proteins | sample 101ome_17_FD_179972 | JGI IMG/M metagenome (GOLD analysis project Ga0255774, IMG submission 179972) | Coastal salt marsh microbial communities from the Groves Creek Marsh, Skidaway Island, Georgia - 101407AT metaG (version 2) | ecosystem: Environmental > Aquatic > Marine > Intertidal zone >...
ATCCGGGACCTGCCATCCCGGACGCTGCATCACGACAATCGCCGCCAGACTGAGGATGTCCTCCCAGCGATGCCAGGTCGGCAGGGAGATCGCCGCATCCAGCCCCAGTGCAAGACAAAGCGTCTCGTTCGGACGTTCAGCCCGCAGCTCTTCGAGCGACAGCACGGAATAGGAGGGCCCGACACGCGTCCACTCACGGGTGTCGAGCACAAATCTGGAATCCACTGACAGGGCAATCTCCAGCATGGCCAGGCGATGATGCGGCGGTGCCTGAGGGGTCGGACGATGTGGTGGATCACCCACCGGGAGCCAAATTACTTCGGCCGCATCCAGCGCGTCGCACACAGCAGTCACGGTCTGAATATGGCCCTGATGCACAGGGTCGAAGGTCCCGCCAAAAACGATGACGGGTCGGCTACCGGATTCAGGCAAACTGCAAACCCATGGATTTACGCTCGCGTGGTCCCATCACCGTAAACAACGAATTTCTGGATGGTTAATCCCTCCAGACCCACCGGACCACGCACGTGCAGGCGATCCGTGCTGATACCGATCTCGGCTCCCAGCCCGTACTCAAAGCCGTCCGCAAACTGAGTAGAGGCATTCACCATCACGGAACTCGAATCCACCTCGCGCACGAACCGCTGGCTTTTTTGCAAATTATTGGTAACGATCGCGTCGGTGTGGCCTGACCCGTAGCGGGCGATATGCGCCATGGCGTCCTCCAAGTTATCAACCGTCCGAATCGCGAGGATGGGCGCCAGGTATTCGGTGGACCAATCCTCCTCCGTGGCAGGGATCCCGTCCTTAAGCCACTGCAACGTTCTGTCGCAGCCGCGAAGCTCGACCCCGGCCTCCCGGTATCGCGGGGCCAGCCGCTCGAGTACGGAAGGCGCCACCGCCTCATCGAGCAGTAGCGTCTCCATTGCACCGCAGACCCCATAACGACGGCACTTCGCGTTAAAGGCGACCTCTACGGCTTTATCCATATCGGCATCGCGGTCGATGAAAACATGGCAGTTCCCATCCAGATGCTTGATGACAGGCACTTTCGATTCAGCGCTGACTTTTTCGATCAAGCCTTTGCCGCCGCGAGGCACGATCACATCAATGTACTGCGGACTGTCCAGCATCGCGGAAACCGCCTCTCGATCCGTCGTCTGCAAGACCTGCACAATGCCACCAGGCAGACCCACGTCCAAAAGACCTTGCGTCAGGCACTCACCAATCAGTCGATTGGAATGCAGCGCTTCTGAGCCACCGCGCAGAATGGCCGCGTTTCCTGACTTCAGACATAGCCCCGCCGCGTCTGCCGTAACGTTCGGCCGGGATTCATAGATGATGCCAATCACGCCAAGAGGGACGCGCATGCGTCCGACCGTAATCCCGGATGGTCGAGCCGTCATACCGCTAATCTCTCCAACCGGGTCTGGCAAGGCCGCAATCTGACGCAGGCCTTCTGCCATCGCACTGACCCGAGCCTCGGTTAATTCAAGTCGGTCCAGCAAAGCGCCAGACAGGTTTGCGGTGCGCGCAGCCTTCAGGTCCTGTCCGTTTGCCTCAAGAATGTCCTTCGAGCAGGCGTCGATGCGCTTTGCCATCGCCCACAGCGCGTCATTCTTTTCGCCGGTACTGGCCCTGGCTATGGCCTTCGCCGCGGCCCGGGCCTGCTGGCCGGCATCCGCCATCCAGCTTTGGATAGCGGTTGATAAAGAAGACACTTTATTCATGTTTTCAGTAATTTAAAGCCGTTTTACGCTGTATTACCTTTATACCACAAAGCAGCAAAATCGCTCGCTCGATTTCGGCCCAGACTCCTCCGGGCGCCGTGGCCTGCCCCTTAATCACCCGATCATTGAAGGCCAGTTGCTGCAACAGCTCCCCCAAACGGGCGGTGTTCAGTCGGGCCAGTGCCGATCCCACGCATCGCTCTCGGCTTCGCCAGATCCGGAACCGTTCAAACACTTTCCGCCGATCTGAGCCACTTGATAAGTCTTTGGCGATCTCGTTTAGCACGCGCACTTCGCGCGCCAGGGCCCAATTGATCAGTATTGGTTCGGTGCCTTCTCGCTTTAGGCCCTGCAACATCCGAAGTGCGGATGCTGCTTGGCCATTCATGGCCACATCAACCAGCGCGAATACAGAAAATCTGGCCTGGTCTACTGCGAGGGAATCAAGCATCGCCTCATCCAGCGTGTGCTGACCGAGCAAAAGCGGCAGCTTGCTGATCTCCTGCGCAGCGAACAATAGATTACCCTCCGAGTAATACGCCAGACGATCAATCGCTCCAGGCGTGGCTTTTACCCCTTGAGCCGCCAGCCGCCCCTTGATCCAGGCGGGAAGCTGCTGCGGAGTTACCGCGCGCGCCTCTATCGAGGTACTGACTGACTCGACTGTCTTAAACCACTTGGCTGACTGGATGCTTTTGTCCGTGCGACCCATAATCAGCGACAGGTGCACGCTCTCATCTGCCTCTTCAAAAAAGTCCATCAACGCTCGCGCGCCCGATTCTCCGGGTTTACCGGTGGGCAGACGAATCTCTAAAAGCCGGCGAGTGGCAAATAATGAAAGCGCCTGGCCCATGGTACCGATCTGCTCCCAATCAAGATCGACACCGGCCGTAAACCGCAATATCTCATCGATGCCCCGCGCTCGGGCCGCCTCGCGCACCGCATCGGCACTCTCCTCGATCAGTAACGGCTCGGCACCAAAGATCAGGTAGGCGCGGTCAAGCCCCTTCTGCAAACGGTTCGACAGCGCGTCAGGCGCTAGGCGCAAAAGGGGACACCTCGCGGCAACGGCCTAGACAACGCGGCCGTACATCGCATCGCCCGTCGGCGCATGAAACGCGATCCCATCGAGCCGACGCAGAATCCGCCGGGTCACCTCAGAGCGCATCGACTCTTTAAGTGCCTCCTCCTCTTGCTTTTTCTGCAAAAGGTCCACGCTCGAATAGGTCAGCTCGCGGGAAAAACTGAGCGGCGTATTGCCCACCAGTACTTTGCCGGTCGGATCAACTACGCGATAGAGCACTTTGTACTGGAGGATATAGCCGGTCGCGGTGCCGTTGCTGTCTACAGATTTTACGGTTCGCACATAGTCAACCGTTGCAAGATCAATAATGACCGAGGCCGATCCAGCGTCTTTGACCGGATTAACGCCGCTCTCCCGCAGCAGGGAGCGAAGATCAGTGACAAGCTGGTTGTCCTGTCCGGTCACCCAAGGCGCGGCCATAATCGGCGGCAGATTGACCTGACCGCGCAAATGAAAACCGCAGCCGGTCAACACCGCCAGCAAGAAAACAGCGATCGAGGTTTGGAGACGCTTCATTGGGTTGGTTTCGGATCCACGCGGAGACCGCTCATTATAGCGAGCGACACACCAAGCCGAATCAACTAGGCAGGCGGAATCAGCACTAACTTCCCGGCGTAGTGCTTTGACATAAAGTCCTCCTGTGCGGTCGCGATCTCATGCAGCGGATACGTTTTAGACACCAGCGGTCGGATCGCACCCCGCTGGATCAATGACACCAGCTCTGAAAAAACGTCTCGGGACTGATGGGTGCAGCCGTAGAGCGTGAGGTCTTTCAAATAAAGCGTTCTCAGATCAATTTCGGCCATCGGGCCGGCGATAGCGCCCGCTGTTGCCAGGCGACCGCCGGGACACAGCATATCGAGCCATCGGCCAAAACCGGCGCCTCCGACGACATCAATGACTACGCTAACGCTATTCGGGGCATATGACCCATCACGATCGATCAGATCGTCAGCACCGGCGGCGATAACAGCCTGGGCCTTGGCTGGTGAGGTGACGGCCCACACGCGGGCCCCGAAATGCTTGGCAAGCTGAACCGCTGCCAAACCCACACCGCCCGATGCACCCGTCACCAGAACCCGATCATCAGAATGGACGCCGGCTCGGCGCAAGAGACCCAGCGCAGTCCCATAGGCACAAGGCATAGCGCCAATCTCTACGTCGGATAAAGGCGACGCGCTGACGTCGAATAATTGATCAGTTGGCACACAGCAAAACTCGGCGAAGGCCCCGTCACGCTCGGACCCCAGGCACTCGAAGTAAAGCGGATTTTCAGGCGAGGGCATGGGTTGATTGATCGCACAGGTGACTCGCTGACCGACGCGCACGGTCGATGAAGGGGTGCCCACCGCAACCACGTCTCCGCATAAGTCACCGCCCTGAATACGTGGAAACGAAAGCGCTCCGCCCCAACCACCGCTCTGCACAGACGCACCGGCGACCTCATTGGTCGAAGAGGTAATGTCCTTGGCATACCAACCCAGCCGGGTATTGATGTCCGTGTTGTTGATACCGGCTGCCCGCACGCGTACAAGCGTCTCGTCCACGCGCGGCTGCGGCACGGGAATATCATCACGCACCACCAACTGATCAAGGCCGCCATGGCCCAGCAGCTGCACGCCGACCATGGTTCTGGCCATAACGTCGGCTTACACCACCACGTTTACGAGTTTGCCGGGAATCACGATCACTTTGCGAACGGTCGCATCCCCAACGTGGCGAGCCACTTTTTCGTCCGCCAGCACCGCCTGACGCACCTGCGCCTCATCAGCATCACTCGGGACGTCTACGTGGCCACGCAACTTGCCATTCACCTGCACCACCAGCGTCTGGGTAGCGGTGATCAGGGCGGTCTCGTCAACGGTGGGCCAGGGGGCGTCCAACAGAGCGCCCTCAAAAGCGAGCTCGCGCCAGAGCACATGACAAAGATGGGGCGTAATGGGCGCGAGGATTCGAATCAGCATCCCCGTGACCTCTCGCATCGTCGCTATCCGACCGGCATCACTGCCGGGATCAAAGCGGTCCAGCGCATTGAAGCTTTCCATACACGCCGCCACGACCGTATTGAACTGCTGACGATCCATATCGCGATTAATCTTCTGAAGCGCGCTGTGAAAGACCCGCCGTAACGCCTGACTCTCTTCGTCCACTTCGACCGGAGCCGTGTCGTTCCTCGATAACACCTGTCGATGCGTCTGGATCAGTGACCATACGCGTCGCAAGAAGCGCTGCGAGCCGGCCACTGCGTCGTCGTTCCACTCCAGCGCCTGATCAGGCGGAGAGGCAAACATAGTGAAAAGACGCACCGTATCGGCACCGTAGCGATCCACCAGACTCTGTGGATCCACCCCATTGTTTTTGGACTTGGACATCGTGGTCCAGCCGGTCGCTGTCAATTGCGCGCCATCAGACAGCCGCCGGGCGCCGATGGTTTTTCCTTTTGCGTCTTTTTCCGTCTCGACCTCGTCGGGCTTTACCCACACCCGGCCATGTTCCGGGCTGTCGTGGTAGTAGGCCTCGGCCAGCACCATGCCCTGACACAGCAGCTGGGTTGCCGGCTCATCGCTGCTCACAAGGCCAGCGTCGCGCATAAGCTTGTGCCAAAAGCGAAAGTACATCAGATGCAATACGGCGTGCTCGATTCCACCGATGTAGTGATCCACCGGAAGCCAGTAGTTGGCACGCTCGTCTAACATCGCCTCAGCACCAGGCGTGCAATAGCGCGCGTAATACCAGCTCGATTCGACAAAGGTATCAAAGGTGTCGGTTTCGCGCTCCGCGGCACCCTGACACGTGGGGCATGTGGTCTTGCGCCATTCGGAATCCGCCTTGATGGGTGACTGCACGCCCATGAAGGTCACGTCCTCAGGCAGCAACACGGGCAGATCCGCATCCGGAACGGGCACGGTTCCGCAACGCTCGCAATAGATGACCGGCACCGGGCAGCCCCAGTAGCGCTGGCGGGATACACCCCAGTCTCGAAGTCGGTAATTCACTTTGCGCTCACCGAGCCCGCGTTTCTCGATGTCGTTCGCAATCTGATCGAAGGCGGTCTTGAAGTCCAACCCGCTGAACGGGCCCGAGTTCACCGTGACCGCGTCGTCTTTTGCCGGCCAGGCCGCCTGCCTGACATCGATCGATGCGCCGTCGGCTGGCGCGACCACCTGAATAATTGGCAGGCCGTAGCGAGTGGCAAACGCATGATCGCGCTCGTCATGAGCAGGCACGGCCATAATGGCCCCGGTTCCGTAACCCATGAGCACAAAATTGGCCACCCAGACCGGAATCCGTTCACCGCTTAACGGATTGATCGCGTCAATCCCGAGCGGCACTCCTTTTTTCTCTGCAGCCTCAAGCTCGATCTCGCTGACCCCGCCGCTGGCGCACTCCTTGAGAAATTCATTGATCTCGGGATTTTTCTCTCCGGCCGCGACGGCAAGCGGATGATCCGCGGCGACCGCCATGAACGTCGCTCCAAAAATCGTATCCGGACGCGTGGTAAACACCCGTAGCGGATCACCACCATCAGCCAGAGCAAAATCAACTTCGATGCCCGTCGAACGGCCAATCCAGTTGCGCTGCATCGTCTTAACCGAATCGGGCCAGCCCGGCATACGGTCCAGTTCCTCCAGCAGCTCATCGGCATAAGCCGTGATGCGAATAAACCATTGGGGAATCTCACGCTTTTCTACGACGGCCCCTGAGCGCCAGCCTTTGCCATCGATTACCTGCTCGTTGGCAAGGACCGTTTGATCCACTGGATCCCAGTTCACCACGGCGTTCTTCTTGTAGGCCAGACCTTTCTCAACCAGTCGGGTAAAGAACCACTGCTCCCACCGGTAGTAGTCCGGCCGGCACGTGGTCACTTCTCGGGACCAGTCATAGGCAAAGCCCATTCGGCGCAACTGGCCGCGCATATGGTCAATGTTCTGGTAGGTCCACTGCGCCGGCGGGACGGCTCGCTGAATGGCCGCGTTCTCAGCCGGCAGACCGAACGCGTCCCAACCCATAGGCTGCAACACGTTCTTGCCGAGCATCCGTTGGTATCGGCTGATCACATCGCCGATGGTGTAGTTGCGAACATGGCCCATGTGCAGCTGACCGGACGGGTAGGGCAACATGGACAGGCAGTAGTATTTTTCGCGCGAGGGGTCTTCGTGAACCTCAAAACTTTTTTGCTCATCCCACCATGCCTGAACGGCCGACTCCAGATCCTGAGGTTGGTAATGAACGTCCATACGGTTTCCGGTTAGGACGCCTCACCAAATGGGCGCCTCAGAGGGTTAGTGGCGTGATGAATGATCGTCCGAGGACGAAGGAGCAGGCCAGTCACAAAAGGGGAACGGCCGCTCATCCGAATTGAAGGTGACATACTGCAAAGCCGAATAAATAAAGGTATTCAGATCGGCTGTGAAATCTTTAAGTCGGTGGGCATCTTCACCCTTGACGAGACGATAGACGAACTGGAACAGCATGCCGATTCCCACGAGCAGTGCCACCAGCTCGAACACCACAAACAAATACACGAGCATCAGGAGCAACCGGACCCAAACCTGTCCGTCCCTAAGGCGATCTTGTCGGTCAGTGCTCATGAGATAGATTCCGTCAACTACGCGGTGAAAAAGCGCTCAGCGGGCGGGAATTTTACACCAACGCAAACGCCAACAGCCTTGAAAACCCACAGTCTGAGCCGGGTCCATACGACCGAACCGCGCTCTACGTGCTTACGGGCAAAGGCTCATCGCAGCGCCAGCAGATGTCGAAGGTGGTGGGATTGGGCTCACCACACCCGGCACACAGTTTCTCCTCATCGACCCGGGACTCAAAGTCGGCGATCAGCCGCCGCGCGAGTGCGGTCTGTTGCTCGCGATCGATCCATACCTCAGGCCATGTGGATGTCGCGGCGAGTTCGCCCAATCCACCGCTGCTGTACTCGTTCAGAACGCGAGACCGGATACCGGCCGAGGCAAGCATCTGCTGAACTAAGTGTGCCTGTGCCAGACTGGCGGCGATATAGACTCGCAGCACGTCGGTATTAGACGTACAGATGCCCGCGCGAGAAAGGCAACTCGTTGTTTCGCTCTCGAGTAAACAAAACCTGAAAAAGCTGCAGCCCCCCGGCCAAAAACGCCGCTTGTGAGCCTGCCAAGTACAGCCGCCAGGCCCGAGCAAACTCTTCATCAAATTGCGTGACGACGGTCTCGTAGTGTTCGTCAAAACGCTTTAGCCACTCATCCAGCGTCAGGGCGTAGTGCAGCCGCAGGTTTTCCACATCGAGCACCGAAAAGTGATGCGGCTCAAAGATATCCATCATTTCACGCAAGGTCGGGGGATAAGCGCCCGGGAAGATACGCTTCTCGATCCAGGCATTCATCAGGCGCGGCCGATTGCGGCCGATCGAATGCACCAATGCACGTCCGTTAGCGGTCAGACATCGATCCACCACGTTGCCCAATTCAGGATAGTTATCCGCGCCCACGTGCTCCAACATGCCAACCGAGACAAAGACGTCGTACTCGCCAGACATGTTTCGATAATCGTCAAGCACATAGGTGACGCGATCGTCATAGCCTTCAGCCTTGGCACGATCTGAGGCATAGCGCACCTGTTCTTTGGACACGTTCCACGACAGTACCGATGCGCCATAGTAAAGCGCCATGTGTCGGGCCAGCCCGCCCCAGCCGCAACCGGCTTCTGCAACGCGATCACCTGGCTGAAGCTGAAGCTTTCTGCAGATGTGGTCCATCTTTGCCTGCTGCGCCGCCTCCAGGGTCATATCGGCCTCGGGAAAATACGCACAGGTGTACTGCATCTCTGCATCCAGCCAGAGCCGGTAAAAATCGTTGCCGATATCGTAGTGGTGATGAATATTCTGTCGAGAGCCCGTCTGGGTGTTGGCCCGCGGCTTGCGCTGCTGCATTTGCTTCACCAGTTTGGCGACGCCCTCTGGCTGAGGCACACTAAACGCGGCAACCAAAAAATCCACCAGATCGCCGTCTACGGTGATCTCTCCACGCGAGAAGGCCTCACCAAATCCAGTATCGCCCTGGCGCAACAACTGAATCAGGGCATTGCGTGTATGGATATGAGCAGTCGCGATGGCCTCTCCCGAGGGCGGATGAATTGCAAAGCCGTCCCAGAGAACCACTGAAAAAGATGGGGGACCCATCGCCTCCAGCACCCGGCGCAACAAAAATCTCTCCAGTGCCCGAGAGGGCACGCTCGACACGAGCGGCCCGTCGGAATCCTTCAGCGTTTTGGATTGTTCGGAAACAGGTTTAGGGCTCGCCATAACCCAGTCGTCCCCCATCAGGACATTCAGTCGTCTTATTACTAAAGACGGAATAATACCGAGGCATCGCCAAGGGCCAAGAAAAGCGCGGCGGCTTTTCCTTTTCGTTTCTTTTCGTTCCTTTCACCCTATTCCCTATTCTATGTAGGGTCTTGCGCTTGCCGAGGCCAGGCATTCAACACCGCGTGCACGAGCGTGGCGAGCGGAATCGCAAAGAACACGCCCAGCACGCCCCATAACCCACCGAAGATCAATACGGCAACAATAATGGCCACCGGGTGCAAATTGTTCACTTCGGAAAACAACATGGGCACAACGAGATTGCCGTCCAACGCCTGAATAAAAAGATAGGCGGAGACCAGCACAAAAAACTCGCTGGTAAATCCCCACTGAAACCAGGCGACGAGAACAACCGGTATCGTGACCACCGCGGCGCCGACATACGGTATTAATACGGATACACCGACCAACACTGCGAGCAGCATGCTGTATTGCAGACCCAAAAAAGTAAACGTCGCTACGCAAGCGAACCAGACGATCACGATCTCCCAGAACTTGCCCCGAACATAGTTACCGATCTGCCGATCCACTTCGGACCACACCTGGCTCACGAGTTGATGATCGCGCGGGGCGAAGCGACTGACCCACGTGACGAGCCGTTCTTTATCTTTCATGAGAAAGAAGATCAGTATCGGAACGAGAATGAGATAGATCATCACCGCGATGAGACCGAGCACCGACGCCAGTGAGAGGGAGAGCACCTGCTGACCCAGCACGGTCACCTCCGAGCGGATCATTCGCATAACGTCACTGATCTGCTCAGACGAAATGATCTCCGGATAGCTCTGCGGCAGTTTAAAGAGCAGCTCCTGACCCGCGTTCAGCATGGTGGGAATCTGCTGTACGAACTGCGTGGTCTGCTGTGAAAGCAGCGGCATCAGGCCGAATAGGATCATCGTCACAAAGAGCAGAAACGCGAGATATACAAAAAGCACCGCAAGCAGCCGACCGATACCCCAGCGTTCCAGCAGCGCTACCAGCCCTTCGAGCAAATAGGCAATGACCACGGCGGCCAGAAGCGGGGCCAACATATGGCCCATGAATACCAGGACGGCAAAAAGCCCCAGCAGAAAAACCGTCAGATAGACGACTTGGGGATTATTGAACTGAAACTTGAACCACTCGGTGATCGCTTTCATGGTGGCATCGCTCGCGCGGCGTAGGCCGCGCTTCGCTAAAGGGAACTAAGAAGTCTACCCTGTCAGAATTTCAAAATCGTGGGTAATTTCTGCAACCGACTCCAGCATTCGTGAGGCAGAGCAGTATTTTTCGGCCGATAAATTGATCGCGCGCTCCACGCGTTTGGGGTCGATATCGGCAGCCGTGACCACAAAATGCAGATGAATCTTGGTGAAGACCTGTGGAATATCCTCTGCTCGCTCGGCGTCGATCTCAATGCGGATGTCTGAGAACACCTGGCGAGATTTTCTCAGAATCAGGATCACATCGATCATCGTGCAGCCGCCAAGACTGAGCAACATCATTTCCATGGGTCGTGCGCCCAGGTTCTGCCCTCCCACATCGGGCGAGCGATCCATGATGACCGAATGCCCGCTTTGCGTGCGGCCCTCAATCGAGTCGTCGTCTTTCAAACGAAGCGTCGCCTGCATAGTCAGTCCTTAAGGTTTCAGGCGAACAGCGTCGCCAGATGAGCGCCCGGATCGGTCTGGCGCATAAAGGCCTCTCCCACCAAAAAGGCATTGATGTCCGCGGCTCGCATTCGCGCGACGTCCTCGCGGGTATGAATACCGCTCTCGGTCACCAGCAGCGTACCCCTGGGCACCGCGGTCGATAGCGTCAGCGTGGTCTCCAGCGAGGTATCAAAGGTTCGAAGATCACGGTTATTGATACCAATCAGCGCGGGCTTAAGCCCCAACGCCGTATCGAGCTCGGCGCGATCATGCACCTCAATCAATACATCCATCGCGAGATCCGCTGCTGCCGAGGCAAGCTCTGCCATCTGGATCGAATCCAGCGCGGCAACGATCAACAGGATGCAGTCGGCGCCGATGGCGCGAGCCTCAACCACCTGCCAGGGATCGATCATGAAATCTTTACGGATCACCGGCAGCGCGCAAGCCGCGCGGGCGGCCATTAAATCGTCTTCGTGCCCCTGAAAAAAATCATGATCGGTCAGCACCGAAAGACACGATGCCCCGCCCGCCTCGTAACTCCGTGCAATGTCGACGGGGTCAAAATCGGGACGAATCAAACCCTTGCTCGGTGAAGCCTTTTTTATCTCCGCAATGACACCAGCGCGCCCAAATGCGATGCTTTTTTTCAGGGCATCAACAAAGCCACGGGGCGGACTTTGCTCAGCCGCGCGGGCATAAAGATCGCCCATAGCGGTTGCGCCCTGACGGGCGGCAACCTCTTCTCGCTTGCGGACAAGAATTTTCTCCAGGATGTCGGCTTTTCTGTTCAAAAGTTCAAAATTAAGTCGCTTTTCAAGACACCATCAACGCTGCTATCCGATCGACCGTCCAGAACGCGCTACTGCCCCAATAAGATATCCCGGCGCGTACTGGACCCACATCGGGATTCTTAGCGAACGCATCGTCCACCACAAGCCCAATATCACCGCAACAAAGGCGACCTGACCGATCTCGACTCCCACGTTAATGCGTAGATTGTTTTAGAAAATTATCTAGAAGCTTATGGCCATACTGCGTCAGGATGGATTCAGGATGAAACTGCACGCCGACAACTGGATCCTCACGATGCGCGATCGCCATGATCTGCCCATCATCCGCGCGCGCCGTCACCTCAAAACAATCCGGCATTGAGGATTCCTCGACCACCAGCGAGTGATAGCGTGTGGCCTGAAAAGGCGTGGGCAAATCGTTGAAAATGCTCTGGCCGTCATGCTCGATCATCGATGTCTTGCCATGCATCAATTCAGGCGCACGCACGATGATGCCGCCGTAAGCCTGGGCAATGCTCTGGTGCCCGAGACACACACCCAGGATGGGGATCTTCGCGCCGTACTCGCGCACGAGCTCCAGCGAGATGCCGGCGTCGTTGGGCGTACACGGCCCGGGCGAGATGACGATGTGCGAAGGCGCCAGCGCGTCGATATCGTTAAGGGTCAGCTGATCGTTGCGGTACACGGCCACCCGCTCGCCCAGCTCGCCAAAGTACTGCACGAGGTTGTAGGTGAACGAATCGTAGTTGTCGATCATCAAAAGCATGGGAGGACCCGGCCTAAAAAAGCGCGCCTACTCTAGCAAATATAGGTATGGTTGATTCAATAACGGGCGAGCCGTGCGCTGCTGTAGCTCTTATTGAGAGTCTGAAAAAAGAAGGGCGCCCCGAGGGGCGCCTTTTGATTCGCCACTACTATTTTTTAAAGCAGATCTTTGGTGGTTGGCTTGGTGTACCACCCTGTCCCTGTCCCGGTTCTCCCTCCACACTGTCCTTACCTGACCAATCAAGACCATTCGAGTATTGGTACGAAGGATAGCCCTTATTATTAGGTGTGTTACTAACTTGGTAATCGTCAGTGCTGTAGTGAGAGCATTGCGGAGCATCGGCGCCGCCGCCCGGGGTAACGTACTGACGGTCAATAATTACCTGACCGTCGGGGCAGGAGGTTTCTCCCCATCGGTGTATTCCCCCCCCGGGGGGGGTGCTCGACAAATGCCTTGAAGACGCCCCTTTTGGAACCACGGTGCCGGTTCTATGGCTCCGGAACTTCGCACTTCGAGATAGTCGCATCGGAACTCAATATTCTGAAAATGAAGTTGCCGCCTAACGGGTTGTACCACCAGCCTATCTCTCCACCGGGCGATTCAAATTGGTCCTTTCGAACGATCCTATCGCTCCCCGGTTTTAGCCTAGAATGCTCGGAATAATAGTTAAAAAAGAGGTGGCGCCCCTCACCGGACCAAAGTTAGTCCAGCGAAGGGCGACACCCGAGTCGCGTGATTGATCTAGACCGTCAGATCAGTAGCGTTTCGCCTTAGAACTTCACGCAGTCGGAAGGCGTCGGATCCCAGTTGGGATCCATGAGGTTTCGCCTAAGGGCTGGGAGCACCATATGCCGCGCGCAATCCCCGACCGTGTAGCGACCACCGTCACCCGCAGGACCGGCGCCTTTACCGATACCCGGGCCTTGGTCAGCACCGCCGAGGCCGATACCCGGGCCTTGGTCAGCATCGCCGAGGCCGATACCCGGACCTTGGTCAGCACCGCCTAGACCGATACCCGGACCGCCACCGGCGTCACCTGCAGGAGCACCAACACCAGCCGGAGCGTCAGGCGTATCCGGCGTATCCGGGGTATCCGGCGTATCCGGGGTATCCGGGGTATCCGGGGTATCCGGAAGTTTGCCCGCAGCATTACCGACTGGTTTATCGTTACCCGAGTTTCCCTGCGTGCCACTCTCACCACTGCTTTGCGCAGAGTTACCACGTCCGTCTCCTTCGGCGTTTTGGCTGCCTTTGCCTTTTCCATTGTTTTCACCATCGCTTCCCGCCTCGACCATCATCGGACTTAGCGCAAACATCACCGCAATTAATGCTGCGGTCAGCGACAACCCCTTCGAGAGTTTTAGTGTGTTCATATTGAATCTCCTGAGACTGCGTTGATTCGCGACTAGAAAACCAAACCCAATGTTGATCTCTTTAAATATCTCTCAATGACGAAGGGGATTGCTCAGATAAGGACCATCAAAAAATCTGGATGGACGCGCGGCCGAGATCGCATTCGTCAATAGCAGTTCATGAGCCTTATTTGAAAGGAACACCGAGCTCATGTCTGTACGGCAGCGCACATCGCTCACTCGGCCAGCCGGTGTACTGTCGACCAGGCGGGTTATTGAAGTGCCGATTGGGGTGGCTGATTAGAAGCTCGCGCGAAATGATTACTGCCCCCATCCGCCGAACCGCATTAGTTACCTAACTAAACAAATATAAGAAGAGGGGTCGGGAAAGTCGCCGCTTCTAGGGAGATGGATGCAGTGAACTACGGTAAATTAAGAGTTGTCATGTTAATCGCGTCTGTCGCTTTAGGATGTGAAAAAGCCGAGACCCTCAGCGGGATCGAGCCTGTGTACAATCCGACGACCGGTCAGATTCTGAACATTCAGGGAGATGAGGCGAGCGTCAACGGACTGAACGATCTTGCCTGTGTCCCGATGATAGGAATGAACGCCAGCGTTGCGGCGGGCGATCCCGAGATCACCGGCGGCTCTATCTGTTTCCATTCTCATGCCGGCGCGGTCAGATAACTC
>Ga0255774_10002387_pt1 | contig 14351 bp, 13 predicted proteins | sample 101ome_17_FD_179972 | JGI IMG/M metagenome (GOLD analysis project Ga0255774, IMG submission 179972) | Coastal salt marsh microbial communities from the Groves Creek Marsh, Skidaway Island, Georgia - 101407AT metaG (version 2) | ecosystem: Environmental > Aquatic > Marine > Intertidal zone >...
TTCGATATGCGGTATGAATCAGCTGCTGCAGAATTTCATCTTTGTGCCCAAAATGACTTAAAAGCAGGTTTTTCTGTTTATCACTCAGGAGTATCTTTTTCAGATACTTTACCTGCTGAGGGCTTTTTAGCATCAGCAAACGTACAATACCCCAGACTGTTTCCTGCACTGCCAATGGCAGATTATCACACAGGGTTAAAGCGACGCTGTCGAGCTCATCCACCAGAGCCGGGTAAGTACATAATCTGATATTCTCAACCTTGATTTCATGCGTTTCTTCGAGCTCGCCAAAATCCCAATGGGTAATCCCTGAGCGTTCCAATGAGTTTTCCGAATGACGTTGTATGTCACGTTGAATCTCTTCGGCGAACTGCTCCTGTAATACCAGCAGATCCCTGCCACTACCCAGAACATTACCTGCTTCATCCCTCACCATGATCTGCATCTGCAGATGTTCATCCAATACATAATCAGACCATTGTTGCGGGTCAATCGGCAGACCGCTTAAGGCTGTAATTTTTTTAGCCAGCAAATAACGCAAGTTCCCGCCCCCTGTGGATTTCAACTCAGGTAAGAGTCTGTCTACGAGATCCGGTATCGGAACCAGTTGCTTGCGTATCGGTTTTGGTAAGGCCTTTACCAGAGCAATACATTTCTCTCGCAGCATGCCGGGAACCAGCCAGTCCAGATCGTCTTGCTTTAATTGCTTCAGCGCTGATAGAGGGACATCTACCGAAATTCCATCTGAAACTTTCCCCGGGGCAAATTTATAATCCAGTTTCAGCGCCATGGATGGCGTATGTAACTGATCGGGGAAATCATTAATATCGAAGTCCGGATTTTGCTTGCTCAATAAATCCTGTTCTGTCAGGAATAGGCGTGATTGCTGTGCTTTATCCAGTTTCTTGTACCAGTGCTCAAGATTTCTGCTGCTATAAATATGCGCTGGTAGAATGCGGTCATAAAATTCATAAAGTGCTGATTCATCAACCAGAATATCCCGTCGTCTGGTTTTATCTTCCAGCCTGGCAATTTTTTCAATTAAGCGACAGTTATGCCGATAAAAATCCGCCTGAGTACGAATATCCAGCGCAACCAGAGCATGCCGGATAAAAATTTCACGGCTGGCAACAGGATCAATTTTACTGAAACTAATTTTGCGTTTTTCGATCAGTGTTAATCCGTACAAGGATACTTTTTCAAAGGCCATCACCTGCCCCCGGCGTTTTTCCCAATGGGGTTCAAAGTATTCGTGATTTAACAGATCGCCCGCTGCGGCCTCTACCCATTCCGGCTTTATCTGACAATTTAGCCTGCCATATAACCGGGTTGTCTCAACAAGCTCCGCTGCCAATATCCATTTACTTTTTTTCCTGAACAGGCTGGAACCCGGAAATATCTGAAATTTACGATTTCTCGTCCCGAGATAATCCAGTTCATCCTGGTGTCGGGCAACCTGAACTATCAGGCCTTGCAATATCGACTGATGAATACTGTCTTCATCTGCAGTCTGCGTATTTTCCTTTAAACCCAGCTCACGACATTGCAAATGTAATTGTCGGTGTATCTCCCGCCATTCACGCATGCGCGTATAAGATAAAAAATGACGCTGGCAGTACTTTCTCAATTGCCCCTGTGTTAATTGCTGGCGCTCATCCTCAAATACCTGCCAGAGTTTTAGAAAACCCAGGAAATCTGATTGCGGATGTTGAAACAGCCTATGCTTTTCATCGGCACTTTGCTGCTTATCAAGCGGTCTTTCTCTTGGATCCTGAACACTCATGGCACTGACAATAATCAGCACTTCAGTCAGACAGGATCTGAATGAAGCTTCCAGTAACATTCTTGCATAGCGGGGATCAACCGGGAATTCGGCCATTAGCTTCCCGGTTTTGCTTAATTTTCCTTCCGCATCGATAGCCCCGAGTTCCTGCAAAACTTTTAAACCATCATTAACGGCTTTAGTTTCTGGTTTATCAATAAAAGGAAATTCATCAATACTGCCAAGTCCCAAATTAAGCATCTGTAAAATAACTGATGCCAGGTTGGTTCTGGTTATTTCAGTATCAGTAAACTTGGGCCTTTGTAGAAAATCCGCTTCACTATAAAGACGTATACAGGTGCCTGGTGCAATACGCCCACAGCGGCCGGCACGCTGATTTGCACTGGCTTGTGAAATGGCTTCGATAGGCAGTCGCTGAATTTTATTGCGCACACTGTAACGGCTTAAACGGGCTGTTCCCGGGTCTATCACACTGGTAATGCCGGGAACCGTAATTGAAGTTTCAGCAACATTGGTTGCCAACACAATGCGCCGCCCAGAATGAGACTGGAACACCCTGTTCTGTTCCTTGTTACTTAGCCTGGCATAAAGCGGCAAGATTTCTGTATTACCAAACTTTTCTTTGCGTAAGGCTTGGGCAACATCACGAATTTCGCGCTCACCATTTAAAAAAACCAGCACATCGCCTATATTTTTTGCCTTGCCCTGCCCCTGTCCTATGGCATTTAACTCTTTAATGGCAGCAATGATGTTATCGGTCAGGTCTTTGTCTCCATCATCAGTTTGAGGCCTATAAAGAATATCAACAGGGAAAGTTCTGCCTGATACCTCAATGATCGGTGCCTGCTTAAAATGTTCAGAAAATTTATTCAGATCAATAGTTGCTGAAGTAATAATCAACTTCAAATCAGGACGCTGCGGTAACAGTTTACTTAAATATCCCAGTAAAAAATCGATGTTTAAGCTACGCTCATGTGCTTCATCAATAATGATGGTGTCGTATTGTTTTAAAAGAGGATCCTGCTGGATTTCTGCCAGCAAAATTCCATCCGTCATTAATTTGATACGGGTAAGCTCATTACTGAGCTTATTAAAACGCACCTGGTAGCCAACTTCTTCACCAAGCTCTACCTGCAGTTCTTCCGCGATACGCTGACTGACACTTCTTGCAGCCAGCCTGCGAGGTTGGGTATGAGCGATTTTTGCCTGTTGACCTCGTCCCAGGTCCAAACAAATTTTAGGTAACTGGGTGGTTTTACCGGAACCGGTTTCACCCCCGACAATGACTACCTGATTTCTTTCAATCGCTTGTTTTATCTGATCAGTTTTCTGGCTGAGCGGCAGCTCTGGAGGATAAGTAATCGGAAACTTTATAGGCATGAATAGTATTCAGCACAATCAGAAACAATGAGCTTAGAAGGCTTTTCTTTCTCGCCGCGTTTTTTTGATATTCAGCAGGCGCCTAACCTTGCGAACCCGGTAAGTGGCTATGCCAAACATGGTGATGATTGTTGATAATAAAATGGCCATTGCCAACGGAACCAGTGATCTGATCCCGGCGACCAGTTCAATGGTGACAATATCCATGACAAAGATAATGATGGCGGGTGCCAATACACTACTGTCAGCCTCGACATACCATGGCGTAAAAACGATAGCCATGAAGGTAACCTGCAAAACATAGGCTAAATCCACCCAGAAAATCTTTTTAAGCGTTTTCCATAACAGATAAGACATGGCCACTGCAGCGACGAGATAGATCAACCAGGCAATTATATAATCTAAGGTTTCCATATTTTTAGATATTCAGTTTAAAGCGCTTTGAATTTTACTCTACCCAATGTACTACATGCTCATCATAACCGTCTTCATGCACAAACTCTTCAGAGATTACCTTGCCTGAGACAGTATTTCCACTGTCCTCAATAGCTTTACGGTTTCCAGCCTGTAGTGGGTGCCATTCAGGCAGGTTTTTTCCTTCATATAAAAGGCGATAAGCGCAGCTTGATGGCATCCAGGGTAAATCCTTCAAATTACCAGGCTTCAGTATCACACAATCAGGAACCTTCGTTCTGCGTGTAGCATAAACCTGGCAGCGACAGGTGTTTTCATCGAAATACCGACAAATTACCCGCGTGTAAGCTATTTCACCACTACTTTCGTCTTCAAGTTTGTGCAGACAGCATTTACCACAGCCATCACAAAGCAACTCCCATTCTTCCGGGCTCATCTGCTCCAGCGACTTCTCCTGCCAAAATTTATTTTGACTGCCCTGTTTATCCGCCATAGCTAAACACCCTTGGATCGATGTTGGGAGGTAGCTGCAGAAAATAACCCTGCTGCCCGATTTCTTCGAGCACAGTCTCTGCTTTTACCCGGGCAAGCTTTCTATCTGCTGATAAATTCAAGGTCATCACTGCTTTTAACGGCCCCATTCTTGAGAGCAGGTCTGCCGGCAGCTCTGAAAGGTCTTTGTCTTTAGCGACATAGAGATACAATTCATTTTCTCGCGAACCTTTATAAATCGTGCACAGCAGAGAATTCATCACTAAACCTTTAACTGAAAATTTCCAACAATTCTTGCAGCAAAATTTCTTTGCGCCAGCCCGTTAATTCATCTGGCAACTTAATTTCACTTGTATCAACAGACTGTTCAACAACACCGGTTTTAAGCTGAAGAACTTCCTGATACAGGCTTATCAAGGTGCGTTTTCTTCCTAATATTTCAATAGGTATTTCAAGTTCCTGCGCTTTTCTTTCGACCAGACGCTGTGCCTGCTTAAAAATCTTTTTTTGCCCATTACTTAATGGTCTGGGTAAAGGCTGCAAGCCTGCAGTTTCCGTATTTATATTGTTTTGAATTAAATCAATCAAAGCAGCCCCTTCATGCTTGATAAAATTAGGATTCAAACCATGAATCTGACTTAGTTGCTCCATATCTTTGGGGGCACTTTTCGCAATAACCAACAATTCTTTATCTTTTATGATCCAGTTCCTCGGCTTGTCCCGATAGCGTGCGCGCTGTTCACGCCATTGCGCCAGTACTTTTAAGGTCCCCAGCTGCTTTTCATCAAGTTGCCAGGCGGCGCCTATATTCCGATGAACCTGAGAAAAATCCTGTTCCATTTCTTCTTTATAATTACCGAGCAGCCTGTCGCAATCTTCTGTCACCCAAGCCAATCTACCCATGGTGGTCAGTTTTTCTTTCTGGCTCACATAAATTTCAGGCAGATAGGCAACATCCAGCGCCGCATAATCCAATTGCTGATCTCGTAAAGGCCGCTGTAGCCAGTTAGAACGTGTCTCTCCCTTGGGCAGTTCAATACCTAACTGCTCAGAAACCATGTTCTGGTAGCTCAGCGCAAATCCCTGATTTAAAAAAGCATTGGCGATCTGAGTATCAAAAACTGGTCGTGGCAGGATGCCAAACTGACGGATAAAAACCAGTAAATCTTCAGAACAGGAATGAAACACTTTACATATTTGTTCGGACAGCATCAGCGCGATGAAGCGCTCCCAGTCATTGATGCTTAAAGGGTCTATCAGGAAATTACTTTCCCCGTCATTAAGCTGGAACAAAGCCGCTTTGGGGTAGAAGCTATCGACACGCATAAATTCCGTGTCCATCGCCAGAAACGGTTTAGTTTTCCACGCTTCACAGTATTGATTCAGCTGGTGATTATCGGTGATAACAATATAGTCAGAACTGCACTTAAGCTGGCTATCCATCTATACCCACCGCATTGTCAGAACAGCGTATAAATTAGCTGTCACTGATTGCCTGCCTGCCAGCGAAAGAATGCAAAAGCGTACCACCATCAATATATTCAAGTTCTCCACCCAACGGGATCCCATGAGCTATGCGGCTAACTTTTAATTGTCGCTTATTCAGCTCCGGTGTTTTTAATTGCTCAGCAATATAATAAGCCGTTGCCTCTCCTTCTACCGTCGGGTTTGTTGCCAGAATCACTTCACTGATTTCAGACTGACTGACCAGGTTAAGCAAATCCCTGATGCCAATTTCATCCGGACCTATGCCATCAATCGGAGACAGGTGCCCCATTAAGACAAAGTAATAACCTCTGAAAGAGCTGGACTGTTCTACTGCGTAAACATCTGCCGGTGTTTCCACAACACAAAGCAGATTCTGGTCTCGTTTGGGGTCACTGCATATATGGCAGACAGCTTCTTCCGATAAGGTCCGGCAACGTTGACATTGCCCTACGCCTTCTATGGCTGCTTCCAACGCTTTGGCGAGCTGGCGCCCACCATCACGGTCTTTTTCCAGAAAATGCAACACCATACGCTGTGCGGATTTAGGACCAACACCCGGCAAACGCTGAAAGGCTTTAACAAGTTGATCAATTAAAGGGCTGTAATTCATGAAAACTCAATACATGCCTAGAATGGAAATTTGAAACCTTCCGGTAAATTCAAACCGGCTGTCATGCCTGAAAGTTGATTTTTGTTATTTTCTGCCACTTTTTTAACCGCATCATTCGTCGCAGCCGCAAGCAGATCCTCGATGATTTCTTTATCTTCCTGCAGCAAACTTGGATCCAGCTCAACATTCCTGACCTCATGCCGTCCATTCATCACAACTTTTACCAGTCCTGCACCTGCCTCGCCTGTGCATTCCATCTGGGCGAGTTCTTCCTGAGCTTTTTGCATTTGTTCCTGCATTTTTTTGGCCTGTTGCATCAGGCCGGCAATATCTGTCATTCCTACCTCGTTAAATCTCTCTTACTTAATAATCTTCCGGAGTGAGTGGCTCAATACTATCAGGCAAAATGCTGCCCTCAAAACGCTCCATTAAAATTTTCACATTATCATCGTTCTTGAAAGTTTCTTCTGCTGCAAGCTGCCTTTCCTGTTGTTTTCTCAGACGGTAAGCAGCCGGGGTTTCCAGTTCCGAGACCAGCTCCTCTTCCACAATCCTGAGCTCAATAGTCGTGGCAAAATAGTCACTCAAAGCTTTTTCGATTGTTTCCTGGTGTCCTGCATCGATGACTTTGGAATGGCTTGCCTCCAGAGCGAGCGTAATACAATGCTTATCGACTTCCTTTAGCAAGCAGTGTGCAGCAATACTGCGGGTTATTCCTGTCAGGTTGATAGCATAAAACAAAGTGATCCAGTGTTCTGGCTGCAGTTTCTCCAGACTCAGTTCCGGCTCTATCGGACTATTATTCTTATTTTCGGCTGCAGAGGTCTGAGCCTGCTCATCCATGTCAGTTTCATCTGACTGTGATGTTGAGGTATTTTGAGTTAAGACATGATTGAAGTCTGACTTGGCTTGCGCTTTAACCTCAATGGTTTCTAGCGGCTTTTTTTTTTCGACCTCAACAACGGAATCGGCCACTTCAGTTTCAACTTTTGCTAAGGTTGCTACAGGCTTGTTCGGTACACCTTGCGGTGTAAAAGCCAGCATGCGCAGTAAAGTCATCTCCAGTCCAGAACGGTCATCGACTGCCAGCATTAAATCTTCTCTGCCTTTTAAGGCTATTTGATAATAAAGCTGTACATTTTCTGCAGGCATGGCAGCAGCATGTGCCAGAATCTGTTTTTTATCGCCCTGACTGTTATCCAGCCCGGCAGGTACAACCTGGGCAACAGCAACACGATGTAAATAAGATAGTAGTGCTTCCAGAATAGAAGCAAAATCCAGAGTATGGTCAGATGCCTTATTGATTAATTCCAGAAGAAGTTGGGGATCTTCTGCTATCAAGGCATCAACCAGTCGAGTCAGTATATTCTGATCAATCGTTCCCAGAAAACTGCTGATTTCAGTATCTGTTAATTTCCCGTCACAAAAAGAAATAGCCTGGTCCAGCAAGGTTAAGGCATCTCTCACACTGCCCTTGGCGGCACGACCAATCTGCCAGAGCGCTTCTTCTTCAAATTCTATTTTTTCCTGTTCCAGAATGAATTTGAGATGCTGCATGATCATCTCAGGACTGAGGTTTTTCAAACTGAATTGTAAGCAGCGGGATAGTACGGTAACCGGCAGTTTTTGCGGATCAGTAGTCGCCAGCAAAAATTTGACGTGTGGAGGTGGCTCTTCCAACGTTTTTAATAAGGCATTAAAACTATGCCCTGACAACATATGCACCTCATCGATGAGATAGACCTTATAACGTCCTCGCGTAGGCGCATATTGAACGTTATCGAGTAACTCACGGGTATCTTCAACTTTCGTGCGGGAGGCCGCATCCACCTCAATCAAGTCAATAAAGCGGCCTTCTTCAATCTCTGTACAGGCACTGCATTTGCCACAGGGCTCCGAGCTAACGCCTTCTTCGCAGTTCAGGCAACGTGCCAGTATCCTTGCAATACTGGTTTTACCGACCCCCCGGGTTCCTGTAAACAGATAGGCATGATGCAAACGGTCATTATCAAGGGAGTTTATCAGGGTCTTCAGTACATGCCCCTGCCCAGCCATTTCCTTAAAACTGCGTGGACGCCACTTTCTTGCTAGAACCTGATAAGACATTAAGCTGATTTCAGTCTTCTAATCATGTATGGAGGTACCCCCTGCCAGCCACACCCCGGCACATGCGTCAGTTGCTGCCGCTGCTCCCTTCCGGGCCTGACGGGGTTTACAACCTGGCATTGCGAGGGGACCGACAAGAGATACCATAAACCTTGAAATTTTAAGCGTTTAAACGCTAAATCTCTGTCGTCAATCAAGACAACGCATTATCTGGAATTCAAGGAGTGGAATCAAGCGACTGTGCAATTGTGTTTATGGTGATATCAGTACGACAGAATAACTCAAACAAAAAAATAGCAGTGAATACATGACTATCTTCAACAAAGAGATTTTTGATCGTTGTTGAATTTCGTAATCATCATGAATAATCAGGTGCTTGGGGATTTTCTTCTCTTTGAATACCATACTTTGCCTCAGTCTTAGTAAATTTTGATGAGGCTAATTAAAACAGGCTATTCTGCCTAAGCCAGGCAAAAACTATGGCGAAATTCTGACTTTTTATGCTTTTTATTTTTTAGTTGCTGTATTACCAAGTGAGACATCGGCTAAACCGCTGCGGATCATATACCAGAACAGTAAAACACCGGGAAAAGCCAGAAAGGTCGTCAGCAAATAGAAATTAACATAACCCAGGACTTCTATAAGCCCCCCTGCCGTTGTCCCGGTAAGAAATCTTCCCGCAATACTGGCCAGTGCTGACAACAAAGCATATTGTGTTGCCGTAAAGCGCAAATTACACAAGGCTGATAAGTAAGCAACCACAGTCACTCCACCGATACCACTGGCAAAATTTTCAAAACCTACGGCTGCTGCCATCCCAAGATTGGAATGGCCAACCAGTGCCAAAGCTGCAAAACTGAAATTCGAGACCGCCATAAGAATCAAACTGACCAGGACAGAATGTTTAAGTCCCATGCGTGTATACAGAATACCTCCGATAAAGATGCCGGCCAGAAAAGCAAAAAAGCCAAAACCTACATCATAAAAAGCAATTTCGTCATTGCTGAATCCAAGGTCATTAAACAGTAGGCGCAAAGTAAGATTGGCCAGGGTGTCGCCAATTTTATGTATCAGCACGAAAAACAGCACTACCCATGCTCCCTGCCGTTTAATAAATTCAGTCAAGGGACTGAAATATTCAACAAAGGCCTGGAATAAACCCTGTGTTTCAACAGGCTCCAGATGCCGCTTCGGCTCTCCCATGAAAACGCCAGCCAAAATAGCCGGCAGTACAAAAATTGCACAGGAAATATAGGCAACGCTCCAGCCAAAGCGGCCAGCAATGATAAGCGCCAGTGCTCCAGTAGCGGCAGCACCAATGCGCCAGCCATACTGCGACATGCCTGAACCAACTCCTAATTGATGTGGTTCCAGCAACTCAATACGATAGGCATCAATGATAATATCCAGTGTGGCACCGGCAACACCCAGGCTAATAGCGGCAATGGCAACAGTCAGCAAGTCCTGGTTCGGATCGGCAACTCCCAGAAAGGTGACCGCCAGGATCACCAATAGACTGATCAGCCAAAGCCAGGAACGTCTTTGACCAAAGCGCCCTATCAGAGGCAATTTAATATTGTCGATTAAGGGCGCCCATAAAAACTTAAAATTATAGGCTAGAAAGGTTAGGGCAAATGCGGTTACAGCACTTTTGGTAATTCCATCCTGTGCAAGACGTGTAGTCAACGTTGCACCAATGAGCGCATAAGGAAAACCGGAAGAGACCCCTAAAAAAAATGCTGCCAATGGCGCTGCTTCAATATAGGGTCTAACACTGACTGGCAAGACCTTTCGCCAAAGATTTTCTACATTATTTTCAGTCACTGGCATACAAGAACCTGTAAGTTTATAAAGCCTTTACCAGACAAATCATACGCTAAACTCACCCTACAGTAATGTTTCTCTTTAGGAGCCAGTTTAAATCTTGTCAGTCTTGTTTAAAGTTAAAGGTATTCACACAAAAAATATAAACAGCACAACGCCTAGGGCCAGTCTGTAAAGCACAAAAGGTAGAAAACCCAAGCCTGTCACCAGTTTCAAAAAATAATGTATACACAAATAAGCTACTACTGCTGAAAATAGCAGGCCATAGATTAATTCCGCCCAATTCACAGAACTTTCCTGCAATAAATCAAGCAACAGCAACAGTGTGGCGCCCGCAATGGCAGGGATAGACAATAAAAAAGATAAACGGGCGCAATCCTGTCGATTAAGCTTACAAAACAAACCTGCCGTCATGGTAATACCGGAACGCGAAGTACCCGGGATTAATGCTAATACCTGCGCTAATCCCATCATAAAAAAAGCCCGCCAGCTTAAATTATTTAAATTTTTCCCGGCCTTGGAGGTTTTATCTGCAGTCCATAAAAGCAAAGCAAAAATGATGGTCGTACTGGCAATGACAGCTGTATTGCGAAAATAAGAATCCACGATATCCTTTAGCAACAGACCGGCGATAATTAAGGGTAAAGTGGCCAGAATAATCATCCAGCCTAATCGAGCGTCATTACTACCCTGTCTCCTTGTGACATGTAATATCCAGGCCTGCAGAATCCGATAGATATCCAGCCTGAAATACAGCATCACCGCAAATAAACTGCCAAAATGTACTGCCACATCAAAAGCCAGGCCTTGATCTTCCCAGCCGAATAGCGCAGAGGGAAAAATCAGGTGAGCTGAGCTGGATATAGGCAAAAATTCAGTTAAGCCCTGAATTATTGCCAGGCATGTCGCTCTGATAAAGTCAAAATCAGCCATAGCTAGTTTTGTGTCACCTTATTCCGCAGGTATGTCGGTGAAAAATCTTCAGGTGTCATTGTCAGCCCCTGCTCAAAGTAACGGATTGCCAGTTCAGTCATGGCAGCAGCCTGCGGATACACCTCACTATCGTAGCTCCTGATTAAAGATTGTGTCTGTGCAGGCATCTGTTTAATAAAGTGCATGCCATTTCCTACTGCATGGCAAGGTTTATCCGGCGTCAGATCAACTAACTCAGGTTTACAAAGCTGTTCCTCTCCCTGCAGTTCAATAGCATCTTCGCTTATCGAATAGAGCGCCCAATAAACTTCATTTATACGGGCATCAAGGCAGCTTAGAACATATTTTTCTTCGGATTTTATGCTTTGTTGAGCCATTGTCGCCAAGGTGGACACAGGGATTAAGGGTAAATCGGCTCCAAAAGCTATCCCCTGAGCAACCCCAGCGGCGATCCTTAAGCCGGTAAATGAACCTGGTCCAGCACCCACAGCAACGGCATCAAGATCAGAAAACCTTAAATCACGTTCCTGCATCAGCTCTTTTATCATTGGCAAAATAAATTGAGTATGCAGCCTGGGTAGCAGCTCAAATTTTTCATAGATTTCACCAGCAACCGACACAGCACATGAGCAGGCTTCTGTTGAACTATCTAGGCTAAGTATTATTGGAGACATGATAAGTAGATAAAAAAATCCCCCGCAGTTTAAACTGCGAGGGATCGTCTTTACGTTTCAAGAGTAGTTCTTACTTCTTTTTAGCTTTAGGCGCAGCTTTACGTTTGGCTGGCGCTTTCTTTTTAGCCGCCTTCTTGGCTGGCGCTTTCTTTTTAGCCGCCTTCTTGGCTGGCGCTTTTTTCGCTACTTTCTTTTTAACTGCTTTTTTGGCCGGCGCTTTTTTCGCTACTTTCTTTTTAACGGCCTTTTTAGCTGCTTTCTTGGCAGGAGCCTTTTTAGCCGCTTTTTTCTTAGCTGGCGCCTTTTTGCTCGCTACCTTACGCTTGGCTGGCGCTTTTTTCGCTACTTTCTTTTTAACTGCCTTTTTAACGGCTTTCTTGGCAGGAGCCTTTTTAGCTGCTTTTTTCTTGGCTGGAGCCTTTTTAGCTGCTTTTTTCTTGGCTGGAGCCTTTTTAACGACTTTCTTGGTAACCACTTTTTTAACTGACGCCTTTTTGGCTGCCGCTTTTTTGGCAGGAGCTTTCTTTTTAACTACCTTTTTAGCCTTGGCTTTAACTTTGGCCGCCGCTTTTTTGGCTGCAGCACGGGCTTTTGCATTGGCTTTAGCTGCTGCTTTTCTTTCTGCAGCTCTGGCTTTTGCAGCGAGCTTATTGGCTGCGGCTTTTGCCTTAGCTGCCAGTTTTTTCTCTGCTGCTTTGGCTTTAGCAGCTTCTTTCTTAAGCTTGGCTGCCACTTTCTTAGCTATCGCTTTAGCTTGTTGTTTATTCAGGCTCGCTTCTGCTTTCTTAAGACCTTTCTTAATATCCGCTGCAGCTTTCTTCTCCAGAGTTTTCTTATATGCCGCAACCGCTTTAGCCTGAGCTGCTGCTTTCGCTTTCACAGCATCTTTCGCTGCTGCTGTTAGCATGCCTTGTTTGGCTTTTAACTCTTTTGCTTTTGCTGAAGCAAGTTTCGTCGTTAACTTTCTGACTTGTGCCCTTGCAGTGGCAGCAGCTTTTTTGGATTTCGCTGCTGTTGCTTTCTTTCTTGCGTTACTGATTGCATTGTTCTGTTTTGCAACTTCTCGTTGCGCTTTCCCTAAAGCAGATTTTGCTTTACTTGTAGCAGATACAGACTTTCGTTTAGCAGGTTTTTTAGCAACAGGTGCAGGTGCTGCTTCTTTCGCTCGGGCTGTAGCCATAATTTTTCTCCTAGAACGTAAAATTTAACTACTGTTTTTTTTAATGAACGTAATTGCATTCACTTTCGAGCGCAACATATCACAGTTTTTTTGTTTTTTACAACTTTTTTATAGCAAACTTAAAATGGATTTTCCTAAAAAAAACAATATAAAAGAATTAAAATATGAAGCGATTTTTAGGATATTCTGAAATCAAAAATAAAGAAAATATTTTATTATTTTTTTAAGTTTACTTTTCAATACAAAACATCCGTTTGAAACAATTAAAATTTAAAACGATTAAAGTCCCTGTCGGGAAATTTATATAAATTTTAATTTAATACTGCGACTAACTGTTGCCTGATATCAGCAATATCACCGACACCATTAATCTGATTAAATTTGACGCCCGCGCCCTGTTTCTCAAGTGTCTGATAAAAATCCACCAGGGGCAATGTCTGTTGATGATAGACTTCCAGCCTTTTTCTGATAGTGGCTTCCTTGTCATCCTCACGCTGAATAAGGGCTTCACCGGTTACATCATCAATCCCCTCACGCTGCGGAGGATTATGCTCAATATGATAAACTCTGCCTGATGCCGGATGTACCCTTCTGCCGCTAAGTCGTTTAACAATCTCTTCATCGGGCACATAGATTTCCAGAACATGCTCAATTTCAATACCAGCCTCAATTAATGACTCAGCCTGTGGGATCGTGCGAGGAAAGCCATCAAAGAGGAAGCCGTTTACGCAATCATCCTGAGCAATTCTGTCTTTAACCAGAGCAATAATGATTTCATCAGTAACCAGACCGCCACTTTCCATCACTGATTTCACTTTTTTACCTAATTCACTGCCTGCCTTAACAGCAGCACGCAGCATATCGCCGGTAGAAATCTGTGGAATAGAATAAGCATCCATTAAAAACTGAGCCTGAGTGCCTTTGCCTGCACCTGGCGCGCCTAAAAGAATAATCTTCATTATTTCCCCCAAATGAAACCCAGCAGGTTACAACACTTGCTATAACATCCACAAGTTAAGACTGTTTTGCCAACTCCTGCTTAGCTAGCTGCCAATTCTGTTCCAGTTCATCAAGTGTCAGATTTTTCATTTCCACACCCTGTTCATGCAACATCTTTTCTATCAACTTGAAACGCTGGCTGAATTTGTTGTTGGCTGAACGTAAACTGGTTTCAGGATTTACACGTAAATGCCTGGATAAATTTACCACGCTGAATAACAAGTCGCCGAACTCTTCTTCAATATGGGCTGTATCATCTTTCAATATTGCCTCTTCAAGCTCAGCCATTTCTTCATATATTTTTTTTATTACACTTCCGGCCTCTTGCCAGTCAAAGCCATCGATAGCTGCTCTGCTTTGTAATTTTCTGGCCCGCACTAAAGCCGGTAATGCAAGCGGAACATCATCCAACAAGCTAGGTAAAGCACCGCTCTCCGGCCCTTGTTCCGTATCCACGGCTTGTTCTCG
>Ga0255774_10002390_pt1 | contig 14345 bp, 12 predicted proteins | sample 101ome_17_FD_179972 | JGI IMG/M metagenome (GOLD analysis project Ga0255774, IMG submission 179972) | Coastal salt marsh microbial communities from the Groves Creek Marsh, Skidaway Island, Georgia - 101407AT metaG (version 2) | ecosystem: Environmental > Aquatic > Marine > Intertidal zone >...
CCGATCCCAAACTCTCCCGCCGCCGTCGACGCCGCCGTCGCCGTCGACGTGGACGTTCCCGCGTGCGCGAGCGCGGCGAACCCGACCGTCGCGATCACCATCGCGTCCGTCCGCATCTCGATCGTCGCGCGCGTCGAGCTCTAAAGTCGTCGGGTCGGTTCGGATCGGATCGTCTTTGAGCGCGCTGTGGATGGGTGCGTATACACCTTAAACGACGACGCGCGTCGCCTCGCGCGTACGCCGCGTTTCCCCCGACCGTTCGTGTAACCGAATGGACGCGACGATGGTGTTCGCGACGACGACGACGAGGATGCCGACGCCCGCGCGATGCGGGACGTCGATGTCGTCGTCGACGACGAGGATGACGATGACGATGAAGAAGTCAAAAAGTACCGCCGTCGTGACCGCCGCCGCCGCCGCCGGCTGTCGAAACGTCGGCGCGCGAGGAACGGCGTCGACGACGGGACGAACGATGCGCGGTGGACGCGAACGACGACGCGGGGCGACGGTGGCGAGACGCGGGGCGAACAGACCGCCGATAACGATCGGTGAACGCGTTCCAGAGGATGTCGAGGTTCGATACTTTGACGAAGACGGGTCGCTGGTGACGGCGACGATGGGTGAATTGACGCGCGGGAAGACGACGGTGGTGTTCGCGGTGCCCGGGGCGTTTACCCCGACGTGTTCGACGAAACATTTACCCGGGTACGTGTCGAGAGCGGATGAGATGCGGGCGAGAGGGGTGGACGCCATCATGTGCGTGAGCGTCAACGACGCCTTTGTCATGAACGCGTGGGGCGAATCGGCGGGAGCGAGAAAGGCGGGCGTGCGATTGCTCGCGGATGGAAGCGCGCACTTGGCGCGCGCGATGGGAACGGATTTAGATCTGAGCGCGCAAGGGATGGGGATTCGGAGTCGGAGGTTTGCGATGATTGTTCGCGACGGCGTCGTGGAGTACCTCGCCATGGAAGCGGGCGACAAGTACGAGACGAGCGGGGCGGAGGATATTCTCAAGAGGCTTCCGCTCGCGTGATTGCGTGCGCGTGAGTGAAACGAAGTGAGTAATTCTTTTACACGTGAATCGACGACAACACAAAAAGTGTTTACGGTAGTAATAATAAAGTCCAAATGCTTGCGTCGCCACACGAAATTTTTTTTTGCTTTTTTGCTCGTTCTTCTTCTCAGAGGGAGAGAGGGAGAGAGGGAGAGTCAATCAGTCAGTGCGAAGCGCGTCGAAAGAATTTAACGCGCCGGCGTAGCCTTGCTCACGCCCGACTTGCCTTTACCCCGACCGGCGAGTTCGAGCGCGTCGAGGTACTTCTCATCAATGTCGCCGGTGACGTAGTCGCCGTCAAAGCACGACGCGTCAAAGCGCGGAATTTGAGCGTTCATGCCCAAGCCCGCTTGCAACAAATCTTCGACAGTTTGGTAAATTAAACCGTCCGCGCCGAGAGTCGCGCAGACTTCTTCCTCCGTCTTTCTGTCCGCGACAAACTCCTTTCTCGACGGCATGTCGACGCCGTAGACGTTCGGGTAGCGGACCGGCGGCGCCGCAGAGGCGAGGTACACCTTGACGGCGCCGGCGGATCGGCACATTTGGACAATTTGGTTCATCGTCGTACCGCGAACGATCGAGTCATCGATGAGAAGAACTCGCTTACCGTTGAACACGGAGCGCATGGCGTTGAGCTTGCGACGAACGGAGAGTTCGCGCGTGCGCTGATCCGGCATGATGAAGGTGCGACCGACGTAGCGGTTCTTCACCAAACCTTCGCGGTACGGCAAGTCGAGCGCCGAAGCCACCTCAATGGCGCTCGGACGAGAGCCATCCGGAACCGGGACGACGGTGTCAATCTCCCAGCCGCGTTCGCTGATGCGCTTAGCCAAACGACGGCCGAGTTCGAGCTGGAACTCGTAGACAGAGATGCCGTTGATTTGAGAATCCGGGCGAGCGAGGTAAATGTACTCAAAGATGCACGGAGAGATGGAACCCTTGACGCACTGTCGAGAGATCATCTTGCCCTCATCTGTGATGAGAATGGCCTCACCCGGGTTGACATCGCGCACCGTGGTAAAACCGAGGGGTCCAAAAGCGGCGTCTTCGCTCGCCACGCACCACTCGTCCTCGCCGTCGGCGTTTTGGCGTTGTCCCAAAACGAGCGGACGAATGCCGTTCGGATCGCGAAACGCAAACATCCCTTGACCGTTAATGAGAGAAATGATAGAGTACGCCCCTTGCACCTTACCCATCGTCTTGGTCACGGCGTCAAAGAGTTGCTTATCGCTATCCTTGTCCGGATTGGCGGAAATTTCCTTGCTCAAATCCTCGGCGAAAACGTTGAGCAAAACCTCCGAATCGCTCCCCGTTCTCAAGTGACGGTTATTCAGCTCCTCTTCCCGAAGCTGATCCGCGTTCGTCAAGTTTCCGTTATGAATCATGTAAATCCCCAGCGGTTGATTCACAAAAAACGGTTGCGCCTCCGTCGCGCTCAGCCCCCCAGCAGTCGGGTACCGCACGTGCCCCATCCCGATGTGTCCATCCAAGTATTTCATCGCGCTCTTATCGAACACATCCTTGACGAGTCCGTTATCCTTCTTCTCCTTGAATCGGTTCCCGTCGTACGTCACCATGCCCGCGGAGTCTTGCCCGCGGTGTTGGAGCATGAGCAACCCTTCGTAGAGCTCAGCCGCCACCCCGTTCGCGGGCGTGTTTTCGTTCGGTCGAGTCAACACGCCGATGATCCCGCACGCCCGGGTCACGTCCCGGCCGCGGTGGTGCCTTCCGACAGATCTACGGCACGTCGTCGTCGTCGTCGTCAACCGTCTCGCGCTCCCGGCGATCGACGACGACCGGCGCGACGCGAGCGCCGACGCCGCGGACGACGACGACGACACCGAGTGACTCGGCATCTTTTTCACTCAAACTCAAACTCGACGTCGATCGGCGCGACGCCGGCCGGCCGCGTGGAACGAGACGGAGACGGAGACGGGCGTCGCGGGACGACGCGCGACGATGGATGGATTCGCGAACGGGCGCGGGGGTCCACCGGTGGCGGCGCGCGCGCGTGTGCGGCGGATCGATCGTCGCGGTTCAAAACGACGGGTGCGAGGCGCGTTTTGAGATGTACATATATATAGAGGGTTTAGGGTTTAAGTATGTGTTGGGTCCATGGACACGCAGCCCTGGGGCTGGGCACGGGACGCGCGCGAGCGACATCGCGCGACGCCGAGTTCGGGCGACGCGACGCGACCTCTCGTTCGGATCGGGGTTTCGTCCGTCCGTCCGTCCGTTTGTTCGTCCGTCCGTCCGTCACGCGCGCGTCGAAGCGAACGACGACGACTCGGACGACGACGTCGATCGATCGATCTTGTGAAGAGGAGGAGTAGGCGCGAGAGACGTCCGCGATGTTGAGTCGGTGCGGGAGAAACGCGGCGAAGCGAGGACGCGGGGCGGTGGCGTCGATGGGTAGTGGTGGTGGTGGTGGATGGGCGCGCGCGGCGTCGTCGACGACGTCGGCGGTGTCGATCGCGAAGAGCGGATACGAGTCGCGGGTTTTACCGAGCGTTCGGGCGACGTCGGCTTTGACATGGTCTCGAGGGTTCGCCGCGGGGGCGACGACGACGACGACGACGACGACGACGACGAAAACGAAACCGAATCCGTCATCCGCCGTGAAGGCGGTCTCTGAACCGTCCACTTCGGCGTCTTCTTCGTCTTCGACGTCGTCCGCGCAGGCGAACGCGGCCAGACAGTCCTCCGCCCGCGGCGGCGTCCTCGTCGACGTCGGTTTCTCCCGCGGGTTCGTAGACGACGATCGCCGCGTTCCCAGAGCTCTCACCGTCGGTGCGCTCATCGCAAAACTTCGCCGAATCGAGCTCGCGATGGAACGCGAGATGGAGCGCGGGCTCGTCGCGTTCGACCCGGGCGTCGGCGGCTTCCAAATGGCTTCCGTCAAGCGCAAGCGGAAAAAGGCTATGAACAAGCACAAGCATCGAAAGCGTCGTCGTCGCGACAGACACAAGGCTTAATTTTTAGTGCGGTCTCTCCTGGAAACACCGGAAACAGACAGAAGACGTTGTAAAACAGAATCGAGAATCAAAAATTAAAACCGCTCGAGTCGCGACGACGGAGCAACAAACCTCACTCTGCGTCGGACGACGAAGAGGCGGGCGACTTTGGCCATGTTACCGCGACTCGCCTCTCGAGCGTTCACCGCGTCCAAGTCTTCTTCGTTCTCGTCGTCTTTACCCGTCGGGTTTACCCATCGCGCGGCGTTTTCAACGGAAGAAACGAGCGATGCCGATGCCGAGACGACGACGAGCGAGAGCGGTGGTCGAGACGCGGACAAGGTGAAGGCGTTCTTACGCGCGGTAAAGGTCGATGAGAAACACGCCGAGGCGTTGAAAAACGATTGGGAGTACGCGATGACGGTGAAGACGGAAAAGTTAAAGTCGATCGGGCTGAGCGTCAAGGAGAGGAAGGAGTTTTTGAGAATGGCGGAGAGGACGCGAAGCGGGCTCTGGGATCCGTTTCGCGACCGCGCGCTTCCAGAGTGAGACTATTTAATACGTAATTCATCGTGTACGATCATCGCCACCGGGTCGGGGGGTATATATATTACAGTCACAACAATCACTCGCCACCGCGTTCCTTTGCCGCGTCTCGATTCGTCGTCGGTTTCTCCCCGTCGCCGCCGCTCCGAAGCGCCCCGAAGCGCACGCGAGAGAACCCGTCGGCGAGCGAACCGACAAATTTATTCGCCCCCGCGGTGACGTTGGATATCGCCGCCGCGCTCGCGCCTTTAGCGTCGTTCAACACGTCCCCGAGTTTCTCCTTGACCCCGTACGAGGACGCCGACGCCGACGCGTGGTCCTTTTCTTCATCCTCTTCGCCAAAGTAATACTCGCCCGGAGCGTTGGGAGACGTCGGCGACGCCGGTTGTCCCCCGCGCTCCCCGGTCGCCATCGCCCACGTCTCCGACACGTTGGCCACTTTCGCGAATAACGATTTCATCGATCCAGATATCGCGTCGTACGCCGCGTCTCTCGCCTCGCCGTCTCTCGACCGCTCGCACGACTCGATCATTCGCTCCAACGACGTCAGCGCGTTTTCGATCGATCTCAGCGCGTCCTCGATCGAATCCACGAACGCGTAGTCCCGTCGCGCGTTCGCCACGACGCGCGCCAACGCCTCGGACGACTCTCTCCGCCCGCCCTCGCCCTCGTCTCTCGCCCTCGTCGTCGCGCGTTCGCACTCGTCGAGTCGCGCGAGCAACACTTCCGTCGTGTTCGCCAAGGCTTCGGCGTACTCATCCAGGGCGCCGTCGTCCGACGTCGACGGGTCGCACGCGCGGGCGACGTCCGAGGACAGACGATTCAGCGCTTCCGGTGACGCCAGGGGCGTCGTCGAAGTCGCGGGAGGCATCCGCGGCGTCGACGCGCGCGTTCGAGAGTGAGGATTCGTCGAGTCGTTGTGTTACAACGAACGCAATCTGCATGCCCGACGACGACGACGACACTCGCCGACGCGACGCGATACCGCGGAGAGTTAGGATGCGACGACGACGACGACGACGACTCGGGGACGAGGAATCGTCTGAGGACGACGACGACGACGACGACGACGACGACGCGGCGCCGTTGAACGCGAGAGAGCGACGACTCGTCGAGGAAGAGGAGGACTTTTCGGTGGATAACTCTGACGAAGAAACATCTTCCGATGATGACGACGACGACGATGAAGAGACGGATTCGGACGATGAGAGCGAGAGCGAGAGCGAGAGCGAGAGCGAGAGCGAGAGCGAGATGGAAGTAGAAGTGACGGTGGAGAGTTTGACCGCCGCGATGAACGTGCTGACGTCTTCGCATATCACGTGGCGACCCATGTGCGAAAATCGCGTGCGAGCGTTGCGTTCGATTGGGATCGCGTACGAAGAAGGAAGTCTCGCGTACCTTGAAGATTTGATTGCGTTGCTTTATGAAAAGAGGAATGGCCCTGAACTTTCCTTAGAGTTGTGCGTCGCCCTTCTGGTTTACGAAACGTCGACGAGAGATTTTCATCAAGAGTTGGCCAGAGAAGTGATGGAGGGCGCGTGTGGCGCTGTCTCTTTGGCGTTAATGTCCAGAGAGTATCCAAGAGTGACATATTGCTTCATTCATGCGCACTTGTTGTCGCGTATTTTATGTGCGCATCTGGGCGAAGAACGATTTATGGCGCTCACGCAACAAAATGTACCGCCGGAAGAGTTAATCCAAGCGGTGCTGGAAACGCCGAATGAGTTTTTCATGGATTTCGTGGATAGTTCGGTCCTAGATTTCACAGAATTAGAAATGCAGGACAACGACGACGGCATCGGCTTGTCTGACACCGATTCGGAGGCGCTGGACGCGCATGAGGACATGGAGGTGAAGAAATGGAGGTTTCATGAACTTTTGGTGAAAGAGGGCTGTGAAAGGCTTCTCGTAGATGATAAGGGACCTTTCGTGACATACAGAGAAGACGCGTACCGTGCAGCATCTACCGCGACAAATCATCATCAAGGCGCCGATGCGATATGCGCGTTTCCTACTCTGTCTTCTCAAGTTGCGCGCGAGTACAACCATGGACTACTATGCAAACCGCTCGACGAGGTGACGGCCAGATTGATGTACTTTGTCGTCGATCAAGATTTTGTCAGTCTACTTTCTGGAGTGGAATATACTCCTATAGGGATGTTCGAGCTGCATGAGCAACCCATGGAAATTGGCCAGGAACCGCGTGTAAGGTTCTACCACTACGACGTTTATAGCATCGATTGTGCGCTTAGTGTTGATCAGAAGAGCACGCTCTTTGCGATGTGCGGCGCGGACCGTCGGGAACATGTTCTCGACAATGTGATAATTTGCAGAGTTGCACCTTGTGCCCCAGTGTCTGACCCAGTGATATGGAACTTTCAAGAACTCGCCGCTGGGAATGTAGGACTCCCATACGATTTCGTTGACAACGAAGAGTCGAGACGCATGAATAATGGATATTTTGAACGCGCATGGAGTCCATTTTTAGTTGAGCAGCCAAACTGCATTAGATTTGCACGCGTTGACATTGATGGAAGCAAGGAGTTGCGAATCGTATTGTCTAGCAACGATTCGCACGTGTACATTTTGAGATTGGACGAAGACGAAGACGATATAAAATTAGTTGGAGAGTCTAAACACAATTTCGGCAGCGCCGTCAATTGCGCGGAAGTTTCGCCGTGCGGGACAATGCTTGCTGCCGCGACTGATTCACGAACTATTCAGATTATGAAAGCAGTAGGCTCTGCGAACCGCAGCGATTTTACTAGCTTCTGCACTTGTACCTTCCAAGGTTGGACTAGGTACGAAGAAGAATACTCCGATGGATCGTCTCAATACTTGGCGTGGAGTCCGGACGGGCGTTATCTCGCTGCCACAAGTGACAGCGAGTCCGCGGTCATGATATGGCTTACGAAACGGTTTCGCGCAGGTGCCGTCGCTTTAGCACCGATGGCAGTATTGGATGATCACATATATCCGTGTCTTCCTGTCATCTTCGCTCCAGGTAGTCCATCCATCATGGTGTGGGCTGAGCGCTCAGAGCGCGTGCATGTGCTGGATGTGCAAGAGTTGGAAACGATACATGAGGCATTGCGTGAAACGTGTATTGAACTGAATTACACTTCATTGGATGAGGCGTCTTGCGTTTCTTCATCCATGCGAGCGAGAGAGTTGTATCATTCACGCGATGGATTTGAAAACAGGCTTTTCAGTCGTACGGTTCCTTACAACAAAACTCTCCGGCGTGTACTGAACAAGGATGGGTCACTCACGAGAAACGAGCGTGCTTCCTTCCTGGATGAGTGCACGCGTGACCGCAAGAGCGGACAGTGTCTAAACATTCAGACTCTTCGACAGCATTTTGATGCGACGATGATCACCGGTATCAGTGTTACTAAAGGTGTTGATCCTACGCTGAGCACTCTTCGGAAATCCGAGCTTCAATGGGCTCAGGAGCCTTACGCCGATTCCATCTTGGTCACTACGAGCACTGGTGTGTTCGTGTATAGCCTCGAAGTTGGATTGCATGGGGCATTTTCGAATTTCAAAAAGTTTCCAAAAACATTTCGGCGAGCTGCGTTAGCATTTCTGCTCTGCGCAAAAGCGAGCAAAAGCGGACGATCGAATGGGAGCGCTTGCTTGGGCGACCTACCTCAAGACATTTTGAAGATGATTCTTTCCAAGGCAGCCCTACCAATATTTGTTTGGGCTGACATGTTAAGAAACACGCTTTCTTAGTATGACACGTCTATGTACAGAATAATGTATTTTACACCCCATCTCTACCCACCTTGGGCTACACCGTCGAATTCCGCCTCGTACGCGAGAACAAGACGTCTCAACTCCCCTTTGGCGTCTTGCTCCACGCGAGTGAGCATGGCTGCTCGCCCGAGCTCTTTATCACCCGACGACACGGAAACCTCGAAAGCCCCAACATTTAAAGCGTCGTGTCTCGCCGTCTCGCTGAGATCCACCCCGTCAAAATCACATTCACATTCCAACGCGCCATCGTCTTCGGCCACGACGCGCTTTGAGCACTCAGCCGCCTCCCCCGTCGACGACACCAACCTCGCCACGCTTCTCGCCGCAGCCACGTCCGAGACGAACCGCGCCGTCACCGCCACATCCACCAAATCCACGCCGCATCCACCGAGGGAAAAACGCGCTCGCAATCGTCCACCGTCCGTCAGTTTCGCCCAGTCCTCGCAGTGCGACCCAAACACTTTTTTCACTTTATTCACCCGTTCACGCGAACCATCGTCATCGACATCTCTCTTCGTCGGTGTGACGTCCGTCGTCGGCTCTTTCCTTTCCTCAAACGTCGCCCGCGTCGCCGTCGTCACCGTGTTCATCGTCGGTTCGGTTCGGTTCGGTTCGGTTCGGTTCGCTGTGACGTCGTCAACGCTGTGTCAGCACTTTTTACGTGACCACACACCGCCGGCCGCCGCACTCACGCGCACGCACCGCACGGCTCGAAGACGCGCCTCGGAGAAGACGACGGGGCGAACGGTAGTGGACGTCACCGACGGTATCGACGAGACGACGGACGAGAGAACCCGCGAGAGGGACGACGGCCAAACGCGCGAGAACGAGGGTCAGGGGCTCCCGGCAGAGCGAACGATAAGAGTTCCACGCGCGCGATCGACGCGACGACGAGTTGGATTGCGCGAGACGAGGAAAAGGCGAAGAGTAATATTCTTCACGATTTCCGCGCGATTCGTTGGTTGATACTCGAGACGGGCGCGCGCGACGAGGCGAGATCGGGGAATATTTTTCCGGACGTGCTTTGAACGCATATACCGTTCGGAGAGAGAAGAGCCGCGCGTTGAGAGTTTATACGCGAGGAAATCAGACGAAAAGAGAGCACATAGATGCAAAAGGGTAGTCGTGACTACGAAGCTAGAGAAATCCAAGCGCGCGCGCTTGCGACGATTGAGTGCCGACACGCCGACGCCGGAAGAGGCGGCGCGGCTAAGGAAGGCGCGGAGCCCAACGACGTTACGCAGCTCACTGGTGGCGGACCGATCGTTTGAGGGTATACTAATTTATTGTGTCGTTCATTTGTCGATTCTCTCATCACGGAGTCGCGATGAGCGCCGCATCATCCTTTGCGAAGCTTTCGCTGCGGCCCGACGGGGCGAGCGTGTTGTCCTTGCACCAGTTGGCTGATGTGGACACGGACAAGGAGTTTGCCAAGGTTAGTTCTCTTTCCAACACGGCATCGAGACTTCCGAAGATTGGGTACTTGAAGCACGAAGCCGTGCAAATCTTCAAGCGAGTGCGCTCTTTCGGCTCTTTCCAGGATCTCATCGTGCCGGATATCGATGGTTACTCTTCCGATGCATCGGACGCGGAGGACGACAACTCGTGGGGTCTCACGGGTTACATCACCGACGCCAGCGAATTCGATCGGATCCTCATTTCTTCCTGGGAAGATAGATTCGCGGGTGGTCTCTTCCGATACGACGTGACGGCGGTGAGCACCAAGGTGATTGACGGCGAAAAGAAGTATGTCGCACAATTCAACATTGGGCGAGCGACAAACAAGCGTCCGACGGAGTTCTCTATAGACAAGGTTTGCCAGGATTTCGATCCTAAAAAGTTCAACTTTACCAAGGCCGATCTCAAGGAGGTGTTGTTTTCTTTCACGGCGCTCGCGGGAGAGGCTGATGAGAATGTGAGTCGTTCGGTTTTTGAGCCGTCTGCAGACGTCGGGGAGAGCCCCACGGTTGTCCTCATCAACGTGTCTCCCATTGAGTATGGTCACGTGTTGCTGTGTCCGAGAGTCACGGACATGTTACCGCAGCAGATTAGCCCAGATAAGCTTCTACCGGCGTTGTACATGGCGTCCGAATCACGGAATCCGTATTTCCGAGTCGGCTACAACTCGCTGGGCGCGTACGCAACGATAAATCACTTGCACTTCCAGGCGTACTATCTCATGGAGGCGTTCCCGATTGAGCGAGCTGAGACGGAGGAAATATTCCCAGGAACTCATGGTGATTGCACCGTGTACAGGGTGATCGATTACCCGGTGCGCTGTCTCTGCTTTGAAGTCGGGGAAACGTTTGAAGCGTTGGCGACGCTTGTCGGCGAGTGTTGCTTAAAGTTGCAAGCGGCGAATATCCCCTTCAACATTCTCATCGCCGATCACGGTGCGCGAGTCTTTTTGATCCCGCAAATATTTTCGCTTCGCATCGCAAACAAGCGCATCCCCGAGCACGTCATGGATACCGGGGTGAACCCAGCCGTGTTTGAAATTTCTGGTCACCTGCTGTACAAACAGGAGGCTGACTATAATTCGTGCACTCAGGCGAGCGCCGAAGATCTTCTCGCGTGCGCGTCCTTGACGCGCGAGCAGTTTGAGACTCTCATCGCTTGCACTGTGGGTGAAAGCAAAACGAGCGCGAGCGCGGTCGAAGAGTTGATTTCGATTGTCAAATCTGAGTTGCAGCACTCAAATTGAGTGCGCGCTCCACGTGTACAATATATGTTCTCTCTGCGTTGATTTGTCGTTGCGGTTTTGTCTTTGACGAATGAACAAAAAAACAGAAGAAGCGCTTCGGCGACGTCGACCACGCCGTGGTCGTGTTGTCTAACAGCTCGCCGCGATTAGTGCCGGTTAGGATCTAGCGAGTATGTGTGCTTATACGATTTTTTCTTCCATTTCTTTCCATTACAGCGTCGTCAGACTGCTTTCATTTCCGATGCGCCGCGCCGATGGCTTGCTCGACGCTGTCGAATCCATCTCGCTTTAGACATTCCTCCAGCTCACGCTTGATCCTCGGGATGAGCGGAGGACCTTCGTACGCAAAGGCGGTGTAAAGCTGTACGAGCGACGCGCCGGCTAACACTGTGGGTACGTATGAAAAATATCATCTGCGCATACATGAGTTGAAAACGCGACTTTTGAAGACGACGACGACGAAACTTTTGATACTTGCGCCCGTGGCGTGTGTTATGGCAAGTGTCAGCGCCCGCGACGTGCTGTGTCGATTGACTAACATACAGATTCTCATATTACAATTCAACATTGTATATTCATTCTGCGCGTATAACAAGTAGGTGTACAAGAGCTGATGGTTGGAAAAATGTTGCTCAGCGGGTTGCGCACTTGTCGGGCGGCGGTGCGGTTCCAGCCTGGATATCAGCGCCACATTGTGGGGAAAAGAGTTGATCTTGAGCAAAAAACCCATCTTCTTTGCTTGACTCGTAGAGCAACACATCGGGGATATCGGTTTCACACGGTGCACTTAAAGTTGTGACAAGCTTGACGAGGGCGTCAGGCTTTGGCACCTGATAGTACGCGCCGACGCCCCCCGCGACACCTGAACCGGTGAGAGAACATGCGGTGGGCTTATTTGGATAGTCGAAATCGGTGAAATACGTCTGGAGCGTGGTCTCGCCATCAAAACATTGCGGTGGATTGTGCATGGTAGCCGCGAACATGTCCAGCCCGATTTGAGTGCCTTGTGCGAAGTACACCTGCGGACCTGAACAAATTGCTCCTGCCCAGCACAACTCGAGTTGTACAACCGGGATCTCGAGCTCAGCACCGACTTGTAAGTGCGCCGATACGGAAGCCGCCAGCCCTGGTTCTTCGAGGACAGGTTTTGGAGGATCGAAATAAAGAGAGAACTGTCCGTTTTCACTCTTGATTCCTATCTTCATATCGGGAATCCTGAGTCCGTAGTTGAGCTTTGTCTGTGCTTCGGCTTTCGCAAAGTATGGCAACTTGAAGCCAACACCGAAAGCGAAGTTAAGGTAGAAGCCGTAGCCAAGCATTGTCGTCTTCCTGATGATGAACGGATTGTCAATTGGTTTCTTGGACTTGGCCATAATAGACTCAAAGAAATCTCCCTGCACAAAAGCATCACCCGTTAGCGTAGCTTCGAGCGTGAGTTCAAGGTCTGAGGTGACACCGATGTCCATTTCAGTATTTTTCAGCTCTGCCATTGCGTTTGTAAGCGCTTGTCGCGCAGATCGAAGTTTATCGACTGCGTCACCGAGCGCAGCGGAGTCGTGTTGAACTCCCAATTTCTTTGCCCGCTTTTCCAAGAGAGCATCGTAATCCGGAAAAGCAGTCATCTTCTTTGGATCTTGAAGCAAAGGGTCGAGAATGAGTAGTTCTCTGATATTCTCAAGGCCCAGTAGAACTCGATCTTCGATGCGTTGCATGTGTGACTTGTACACAAAATCTGCATGTGCAATTGAAGCCGCCAACGCTTCTGTATGCTGGCGAAGCTTGTGATGATGCTCGGCGATTTCTTCTTCGGAAAGTAAGCGACGTCGACCAAACGCATTAGAGATGGTGTTCATATGCTGCTGCGCTGTGCTTATGTGACTCTTGATAATTGTGATTTGTCCATCAATGGAGTTGATAGGAACCATGATAGCGTTTTTCGCCTCAGTCGCTGCTTCAGTCGCGCCTTCCTTGATTCCATCGAAAAGCGCTCCGAAGAAAAGTCGAAATGCTTTAATGAGATCTGTGGCAACCTTCGTTGGAATGTTGAACTTGTTGATGCCAGCGCACGTTTCCCACGAGGCGGAGGGAAATCCAACATCAAGTTGTGCAGGTGAAAACGGAGAGTCTCCCAGCTTTTCAGGCCATGGCATTTCGTATTCTTGTGTAAATGCAGATTCTGGGAATATGTCACGCATCGGTGCTTCATAGCATGCTTTCGTAAGACTTTTGATTGCGGTGCATCCCAGCTTTGCTGCTTCCGAATCGGTTGTGTTCGCAGGTAAGCTGTCACATCCCAACTCTGCCGCACGCTTGTGTGCGGCACCGAGCTGGGAAACGTAATCACTGTATAGAACACGGCGAAGATCGTCTCTCAGCACATCCTGGTTTAGCTTTCGAACGAGACTACCGATCGCAGACGTATCCTCAAAATGACTTCCAACGCGCCGTTCTCCCAGAGACGCGGTTGAAAAGAACTTGCCCGCAATGTCGCTGACCATGGCACCAGCGTCCGTCGGAAAGAGCTTTCCGTACACCTCGTCGACGAATCCTTCAACCTTTTCATTGATGGTCCCGACGAGCCCCCCAACCTGGTTCTTCACGCTGTTAACCTTATTCGGCAAGGCGTTGATTTCGCCGCTCAAGCTGCTGAAAGAGCTTCCAACTTGGTTGAACGCATTCTTGCCCGCGTTCAACAAAGACGTCGCCTGATTGATCTTGTCCTGCAGATCGCTCAAGATATCCCCGAGAGCCGAGCGTTGGTGCGACTCCCGCCCATCGACGGTCGCGCTCGGCGTCCCCGCGCGTTCCGTCGTCGCACCCGAGGCCCCAACAATCGTCGCCAACACGACGAGGCTGGCGAGCAGCGCGTGCGCGAGGGAAACCCACGCATGTCGACGCGAACGGTCGCCGAGGGACGGCAAACGGCTCCGTCTAGGCTCGCGCATCTTCTTTAACCTCGCGCGGCGTCGGCGAGTGCCGCGCGCTTCCACGACCGACGGCGACGACGCAATCAATGTTGCTGACGCGGCGACCGCGTAACACTAACTTTTATCGCGCGCGAGTACAAAATTTTTTTCGTTTATATGCCCATACAGTATTGACGCGTCGGACCGCGTAACACTAACTTTTATCGCGCGCGGGTACACAATTTTTTCTTTGTATGCCCATACAGTATTGACGCGTCGGCGCACACAACTTTTTTTCGGTTGAATCGTCGTCGGCGCGACGCCGCGTCGACGCGACGCCACTTTGGCGAGCGCGCGAGAGCTCCGCCTCGACGAAGACGCCCGCGAAGAATACTTCTCTCGTCGATCGAGACCCGCCA
>Ga0255774_10002397_pt1 | contig 14311 bp, 9 predicted proteins | sample 101ome_17_FD_179972 | JGI IMG/M metagenome (GOLD analysis project Ga0255774, IMG submission 179972) | Coastal salt marsh microbial communities from the Groves Creek Marsh, Skidaway Island, Georgia - 101407AT metaG (version 2) | ecosystem: Environmental > Aquatic > Marine > Intertidal zone > Salt...
CGCTCATGGATGAGGGCATTCTGGTGCCGACCGCGCAACAGGTGGCTGATCGCGCCGGAGTCGGTATTCGCTCGTTCTTCCGGCACTTTCCCGATATGGATTCGCTGTGGCTCGCGGCCGATGAGATGTTGCTCGATTCCTATGAGGCGCTGTTCAAGGTAGATGATCGGTCGGGTAGCATTGACGAGCGGGTGACGCGTGCCGTTAGCTTATACGGCAATGCCTTTGATCAACTGAGCCAGATTATTCTCTGTACCCAGACGCTACTCTGGCGGTTCCCCAAGCTGCGCGAAAACTATGCCTGGCATCAAAAGCGCCTGCGTAAAGAGCTCGAACTCTGGTTGCCCGAGGTGGCGGCACTCCCCCGCGAGCGGCGCGAGGCAGTTCATGCCACTGCGTCATTTGAGATGTGGCATCGGCTCCGAGAGCATCAGGGCCTCACTGCTGCGGCCAGTTGCGACATCGTTGCCCGCTTGATCACGGAATCTATCGCGGCAAAGTAAACGGGGGCACACGCAGTGTCTGAGCAATTCAAAGATCAGGGTGGAGCGGCCACCATGGATCCCAGCCCCCTGCTGCGCTGGCTGACCTCCCGTGTCATGAGTCGAATCTCGCGACCGACATCCACCGAGGCGCGGCACGCCAAGGCCGAGCAAATCCGGGTCAAGGCCGGGGCACCCCATCGCGTTGATTATTTTCATCAGGTAGACGAGGGCTACAGCGACCTCACCGCTCAGGTGCTTGAGCGATTTGCCCAGCGATACGACATTGAGCTGCACTGTCATTTGGTTCGTGGGCAGGAGGGTAAAAATGCCCCCGAGCCCGAAATGCTCGCCAGCTTGGCTCGATATGAGGCGCACTTGATTGCCCCGGGGTACGGGCTTTGCTTCCCCCAGCGTCCCGACCCCCCGGAGCCTGAGCATGTTGTGGTTGCAACGCAGATTCTGGCAGCTCAGTCGAGTGAAGATTTTCCGCGTGTGGTAGCCGCGGTGAGCGCGGCGCTATGGCAGGGAGACGATGCGGCATTGAAGCGTCTTGCAGTCGCCCATGGCAGTGCCTCAGCCGACGCGGCAGCGGCGGCAGTGAGTGCGGGCACTGAAAAACGTAAAGCACTCAGGCACTACTCGGGTGCCATGTTCTATTACGGGGGAGAGTGGTATTGGGGCGTTGATCGGCTCTATCACCTGGAGATGCGGCTTGCCGCGCTCGGCGCCGACCGCAGCCCGGGTGAGTCGCTCATTGCGCCGCGCCCGGACATGGATCTGGCGGGCCATACTGACCAAGGTCGCTATACGCTCGAGCTATACGCTTCGCTGCGAAGTCCCTACACGGCGGTGATATTTGATCGCGCCGTGGCATTTGCGCAACACGCGGGCGTCGAGTTGAAGCTACGCCCCGTGCTACCCATGGTGATGCGCGGCGTTCCCGCCACACGCGAAAAGGGCATGTACATCTTTATGGATGCGGCTCGAGAGGCGCGGGTCGCGGGCGTGCCTTACGGCAATTTTTATGACCCTATCGGTGATCCCGCGCGGCGGTGCTATGCGCTGTATCCGTGGGCCGCGTCGCAGGGCAAAGGCGTGGAACTCTGCTCAAGCTTCCTGCGTCATGCCTTTGCCTTGGGAGTTAACACCAATAATGATCGTGGACTGCGCAAGGTGGTCGAGGCCGCCGGGCTCGACTGGGGCGCCGCGCAGGCGCACCGAGAGGATACCGCTTGGGAGGCGCTTCTCGAAGATAACCGGCAGACCATGTACGCGGCGGGTTTGTGGGGCGTACCCAGCTTTCGCTTGTTGAATCCCGCTGGCGAGGCGCTGTTGGCGACCTGGGGCCAGGACCGTTTATGGCTTGTCGCCCATACCCTGCGTGACGCATTACAAAAGGACAATGCTTGACCGGGATTACCGCTGATTGATCTGATTATCTATTGGCAGTTATACTGCCAATAGATAATGCTGCCGCGTGCCAGCAGCGACCACTGACGCTGGTTGGCCGTGAAGAAGGGGTGATATGCGACGGGTTGTCATGACTATGGCGGCGTTACTGCTGTTGGCGGTGGGCTGGGTTTATTTCTATCCGAGCGCGGCAATCTTGACCGCAATCAAGGTGCGTGGCGCCATCGATACGGCTCGTGTTGCGCCCCCGAGAGATATTGCCTGGCAGCAGGGTCCTCAGACTGAAATCGCAAGCCCTGCTGACCGCCCCCCCAATATCGTGCTGATCGTCGCTGATGATTTGGGCTACAACGACATTTCGACCTTCGGCGGCGGTGTGGCCGGGGGGCGCTTGCAAACCCCCCACATCGATGCGCTGGCGGCGCAGGGCGCGGTGTTCAATCAGTCTTACTCCGGTTCATCCACCTGCGCGCCCTCCCGCGCGATGCTGATGACCGGGCGTTATCAGAGCCGCACCGGATTTGCCTTTACGCCCATGCCGCCAGGCATGGGCAGGGCCGTTACCGCTATTTCGAGCGACATGGAGCGCACTTTGCCCGACGCCCTCTATGACGCCGAGGCCGCAGCGAACAAGCCGTCTTATGAGTTACAGGGGTTGCCCGCTGAGGAGGTCACGCTTGCGGAGTCTTTGCAGTCACGGGGATATCACACGGTTCACATTGGCAAATGGCATCTGGGCCGCAAGCACGGCATGGCCGCTCACGAGCAGGGGTTTGATGAGAGCCTGTTAATGGCGAGTGGCCTCTACCTGCCCGAGGACCATCCCGATGTTGTTAATGCCAGGGTCGCCTTTGACCCTATCGACCAGTTTTTATGGTCCGCGTTGACCTATGCCAACAGCTACAACAGCGGTAACGACGATCGGTTTGAGCCCGGCGGTTATCTGACCGACTACTGGACCGATGAGTCGATCAAGGTTATCGAGGGCAATCGCCACCGCCCCTTCTTTTTGTATCTGGCCCACTGGGGGATTCATACGCCACTGCAGGCTACGAGGGCCGATTATGAGGCCGTGGGCGACATCCAACCCCATCGACTGCGGGTGTATGCGGCGATGACCCGAGCGCTGGATCGCAGCGTCGGTCGCGTCGTGGCAGCACTCGAAGAGCGGGGGCTCGCGGATAACACCATTGTGATTTTCACGAGTGACAACGGCGGCGCGGGCTATGTGGGCCTTGCCGATGTCAACGCGCCCTTTCGGGGTTGGAAGATTACGCACTTTGAGGGCGGCATTCGCGTGCCGTTGTTCATCAAATGGCCGAGCCGGATCGCGCCGGGTGTCCAAATAGATACACCCGTGGCACATATCGACCTGATGCCGACGGTATTGGCGGCTATCAATGCGCCACTGCCAGAGGGGCGGGAAATCGACGGCGCAAATTTGTTGCCGTTGATGACGGACGGTTTGGAGGCGGCGCGCGATTGGAGCCGGGAGACATTGTTCTGGTCGGCAGACCATAACCGGATCGTGCGTCATGGTGACTGGAAGCTGCAGGTAGCAGAGCGACCCCAGACGCAGTGGCTTTTTAACCTGGCCGAGGATCCGACCGAGCAACATAATCTGGCGGCCGCGCATCCCGACAAGGTCGCTGAACTGATGGCACTGCTCGACGCGCACGCGGCTACTGCCAGAGCGCCGCTTTATCGGGCCGAGATAGAGGCACCAGTAATGATCGACAAGGATTTGTCACTGCCTTTTGAGCCCGGAGACGAGTGGGTATCTGTCCCCAACTAGTGGTGGGCGGATCAATTGCCGTAGCCCAATCATCGGCAAAGTGCAGGGCGCCGTTGCTAACCCGATCCGTTAGTAACGCGCGCTGTTGGCCCTAGAGACCTTCGCGGGTTTTGATGATCTCGGTGGAGCCGGCAGGCAAGCTGAACGAGACACCGTCGTAGCCAACGGTGTAATCGGGGAAAATCGCCTCGGCACCGTTGAGCCACAGCGCTTCCTGTCCCGGCACGATGATCGGCGGCACTATATGGTAGTACAGCAGGTGTCCCACGCCGGCATTTTGAGCGGTCTCAGCGGCGTCGGCGGGGCTGGCATGATAATCGGGCACATCAAACATGATTTTGGCCACGATGGCGTTACCCATGCCATTAGCCGCGTCCTCCATCATGCCGATGATGTTGGGGGCGAGAGCTTCATGCACTAACAAATCGACGCCCATGGCGAAGCGCGTGATGTTATCGGACTGCGCAGTATCGCCGCTAATAAGCACCGTGCGACCGCCATAGCTGAAGCGATAGCCCACCGCGGGTGAGACCGGGGCGTGTTGTACACGGAGCGCCTCGATGACGAGGCCATTACCTTCATAAACCTTGGTCAGTTCACCGTCGGCGGGCGCGTCGAATGGGATAGCACGCATACCCGCGGCGGCCAGCGGGGTCACCGCGTCGCCATGGTGGGCGTTGCGGTAGACAAAGTCCTGAGCGTAAGCGGTGTTAAATCCAGCGACGATTTGATCGACGCCCTCAGGGCCATAAACTGGTAGGGGTGAGGCATCGTCTCCCGTGGCCCATCGGATCGTGGCCAACTCTCCCAGACCGTCGATGTGATCTGAATGAAAGTGGGTCAGGAAGACCGCCTCGACGGCGGCAGGCGGGTAGCCCAGGCGTTGCAGGTTTCGCGTACTGTCGGTGCCCGTATCGATAATAAATAGTCGGTTACCAGCGACTATGCCCACGCAGGGTCCTGAGGCGCGCGGTGCCGGCATGGGGCCGCCGGCGCCACAGAGCACCACGTGCAGGCCATCCCCGAGCGATTCCACCTGATTGGTTGCCATTTGTCGGGGCACCGCGGCGGCCACTAATTTTTCTGCAATCGTGACGCGCTGACCGTAGCCGATCATCACAGCCAACACCGCTACCGCTAATCCAATCGCCCATTTTTTCATCATTTTTCCTTATCGGATGGGTGTTTATTTGTGCTTGCCAGCCTTTGTAACTATTGGCAGTATTAATGTCAATATAAGGTCGCTTGCCGATATCAGCTTCAATGTTATCGGCCACTGTGGAATCCATGGAGGCAGCGCTCAATAAGATGACCTTGGTGTCTTCTCAAACGAATCAACTCTATGCGATGCCCCACTCGCTTTACTCGGGGCGGGCCCGCGCTTATTTAATCAAGCAGGGCATTTCATTTGAGGAGTGCTCCACCGGGCACGAGCGATACAAGACCGAGGTATTGCCCGAGGCAAAACTGCCGACTATTCCTACTTTGGTAACGATGAATGGCGAGGTCATCCGCGATGGTGCAGCCATCATTGAGCATTTTGAGGTACGTGCGGGTCGGCCTTGTCAGCCAAAGGGTGCGCGCCAAGGTGTGGTCAGCGCGTTGTTCGACGTGATCGGATCCCAGGGTTTATTGCGTCCCGCCATGCACTACCGTTGGAACTTTCCTGAGGAAAACGCGGCCTTTGTACGTTATCACTTCCTGCACTCGCAGCGCGACGCCCCGGGACGCGAGGAGAAAACGGACTACATGATGGACCGCATGCGCCATGCGGCGCTTATCTTCGGTGTCACCGATAACACGCGGGAATTGATCGAAGCCCTGTATCTGGAATTTCTGGAAGCCCTTAACAGTCATTTTGAGCAGTATCCCTATTTGCTCGGATGGCGGCCATGTATTGGTGATTTTGGCTTGCTGGGCCCACTCCACGCCCATTTGGGCCGGGATCCTTACCCTGCCAATCTTATGCAACGCCGGGCGCCGCGGGTCTGGCGCTGGGTGGAGCGCATGAATCGCCCTGATCAGGATGCCCCCGAATATTTCAATGCGGGAGACGACTTTCTGGCCGACGATACTGTGCCCGAAACCCTGCTGGCCGTGTTACGGGTCGTGGCGAAGGATTTTATGCCCGAGACCCATGCGTCTGCTGATTTTATTAATCAATGGTTAGCGAAACAGAGGCCTGAAGCGGGTACCCCCGCGGTGGGGAGACTAGCCGAGGCGCCGGGTAGCGCAACTTTTTCGGTGGATGGGCAGCAGATTTCGGCACTGGCACAACCGTACCGGCATTTTCAATTGCAGCGAGCTAAACATCTGTTTTCCGCGCTCAATCAGCGCGACCAAGGTGCAGTGACCACGCTACTCGAAAGCTGTGGATTGGGGGCGCTCCTCGGGGTGTCTCTGAGTCGAGACATCGAGCGAGCGGGCAATTTGGAGCGGTGGAGCCGCCACACAGGTGACTGAAAAACCACAAACTTATGTCCATACAAAAGACGGTAATAGTTGGGTTTAAGGCGGCAGAACACGGTTGTGTTTCGCCAGTTGTGTGGCAATATCGTCCCTTAGCAACTTGCGTTTGGCGTTAGCCACCGCGCATACAATAACTATTACATTAGCTATCCATGGGAGTTCAAAAGATGGTAAAGACATTTTCCAAGCTGGCCCTAAGCGCAGCTGTGGCGGGTCTGACGTTTGGCGTCAGCGCGCAGCAGCTAGAAGAAGTGGTGGTGACCGCGCAGAAGCGAACCGAAAGTCTGCAAGACGTACCCATTTCTGTAACCGCGATCTCGGGTAAGCAAGTTGAAGAAGCATCAATCCGAAGCTTCGGTGAACTTGGCGCCTATGTGCCCAACTTCTCTGTTACTGAGAACGCGGTAAATACGATTATCTCCATGCGCGGCATTTCGGTGGGGGCCAACCAATCTTTCGAGCAGTCCGTCGGTATCTTCGTCGATGGTGTCCCTTATGGGCGTAGCCGGCAGGCGCGACTGGGCCTGTTTGACCTGGAACAGGTTGAGGTGCTGCGAGGGCCACAGGGCATTATCTTCGGCAAGAACACGCTGGCGGGCGCGATCAACGTCCGCTCCGCGGCACCCAAAGTGGGCGAAGGACTGACCGGACGGTTAGCCGCCAGCTTCGAATCAGACAACGGCCAGTACTTTGAGGGCCACATTGGCACCAGTATCGGCGATAATCTCGCAGTCCGGCTCGCGGTGATGGACCGAGAGATTGACGGCTACAACGAGAATACGGCACCCAACGCGGCGAACCCCGAGATGCCCAGCACTGACGAGATGATTGCTCGACTCGGCATTCAGTGGGAACCGTCGGATCAGACCAGCGTCGGTATCCGCTATACCTACAGTGACTACCAGCGGGTGGGCAGCACGGGTACGGTAACGACCTTCCAGCCGTTGCCGAATGCGCCGGCTTCGAATCAGGCCATGTATGCCATGATGGCGCTGGCCTGGCCGAGTTTTGCGCCCAGCCAAACCGATGCCTACAGAGACGGTTTGTCGGTAGGAGCCGCGTACCTTGACGGTAGCGGCGCTGGCGGCGTCCCCGAGCGCCTCGACGGCACCGACACGCAGAACCAGGAGTTCTCGCTAAACATAGAGCACGAGTTCGGCAACGGCATGACCCTTAACCTGGTGACCGGATTCTCGGAGTACGAGTACGAGGACGGCATCGATGCGGACTTCCTGCCGGTAACGTTCATTGGCAGAAGCGATGATTCAGAGTTCGAGCAGTTCAGTCAGGAAATTCGACTGTCGTCTAACGGAGAGGGCCGATTTAATTGGGTAGCGGGTGCGAACTACATTGAGTCGACTCAGGAAATTGACCGTGTCGTCTCAGTGGACGGTACTCTGGGTAATCCTGGACTCATGCGGCTCATTACCTGTCCTGTGCCGCAATTACTGGGCGCGTGCGGTGTCCCGACTTTCCTTGCGTACACCCAGGGCCAGCTTGACGGAATTGCTGCGAGCGTTGGGTTGCCTGCGGGCACCATCCCAGCGGGCATAGAGGGGCTCTCGATGTGGAGCCAAGTCGGTCGTCTCTCTCGATGGGAAACCGACACGGACTCCTGGGCGATCTTCCTACAGGGTACTTTTGATATCACGGATAATCTCAGCCTGGTCGCGGGTGTGCGTTACACCGAAGAAACCAAAGAAACCTATGCGATGACCAGGATATCTTCCAGTGCGACCGGTCTGGCGAACCCATTGCCCTATTCCGAGAACATATCGCCATTGGATCCTAGCTTTTTTGGTGTAACGCTTCTTGAGGGACTCCAGGGTGCCTCTTTCGGCACTTACCCGCATGAATTTAACGAAGAGCGGGACACCGATCAGACGATCCCCGCCGTCTCTCTCAACTGGCGGCCTGGTGATAACCACCTGCTGTACGTGAGTTACACCGAGGGGTTTAAGAGCGGTGGCTTTAACGCGGTAGATGACCAAAATCCTGTCATTACAGCGGCTGGCGTCCAGAGGACCGTGCCCGGACCGGGCTTTGAATACGAGGATGAGTCTGCTTGGTCGGTAGAAATCGGCGGCAAGCACACCCTGCTCAATGGGGCGATGCGCGTCAACTGGAACTACTTCAACAGTGAGTACGAAGACCAGCAGGTATCGACTTTTGTCGGTTTGGGGTTTGTCGTTGCTAACGCCGCTTCAACTGAAATCTCCGGATTTGAGCTTGACGCCGCGTGGGCTGTCACCGAGAAGCTGCAGCTGAATCTGGCGCTAGGCTACGTTGATGGAGAGTATGGTTCATTCTTGGGCGCAGGTTGTACCGCCAACCAGCAAGATGCGATTCGTGGTCTGGGTATTACCAACGTCAATGACCCCGTAACGTCGGTTAATGTCGACGGCCGAGTCTGTGCCGCTACTTTCCTTGGTAACGGTGCTGTGGCGGGTGAGTCACAAGACCTCAGTGGTGTTGCCATCGGCGCGCCTGAATTCTCAGGCTCTTTTGGGGCGCAGTTCAACCAGCCTATCGGCTCTTTGATGTGGTTCACCCAGCTGGACGTCAACTTTACTGATGACTATTACATGACTGGCGACCTTGACCCCGTCGACGTTCAGAAGGGCTTCGAGTTGATCAACATCCGTACCGGTTTGCGCGGTGACAACTGGACCCTGATGCTCTACGGCAGAAACATTGGTGACGAGAAGTATGCGACGGGTGCTGCTGACGTGCCGCTTGCGAGTGGTTCGCACTTCCAGTATCGCGCTCGCCGTGACGTATATGGCATTCAGGCGGTATGGGAGTTCTGAGCCGCTAACGGCGTTTAGATCAAGGGCGGCTCAGGCCGCCCTTTTTTATGCGCTGAACCGGGCGGGGTGCGACCCCGCCTTGCCAGTGACGGCCCGAGGTAGTGAGCCTCTCTTAACAACCGCACCGACGGAGCGACGCTTTGGTAAGGTTTTGGGAGCAGAGTAACCGCTGATGAGCCATGGGTTTGGATAACACATGATGTTCCAGGTAGTTAAAAAAGGAGTGTGGCTGCTCATCGCGCTGATGATCTGGCTGGGTTGGCTGGGTTGGTTCTCGGCGCGACCACCGCTGACAATAGATCCCGCTACGCTGGCTGGAGACGGTTCATCACTCAATTACTGTGAGCTACCTGTGCTCGATAACGCGGGCAGGCGCGCGGCGGACATCCCCAAGGGTAATACGCCGGGATGCGCCTACGACCATTTTCCTTTGCCGATTCTAGCCGCCTGCACGGAGCCACTGCCGCCGGAAGCCGACGATATCCGCGGGCTGTGGCGAGGCGTGTCGGGCGGCCACGTGGGGCATGTTGAGCGGGTCGAGCAATGTGGCACCCGGGTCGTTGTCACCGCAGCGGGCATCATTCACGACTATGGGCCTAACAGCACAGGCGGGTTCAATACCAACGACACCGAAGGTTCTGTTTTGTTCACCTTGGGCGGGACAGAGCACTGTATGCGCACCTCGGCGAGCATGATCTGGGAAAACAAGATGCTTAACTTTTATGTCTTCGGCTGGGGGCCTCGGGTGGTGCGCCGTTACCGAGATGGCGACGAACTGATTTGGGAGTACTTGGATGGTTCGGTGACGCGCATGGAACGCCTGTGCACGCTCCCCGAGGAACACCGCCAACCTGCGCCGCGCGGGCAGAGAATCGAATTGTTTTAGCCGTTTTTATTCGCTCTCCCGTCACGCTGAAAGCGAAATCACTGCTGCATTGGTCTGGGATATTTGATCAAACTCTACCCCCAAGCTGAGTGTTACCCCTCACGGTTCACGTGCGAGGTATCCGACAGCAAATAGCAAAAGGTGACAAATACCCGCGAAATCGGGCGATTTCTCCCGTTTGACCGTGAAAATCAAGCGCGTCCTTGTTTAGTTAGGGGTAACTGACTGAAGAAGGAGCGTAATCATGATCAAGTATGCATTCCTCGCGGGCCTGGTTGCCCTGCCGATCGGTCTGGCTGTTGCCGACAATCATCCAACCCGTGCTTATTTTGGTGACACCCACCTCCACACGTCTTTTTCTCCCGACGCCGGCATGGCCGGTACCAAGGTCGGCCCTAACGACGCTTATCGTTTTGTGCTGGGAGAGACGGTGACCAGCAGCACCGGGCAGGAGGCGACGATTTCAAGTCCGCTCGATTTTGTCGTGATCGCGGACCATGCTGAGAACTTAGGGCTGGCGGAAGCTATTGCTAACGCCGACCCAGGTTTGCTTGCAGATCCTTTTGGCAAGCAGCTCTATGACTTGGTGATGGAGGGGAAAGGGATCGACGCCTTCAATCTGCTCGTGCAGCAGATGACTAAAGGCGCCGAGGCCAAGATTAAAAATGACTCCATGCTGCGCACCGCCTGGAGCAAAATTATGGACTTGGCAGACCAATACAACGATCCCGGAGAGTTCACCGCGTTTATTGGCTACGAGTGGACCTCGCAACCCGGTGGCAACAATTTGCATCGTGTCGTGGTCTTCCGCGGTGACAAAGCCTCTGTGGACCCCGTATTGCCATTCTCAGCCTTTGAATCTGAAAACGTGGAAGACCTTTGGGACTTCATGGCAGCGTATGAGAAAGACACCGGTGGCCAGGTGCTGGCGATCCCACACAACGGCAACCTTTCCAGCGGCGCGATGTTCGCGCCGAAATACCAAACAGACGGTAAACCGATCGACAAGCGCTACGCCGAATCGAGGACCCGTTGGGAGCCTATTGTGGAGGTCACCCAAGCCAAGGGCACGGGAGAGGCGCACCCATTTTTATCGCCTGACGATGAGTTCGCTGACTTTGAAATCGTGGACACGACTAACTTAGGTGGCACGGTGCAGAGAAGCACTGACATGATTCAGTATGAATATGCTCGACCTGCGCTCAAGATGGGCCTCGAGTTTGATAAAAGCCTCGGCGCTAACCCGTTCAAATTCGGCATGGTGGGGAGTACGGACACCCACTCGGGATTACCGGCAACGCGCGAGGATAACTGGTGGGGAAAGGCGCCCTTTTTGGAGCCCAGCCCCGAACGTTGGAAGGATGTGCTGATTCGATCCTCCCTCGACCCGGCGCTTGATTTGACGGCACTGCAGCTCGCCGCATCGGGCTTGGCAGGCGTTTGGGCCACCGACAACACCCGAGAAGCCATATGGGATGCCATGGCGCGCAGAGAAGTATTCGGCACCACCGGCACGCGTCTGCAAATTAGAATGTTTGGCGGCTATGAGTTCGATTCCGAGGATCTGTCTCAAAACGATCTCGCTGCTAAAGGCTATGCCTCCGGCGTGCCGATGGGTAGCGATCTGGCGGCGGCGCCGGAAGGCGCCAGCCCCGGCTTTTTGGTCGAGGCCATGCGTGATCCCAATGGCGCTAATCTGGATCGAATCCAGATCGTGAAGGGGTGGTTGGATGAGAACGGCGCCTCTCAAGAAGCGGTGTACAACGTGGTCTGGAGCAATGCAGATGCGCGGGCGCTGGATGAGGACGGCAAGCTTGCCTCTGTCGGTTCTACCGTAGATGAGATGGAAGCGACCTACACCAATTCTATTGGTGCGGATGCGCTCCGGGGCTATTGGCAAGATCCCTCGTTCGACCCGGCGCAAAGGGCGTTTTACTACGCCAGAGTAATGGAGATCCCCACGCCGAGATGGCTGGCTTACGACCGCAAGAATTACGATCTCTATGATGAAATGCCAGAGGATGTTCGCTACAGCTCTCAAGAGAGAGCCTACGGCAGTCCGATCTGGTACTCGCCGCGCTGAGCGTCTCCTTCGGGGCAACCGTGGTGTCGGCCTTCGGGTTGGCGCCGCGGTCCGCTCTAGCGTCATCACGATTGGCGCCTTGCTGAAAGCCTGAACCTGGCTACCCAGAGCCTCCGGTAATACCATCGGGCGGCTCTGGCATTGCTTTGTGTTCCCCCGCACCCCCACAATGAGCGGCAAGTGCGACGTTTTTTGACACTGACATCGGCTTTTTTCTGACCATCACAGCCACGTACACCACAGGGATACCAAAATGCTGACTGAGCTTTGGGTTGATCGCACCGACTACCGGCGTACTCAGGTTGTCAGTGGCAATATCCCCCAACCCAACGCGAATGAGATATTGGTTGCCATCGACAAGTTTGCGATGACGGCGAATAACGTAACGTATGCCGCTTCGGGCGACCTGTTCGGATACTGGCAGTTCTATCCCACCGGAGAGGATCCCTGGGGCAAGGTGACGGTCTGGGGTATTGGCGAGGTTATTGAGAGTCGGGTAGCCGGCATCGACGTGGGCGAGCGCCTCTATGGTTTTTTTCCGATGAGCAGCCATGTGGTAATGCAGCCCGGTGAACTCTCCGAGCGGGGCTTTACCGACACCAAGCCCCACCGCAGCGAGCTCCCGGGTCTCTACAATCATTATGCCCGCACACAGTCGGAGCCCTCCCAACTCCAAGGCCTTGAGGATCAGCGCTGCATTTTTTTCCCGCTTTTTATGACGGGTTATGTGATTGCCGATCTGCTTCTGGATAATGATTGGTTTGGTGCGCGGCAGATGGTGATCGGCTCGGCATCCTCCAAGACGGGCTTTAGCACAGCGGCATTTATTCGTGCTGCGGGTTTTGAAGGCGCCATTGTTGGCCTTACCAGCGATCCAAACGTTGCGTTCTCTGAGGCGCTCGGTTGTTACGACCGCGTTGTCTCTTACGGTGAGGTGGAAAAGATTGAGAATGTAGCCAGTGCATACGTTGATATCGCCGGGAGTGTTGACGTGCGGTCACGCCTACATCGCGGCCTCAAAGAGCATGCAGTGCAAACGCTCTTGGTGGGGGCGACCCACTGGGATCAATTTGGCCAGTCAGTGGGCGGCGAACCACTGCCTGGCAGCGAGCCCCAGGTGTTCTTTGCTCCTGCACAAATTGAAAAGCGAGATGGCGAGTGGGGTCGCGGGGTGATGATGGGCAAGGCTTACGCGGCGAGTATTGAGCTAGTGACCCAGCTGGCGCCAACGCTCCTGACGGAATCCCACAGCGGTGCCGAGGCTTGTGATGCAATCTGGCAGTCGCTGTTGCGCAATGAGATCTCGGGCCAGCGCGGCGTCATGGTGTCGCTCCAGACTGAGGCCTGAGCCCAACGGCCGAAACGCCGGTTGAACCGCTGATCGGCGTAAAGAGTATTTAGCCCCAGAGCATGGGTGAGCTTTCGCCCCCAATAACAAGAGCCGTGACGCAATGAAGAAACTCGTTTTTATTCTGCTGGCTGTGGGTCTGCCTCTGGGTGTGGCCACGCTGGCCAATCCCGCGGGGCTCACTCTGGCGGGATGGCCAGCGATGACTGCCTTGGCCTTGGGCGCTTTCGGTATCCAGTGGCTGGCGTTTATCCCCGCCCGGCTTTTTGAGACCGAGCGTTTCTACGACCTCACCGGGAGCATCACCTATATCGCGGTCACGCTGGCGGCCGTCAGTATCGCGACTGCGCCCGCGAGCGCGCAATGGCTCATTGCGATCATGATCTTCCTGTGGGCCGGGCGGTTGGGCAGCTTTTTGTTCCGACGCATCCACGCGGCAGGAGGTGATCAACGCTTTGATCACATCAAGGTGTCTTCGTCGCGTTTTTTTGTCGCCTGGACCTTACAGGGTGCCTGGGTGGTGATGACCAGCTGTGCCGCGCTGACCGCCATACTGAGCGCTGAGCAGACGGCGGTAGGCGCTGTTTATGCCGTCGGCGCTGTGATGTGGGTTGCTGGCTTCGCTTTCGAGGTCATCGCCGATCGGCAGAAGTCTCAGTTCAGAGAGGATCCGGCCAATGCGGGGCGTTTTATCAATACAGGATTGTGGGCCCGCTCTCGCCATCCCAACTACTTTGGTGAGATCTTGCTGTGGGCCGGCATTACGGTGATGGCCATTCCCTATTTATCGGGCACCCAGTGGGTGGTGATGCTCTCGCCGCTCTTTGTATACGCCCTGCTCACACGCATCAGCGGTATCCCCACGCTGGCAAGACGCGGTCAGCAAGTGTGGGGTGACGACCCGGCGTATCAGTCATATCTGGAAAACACACCGCGACTGTTACCTCGCCTCTTTTGAGAGCGGCGCGCGGGGCGCTCACCCTGATTGTGTTCAGTTGATAGTCAGCCCCGCGAAGGTCTCCGCA
>Ga0255774_10002415_pt1 | contig 14237 bp, 7 predicted proteins | sample 101ome_17_FD_179972 | JGI IMG/M metagenome (GOLD analysis project Ga0255774, IMG submission 179972) | Coastal salt marsh microbial communities from the Groves Creek Marsh, Skidaway Island, Georgia - 101407AT metaG (version 2) | ecosystem: Environmental > Aquatic > Marine > Intertidal zone > Salt...
TCAAAACGTCCTTCCCTGCGTTTTCGTGATACTCATTTTCAAAGTATAACTTGCACAATTTTTCTGCGACAATTTCAGGTAACTCTTTCTCAGTTCGAAGTGCGATAGCAGCTAACGTGTGGTAATATGCGCCGTTGTTTACTGTAAACGTATCGTATTCGTCGTTTCCTTCTCGTCCGTTTGTTACGTTCCAAGCTATTGCTTCGCGAACGACCCGTAAGTTGAGAAGCATTTTTGCATACTTGCCGCTCGAAACGGTATTCTCGAGTATTTCTGGTAAGTCTCGCATCTTTTCGCCAGGTGCTCGTATGGTGAAAGATTCGTAATTTAACAAGATTTCAAACGGATGCGAGGTATTTATCTGCGTCAGTACGGGAACGCACCCGCGGCTAATACCATCGATAAATCTTTGGTCCCAACCGTTCCCGCCTGAGGAAAGACAAAATTTGGAACGCATGCGAATGGCCTCTGCTTGTTGCGCCACGTCTCCCTTTTCCATGGAACGGGTTAGTTTTCTGTTGAGCCAAAACCGATCTTCATCTTTGAACCAATTGACAATCCAACCTCTGGCACCTCCACCGTACGCATACATGCAGTTATTTTCCAAATTTTTGAAGAACTCTTCGCCTAAACACTCTGGCCGCGTTTTCTCCGAACCAGCAAAGAAGAGCAGAAACCCATCTTTTGTCTTTTCATCGTATCTCGTAAATTCAGGATCTTGCGCACCGTAGTATCCACAGCACGAAGAGACGCTGGAGGGTATGACGATATCTGTTTCGCTCCTAAAACATGGATTTTCGTCGTTAGGATGACTTCTCCACTGTCCGTATTGCGTGATACCGATTGCATTCGGAGGTAGGGCATCACGAGATTCCCGAGATGTACAGAACCCGCGATCTTGCTCGTTGAACCACACAGTAGGAAAGGATATGTCACCCATAAATTTATCGTTGACGTATTTCTCAACCCGCGAAGCGTATATTTGAGCAATTCCTACATTTCCAACCGTATCAGAAGGGAAAAAAGGGATCACAGTCACGATCTTTTCACGTTCCTCGTCACTGGTTTCACTTGTTGGTGGGTTTGGATCGAATACTTCAGCATCTTTACGGAGAGAATGTTCGAAAAAGTGTACCCCTCGATATCCGCCATGATTTTGATAGCTCTGTCCACGGATGAACCGCCGAATTGTACCTGGCAAATCGAGATAGGAAAGGGAAAGCTCCTTTTTTTCTTTCCGCTTCGGAGCGTTCAGTCTCGAAGAATCCAACTCTTCTTTGCTCATTGCACAATCCATGCCAAAACGTCCTTCTTTGCACAACACGCACTCATTATTAAAGCATCCGCCACCAAATCTTTCACAATCCGGGGAACAGTTTGTCGCTTCCTGCTCTTTAGAGTCTACGAGTTTGGTCATAACTTTCCGACTTTCTTCCTTCGCAACATCATCGGATACTTTTCCCATCTCTTTGCGCTTACTCATTCGCTTTTCATAGTCCGTTTCCATAAACAGTGTATGTTTTATTTTATCATTTTCCATGCAAAGGTGTAAATTTGGATCGAAACGTTTATAATCAGCAGAAAACGTGTGCTTGTACATTGCATCCCCATATGCATTGAGCAAATGTGACACGCATTCGTCTGCACACTGACAAGGAGGGAACTCCGTTCTCTCCAGGCCTGGATTGTCCTGTGAATGCGAGAATCGATACAGGACATCACCACACGAAAGAAATGTTTCTCTATCGCAGGATGGGATTGGGTCAACTTCACATCTTTCCCCCGTCCAATCTGTATTGCATATACACGTATTCTCCTCATTCGTCGAAGGATAACCATACACGCACTTACTATCACTGTTGCTACTTATCACGGCGCTCGGAGAAGCATCAGCAGTACGCGAACTTCGAATGTTATCAACTACTTCTGGAGTGAACGGGGCTTCCGATAGAGTGGCGTTCTCTTCGACATCTGCACTATTCTTCTCTACTTTCATATCTTCCAAAACTCGATCGAGTATGACCGTCAATGTGTTCAGCGTATCAGCAAGTTGCACTTTACTCGCTCCTCTACAACCAGCAGAGTAACTATAGGTCGATCCACTCGGAAAGCCAACGATCTCTCTTCCCAATGACAACAAATACCAATCGGCGATATCGTTCAACGAATACAAAGGCTCCTCCAGATAATGTTTGTTGAAATCCAAAACGTCTGGATCAAAGACTTGGATAAATTTATCGTGCCTTTTCAAATAATTTCGAACTACTTGCGAATCTGCGGCCACGTGCGTCTTCTTGCCAGTCTTTTCGAATAATAATGTACAAACTTCCACCATTTTCTTCACCATACCAGGAAACTCTAGAGCTGCAGCTTTTATGCGATTGATTCTAGGCTCACCCGCCTTCTTGGTATCCCGTTCACTCTCCGCCAAATCCTCGTTCAGCGTCAAATCTTCATTGAATGCTATGCCAATGTGTTCATCTCCCATTGTTCTTATATGAAACGTGAGAAATTTATGGATTTCGCTCTCCGGCTTCTCCACCAACTCCAATAAATCGTTCACCGGCTCGTCAAACCAATACGGCATGTTTTTGCATGCCGGATGCTCATAAGATCTGTACTTATTATGCATTTTCTGCATTATCAGCATTTTCGTTGCATTCCCATAAATCTCTTTGCTGCTCAACATCTCATTCCAATCGTTCATATGCCCATCGAAAAAATCAAGTTCACCGCTCCGCTCATACTTTTCGTAATCTGCGACTACTTGCGTCATAGTCTGTTTACCTCCACTCTCGTACGTTCTCTTAAAATTATGATAAATGTTATTCTTCTCCGGACGATCTTCACATGAAACCAACTTATCCCAACCGCGTTTCCAGGGCGGATCTTCTCCGCATTCGTGCACAGCAAACCTTTCGTAACCGGCATGTTTCAGAGTTTCTAAAATAGGCACTAAAGCGTCCACTATTTGCCCGAGACCGACACCGGCTGGAATATTCAAAATGTGCACCATTGGTAACGACTGGGGAGCATCAGGAGGAGAGTTCGAGCGCCTCGCTTCTTCTTCTTCTTCTTCTCCTCCTTCTTCTTCCATCTCTCGTTTCAGTCGCATTCTCTCCATTTTCTCCTTCTCTCGTCTTCGACGCTTCTCGCTTCCTCTCGTCCATTTTTCCTCTTCTTCTTTTCCTTCTGTCGTCTTTGGTGGCATTAACGAAAACTCCTCGTCGTCTTCTCGAGCTGCTGCCGATGTTACCATCGTCGTCGATCCTTGATGATGCTGATGATGTTGCCGACGATGTTGTCTTCTCTCTCGCAAGCGCTCCAAACGTTCCACTCTGCTCAAAGACGACCAGTCTTCTTCTTCTTGGTGTTCCAGTAACGCTCTTCGGTGTAGATTCGGTTGTCGCGCGCTCACTACCGACAGCAGCGCTTGAAGAAGAGCGAAAGATGCGACAAAAAGGAAACGATGAAGATGGATGCGAGATGAGGAGTGGCGCGGCGAACAACCCGGGTGGTGGCAGCTGCCGCGTGCCATTATGCGTGGGTCGGGGTTGTCGCGGCGAGAGAAAATAGGGGTGTGACTGAGTTTGCTTTTTTTTTTTTGGCGTAAAGTCAGGCTGCAAAGCACCGAAGTTGTACGCTCGATTGACGAGTTTGTACCCTCGATTGGCGAGTTTGTTAAACTTTCACGCGAATCAAGTTTTTGAAGTTTTTGAAGCGGCAAGCGAGTGTGCGAGTCACCATATAATTACCACCACCCCAACTGCTTTTTCCAAAATCCCTCGCTTTCGACGCGCGCGCTGAAAGGAGTCCATCCTCCCCTCGCGCGGCACGCACACGCACACGCACACGCACACACTCTTCATGCGATCGAGAGGACTCCTCGAGTCAACTCCCGCGAGCAAAAGAAACGGTGGCGGAGTTTTGAAGGTTACGAGAAGAGAAGAGGACGGGGACAATTTTGCATCGTCGAGCGTTACTTTTAGGATACTCGTCCTTCTCGTCGGCGTTTTCTGCGGCTTTGTCCTCTCTTCTCACGCCTCTAGCGGTGGTGTTCACAAGTTACACAATAATGTAAAGAAAGCATATCAAGCGCACAACGAGGCGAAACAAGAGTATTTGAAGCGATATCGAGAATCGTATTTGGAAACCGTGCTTGGGGGGGATGCGCAGAAACAAGAAGAAGGAAGAGGAGAAGAAGGGGGCGACGAGGCAGTAGCAGAGGTACTAGCGACGATGTCAGAACTAGCAGAAGAGCAAACAGAAAATAGCAAGAGCGGCGAGAGCGATGGTGAGGTACTAGCGACGATGTCAGAACTGGCAGAAGAGCAAATAGAAAATAGCAAGAGCGGCGAGAGCGATGGTGAGGTACTAGCGACGATGTCAGAACTAGCAGAAGAGCAAATAGAAAATAGCAAGAGCGGCGAGAGCGATGGTGACGGTAGCACCGCGGTGAAGGAGCTGCCGGAACGAGTTGAGCAAAAAGGAAATCAGCGTAGTCAGCAACCTCGAAGAGGAAACGTGCACTTGTACGTGTTGCAGCACATATCAGATTGTGGTCTTGGACATCTGATGGAACAATTTGGAAACATTTACGAGATCTGCGACGAGCTGGGCATTGGCAGCGTCACCATTCGCGAGTGCGGCACTAGAATGAAACCGTGGCATTCTCACGCAAACTTACCGTGCGAGCCAAATTTGCGGAAGAAAAAAAATGTGGTCATGTACGGAAAGAGGTCCAGTGAAATTGATGTCTCCTTGGGACCAAACGAAGAAACTGATGACATGGATGGTTTTGTGCACATTGATGGACAGAAGGTAGATTGGATTCAAGAACTTGAAAGTATGACTAATCCAGAGACGCCGAGAAAGGTGTTTCTCACGCAGCCGCACAATAAATTTCTGGCGGAAAGTCGTTTCAGTGCAGTTACGAAAGATAACAGTTGCGCGGCGATAACGAAATGGTTTGGAGATCCCTCTGATTTTCTCCTCGATGAATTGGAAAGGAACCGCATCATGCAGCAACCTGCAAAGAAGCCTCATCAGAATGAGATATCGTTCCATTTCCGCTTGTTGGATCATGAAGATTACGGGATTGAAGTGCAACCTGATCTGAGTATCAAAATTGGTACTCGTGAAGTTCAATTGGGCGATCCTAGATTAGACGGGCAAGAGGGCGGCTACGACCTATTAAAGAATTTGGATCTAAAAAAAGCGGTGCACAGCGTGATTGAGCTTGCCAACAAATTATACGAAACATCTAGAATGACTACTTTCGTTGCGAGCGATGCTCCAGCTATTCGAGCGTACCTGAGGGATAATCCAGCCATTGCATTGATTGAACATGGCGGAGGAGAAACAGAAAAGGAGGAGGGAAGGGAGATCGCAGATAATCGTGATCTTAAAGATACTCATTATTCCTTAACATCGGCTTTGGAATTGTACGAACTCGGCGCGGCCAAGACGATTATTTCCTTTCCATTTTCCTCGGGTTTCTCACGAGCGGCATCTTGTTTAATCGAGGGCAGTGAATACAAAGTGGTGAAATCGGTTGCTGAATTAGAAAAAGTAATACGGGATCATGTAAACTAGCAGCAATTTTAATTAGTGCATGAAGAGAGTTGTTTTTTCTTCTCAAACATGGCCAATCCAGAAGAATCAGCGAACGTATTACATCAAAACTTTGTGAATAGAGTGCATCTATGAAGGTATCATGGAAACTAGTACGTGGGCAGTACTGCTATCTACTCTGTCTCACTATTTTTATCTTGGTCTTCTGGTAACGCAGTGCATGATATCTAATTTACATTTCCCGTAATGTTGTGGCCTTGAACTGTGAGCTCCCCGAGGCGATGTATAAGCGTAGCGACATACAAGTTTACCTTATCCAAACTCAACTGGTCGCGAACGAACGCGTGAGCATTCTCGGCGATATTACGAGCCTTCTCGTCGTTATCTCTCAACCACGTTATTTTCTCGCATAAATCGCTCAAATCTGTTTTGATCGGTACGTAGTGTACCCATGGAATGAGCATATCATAAAAAAATTCTCTAAATGCATGCATTTCTTGCAAAACGACAACTTTTAGCGCTAGCAGTCTCCACAGCCGATCGGCAAATCCGTTGTTCTGAACGTTTACTATGTACTTATGTGCAGCTTGTTCTTTCTCACCCATGCCCTTCCCTTTCAAATTCACCAATTCTTCTTCCGTCATTCCGGCGGAACGTAGTGTATTTTCGTGGTAATCCCAAGTAGTTATCCGCGCATCTAATCCACACTCCTCACCGTGGTGGAAAGACATATTAGCAAGTTGTATCCTTTGATGGCGCAAACCAGCTTTACTTTTTTCACACCCCCAAGTTCTTCCTTTTTTATTTGCATCCCAACCACCATCTGTGTGATCGTCCGTACATTGTTCAATATGATTGCTTGGGAAATACAAACCACCTTTCTCTGCGCATCCCACATGACATCCAACCATCCCCCTCCATACAGCTGTGCTGTTCTTCTCAGACCACGAAGGAGAATTCTCGCCGGTTTTTAAAACACTTTTATGTGACTCCTCATAATTTTCACCGAACGCATTTCTATTTCCGTAGTTCCACGGTAAAAGGATCTCTAGAAATTCTTCGTAGCTGCTCCCGGCCATCGACATGGGCAAGCCATCTGAAACGTTTACATATTCTCTCACTGGATGCTCAGGCCAATCCCCAAAACCTCTGTGAATGCATACTTCTGTTTTAGGTCTCAAACGCGGATATGCATTCAACGCTCTTTCCACATATGGCAAGTTATCCGTGCTGATACTCCCATCCGGGCGTATAAGAACGCAACCTCCTTGTCTCTTTTGCGCACTCTCTACATCTCTCACAGTAATCCCTCCTTTAATGATCCATGGATGCAACTGTGCATCCACATGCTCTTGAATAGATAAGCCTTCGTTCCAACAGAATTTTTCGTCCGGTTTCTCCCAACATAACTTTGGCTTCTCGACTTTTCCTTCTTCATTTGTCTTCCCGATGTCTTCAGGAGTACCAGCAGCAGAAGATGATGACGATGCAAGCACTGACTCCAAGTACGCCTTTCGATAGGATTTTAAATAATCATGCTTGGCTTTCTTATGCGCTCGGTATGCACTCTCAACGTTTTTGTGTAAACGCTGAAGAGTTTTCGGTGGTTGTTTCGTGCGTATACTCGATGATAGAACCACGCCGACGACGATACCTGCGCAGAGCAACAGAATCCACGCTGTTGGATTCGTCTCGTTCGAGCGCGTGGTTTCGGAAATAGAAGAAGATTTTACCGCCGCTTCTTGTGCGTATTCTTCGTCGCGAACGTCACCATCGCTCGACTTTGCCGCCACTGCTACTCTCGAACGCATTTCTACTCACACTTCCTCTCTCTCAATCTCTTTTGCAGCGCGCGGTGTGCGCGTTTGTATTAATTTGACGAACGAGGTCAAGATGAAAAATTTCTTTTGCGTGAACTTCTAAATTGAAATCGCCTTAAAGTCGACCTTTTCTTCTCAACCATCGTAGGGAGTAGAGGACCATACATTGTACATACTATACTAGAATTAAAGAGTTAACTAAAGCAAATGCTAGGGTGCGTTTTCCTCGGAAGGTCACATCAAAACTTTCCCGTCTTTCGAAACATCCACGACTGCAATATCTCGCCCCTCAGGGAGATTCTTTTCGCAAAATTCATAATACGACCATAACTTTTTCATCTCCAGAGCGAGATCACGCTCCGAGCACTTATTTAACTGCTCATTCTTAGGGTCTCTAGCTTTGTTTGATTTTGCTATTCTGTTCGATTCCAAGGGGAAATTGCGAAGCGGTAAGTGCTTGTCTAGGAGCTTCAAAACGCTTTCGATGGCATCAAATTTGAACAGCACGAGTTTATCCCATGGCGCGGTTGGGTTGTCCATGTCCATTTGAAATCTGCGGGGTTCAAGTAATCTAAATATGGTGCGATTACTGACCACTTCTTCGCATGATTTACCGTCTTCAAACCATTTCGTCACGTTCTCAGAATTGTAATTGTTCATAGAAAAGAAGTGCGATACCGGATCTCTGCATGGTATCAATGCAACTTTCGTGGCGTTCTCGTGGAAAGTTGAGTTTATCACCCATTTGGACCACTCCGGCATATCGATTTCTTCGGAAACGATGGCGCAGTTATGATAGCCTCTTTTCTTTTCGTTTTCCCAATACCAAATAGACTTCTCCTTCGTGGAGCAGGTGTCACTCTTGAACATAAGAGCTGCACTTTCCGTGTCTTCTAGTCCTTCCATGCACGAAACGCCTTTATTCCCGCAGGCGCCGTAATATCTCCTCGCTATGTCTTTGGCAAACGAGGATCCAGCCGTTTTCGCAATGTGCAGGTGCGAAAACCACGAGTTACCCAAAGGTAAGCCGTACTCGTCGAGAATATTATTGTTATCTTGCCTGTCCTCCACGTCTTGTTCTTGTTCTTGTTCTTGTTCTTCTTTTGTTGAACTCGCCAAAATCATCTCCACATACGCTTCTCTATATGCTTTCAAATACCCTTCCTTGGCTTTCTGATGCGCCTTATACGCACTTTTAACACTTTTGTGTACTTTATGTGCCGCCGCCGACGACTTTGACGACGATAGAACCACGCCGACGACGATACCTACGCAGAGCAACAGAAGCCACATATTCGACTCATTCGAGCGCGCAGTTTCGGAGACAGAAGAAGATTTTACCGCCGCTTCTTGCGCGTATTCTTCGTCGCGAACGTCACCATCGCTCGCCTTTGCCGCCACTGCTACTCTCGAACGCATTTCTACTCACACTTTCTCTCTCCTCTCTCTCAATCTCTTTTGCAGAGCGCGGTGCGAATCTAAATTTTGAGAATCGTTGTTTGATGAAACGAGGAATACTCTTAACACTGCTTAACACTGCTTAAAGTAAAGGAAAACTTGAATACTTCAATATTTTAATACTGGAATATTTTAATACATAATACTTTGGTCATCACCTCGCCTCGTGCATCGTCCAAACATTCATGTACTTAGAAAAGTTGTGTATCGTGCCGTCTGAGAAGATATACAAAAAACAGTAGATACAATTGCAACAATAATTTTATATGATCACAATACTAAACTTCGTTTCTAATTGTACACTTATCTTGTTTATCGCACGACTTCTTTTTCCAGACACAGTTATAACATTTTTCGTATTTATCTCGATTCACGCACTTGCAGTTGGATTTTACTTTAGCATGACTTTTAGAACACAGAATCACAGATGACTGAAAATATTCATATCTTCAATCTGACTTAAGTTTACTCCATTCTTCTTGAATTTCTCTCATGTAGTTCATTTTAAGTTCAGTATCCCTCGCGCAGTTGACATGAAAAGTGATCCAATCCTCCAAGTGTTCGTGCTGGCGATTTGAACCCCGAGTGCTGCAATATGAGTTATACTTGTAGCTTAAGCCCGTTCTTTTAACACCACCTTCATCCATACCCCGCGTAACAAGGTCTTGACTTTTTCTGTTCTTATTTGTTCCCCATTCTTTGCCAAACCGCAATGATAAGAGAAGACCTTTACGAACTTTTTCTGTTGGTAAATAGAAAAGTTGCCCACCATTGAGGCCAGCGTGAGGAACATCAACTGGATCACTTTCTTCCTTGTACGAAGGATTCTCAAACAAAGCAGTGTAGTTGAAATCTTCCCACTGATGAAACATTTCTGAGCTGGGATCTAACGCGACAATTTTCTGAAGGTCTGGAACTTGCAAGAACAAAACATCCGAGTCGTGAATGAAAGCCGTCAATTTGGCAGTGTTAAACGCCAACGCCATTTTAGCTTGAAGCCATACGATTTGCCAATAGTCATTTTGCTGGAAATCAGACGCTCCTAGCGTATACAAGTATCGAATACAATGCGTGAAGCCATCTTCTTTACATCGCAACGCACTCGCATCATCTAAACACAAAACAATCAGTCGATCGATGAAGCACTTTTCAGATTTTATGTTCTGGATAGCGTATGTGAAAATTTCCCACACGTGTTCATTTACTTTTGTCGCAAATACGTGATCATCTGGTACACATTTGGACGTCATTTTAGACGCTTCGATGCTAGTTCTGATATACTTCGCAAACCAGTCGCATTCAGACCGGGTGATTACGGTACCGCTCTCGTTCATTTCTTCCTCGCTCACTAGGTCGCTAAAATCTTCGTCAATTAATGGCAAACACACGTGCTTGCCATTCCCGAGCGTTTTGAATGTAGTCTCGCCTTGTCCTTCCTCATCTACGGGAACATCAGTTCCTACCTCCTCTTCTGTCAAAGCCTCTTCCACTTTCTTCTCTTCTTCTTTCACCATACTTTCCAAAAGCAACTCGTTTTCTTTCTCACTCACATAATTCGTTTTCACTTCCCCTAAATACGTTTCTCGATACCTCTTCAAGTACTCCTTGGAAGCCTCCCTGTGCGCTTTATACGCACCATTCACGTGTTTGTGCACGCCGCGCACCGATTCATGTCTCACTAGAGTAGGGAGAAACGCGCCGATCGCGACACCTAAAACGAGCAACACCCACGGATTTTTCGTCATCGTCGACGAGACGGAGTAGTAGGAGGTGGAGGAAACACTTTTCTTCTTCTTCATCGCGCTATCGACGTAGTCAGCGCTTCTCTTTTTGTCGACACTCTTCTCGACGTCGACGTCCCCGTCCGCATGAGCATCCGTCGCGATGCCGAGTCGTGCGCGCATGGGTATCTTTCTCCTCACAGCTCAATTAAGAGAGCGTTCTTTTTGTTTTTTGTTTGACCTTTTTTGATAGCAAAAAAGCCATCTCTCGTAGAAACAAACAAAGGTCATCAAACGTCAATCAACAAACACAAAGAGAGATTACGCGCGCAACAACCAACATGAGCAGTCGTTTCACGGTTGACGGCCAAAGAGCGGAAGACCGAGACGAAGAGTTAGGTGCCGACATCGAAAAGAACGCGGGGAAGAAAAGTGGCAGCGAGACGAGACCGAGAGGGGCGAGCAACAGTTGGGCGGGGATTTTGGTATTCGTATCTGGTGTGTTGTTGGGATGCGCGGTAGTTTATGTTGGATCGGCGTCAAAGAAGAGCGTCGCGGTCGTGCCGAAGCACTTCAAAAACGTCCACAAAAGATTTCGCGCCTCGAGAGAAGCCTGGCGCAACTGGGCAGAGGATGTGGATATGGATGCACCGCTAGGGGAAGGAGAGATCACTAACTACGAAAGCACGAATGGTTCGGAGTTCCCCAAGACAGTTTGGCAAGGATGGAAAGATTCAGATACGTCCAAATTTGACAACTATCGCGTGAAGATGATTGAGGACAACCCGGAGTGGAAGTTTAATCTGGTCACGAACGAGGAACAGGAGAAGTTTTTACGCGACACAGACGACGAGATTGTGCAATTAGCGTATAAGTCGTTCAAATTGTTGAATCCGAAGAATGGCGCGGGAAGAGCGGACGTTTGGCGGTATGCGGTGTTGTATTATCATGGCGGAATGTATTTAGATATTGACTCGAGCTGTCCAGATTTTAATAAACTTGTGAGCATAGCAAATGAGCACAACGCAAATGTTGTGTTATCGAGAGAGGGTAACAAGAGCAAGTATATTGCTAATAGAAAAGCTACCGTCATGTGGGGGTTTCTCGCGAAGCCGAAACATCCTTTGTTTAAGAATGTGATTAAATTGGTCTGGGACAACATGAGTTTCGATCAACCGCGGGAGGAGATAAGAGCACATGGCCATCAAATGAAGGAGTTGACTTTACAGTTTACAGGAACTATTGCGTTTTCTCGAGCGGTCGATATGACGAGAATCATGGGGCAAGGAGACGATATATATATGCACGGTATTGATTTTGAAGGTGCATGTTACTTTAAAGCGCCCGGGTTGAAGAATTATTACGAACCAGGAGAAAGTTACGAAACTTTGGACAATCAGTTTTATAGATCTAAATTACCAGAAGATGTGTGATGATATGAAATGTTAATACATGCAGCCTATGACTAGTATATATACGCAGACACAGGCGAGAAGATTAGATTGCTCACAAAGCTCTTCTTCCTCGTTGCTTACGATATTGCAAATGGGCTACCCCGTGGGGGTTAGTACTCTCTATATACAAAATCATTCAACGTCGACGGCGCTGAATATTCCTCCTCCCTCCGACGAAGGACTTTTCGGTAACGGGGTGCTATTTTCCTTCTCTTCTTCGGAGGCGTCTTCTTCGGCTGCACAGGCGTCGTTGCTATTGAGCTCTTCCTCGGCTTCTTTCAACAAAAAATCTATGAACAAATCCGCGACTGGCACTTCAGCGTTCTCTCCGGTGGCACCGACAACCCTTAATCCAACCCCGGATATCGCTCCAAAAGCTTTTCCGACGCCTCTGGCGATTCCTAACGGTGCCCTCGCGACTTTAGATATCACTCCAGTTGCTCTTCTTGCGCCTAAAATGATCACTTCTCGTTGCGAGGATTCCATATCTAATAGTCTCGACATCAACTCGAGCACCTCTTCGGAAAAGTTGCGTTCGAAATACGTCACCAATAGCTTCGTGATGACTGACTTGTCGATGAATACTTCGTTCTCGCCATCTTCACCACCAGCAGATGATGACGACAACCGCGCGATTTTCTTAATCGCTTGCGTCAAAGCAACCCTCAACTTTGTCGACTGCGCGGTTGCTTCGGCGCACTTTCGCGAAGCATCTTTGAACTTTTCCTCGGTAAGCGCTCGTTTACTTTCCAACTCTTCTATCTCCTTCGTTTTCTTCTCTAAAAGCTCCATGGTCTCTCTCAACTTACCGCTGGTTTCTCTTAACTTCTGCCTTGCCTCTTTTGCTTCGTTCGTCCTCCCATCCATCTGCTCCTGATCGGCGTAAAAACTTCCCAAAGCTCGATTTAAATTTTCAACCTCTTTCATCTTCCTCTGCAATCCGTCTTCTTTCTCCATCAGTTGCATCGTTAACCGCTCCACCTCCTTCTCGAACTTCTCTTCTACTCTTCTCTTCTCTTCTTCTACCCGCTCTTCGATCGACATTTCGTCTCTATCCTCCGCCTCTTCCACGTCCAACAAATGTTCTCGCAAGCGCTTCAACTCTCTCTCTTTCGTTTCGAGAGCTTCGCGACACTCGTTGAGTTGCGATTGAAATCGATTTTTAATATTCTCGCAGTCCGAGAGCTTTTGCGACAAACGCGTCGAATCTTCACCGCGAGCTCTCTCCGCGAGCTCTTTTTGGCGTTGGAATTCTTTCGCGCGCTTTTCTAACAGGAGTATTTGTTTTCGTTGTTCCTCTTCTTTGTTTGTGCTTGTGTTCGTAGCATTTGCACTCGACGTTGTTGCAAAAGAAGAAGACATCCTCTCCATCTCCTCCCTCAATCGAGCGTTCTCCTCCGATAACGAACCAATGGCTTGTTTCAACATCATCCGCTCTTCTTCGTGTCTTTGTTGTTGTTGTTGTTGTTGTTGTTGTTCTCCGTCTTTATCGCGTCCAACGCCACTTCTGTGTTTCTTCTCTTTTTCCATTTGTAGTCTCGCTCGAAGTTGCGCGATGCTGCTGCTTCTACCGCTCGTCGTCGCGCTCCCATCGCCTCCTCCTCGAACATTTTGTCGCTCGTCGTCGTCGTCGGACGAAGAGGAGAGGTCGAGCGGCATATATATATATATTATATATTTGTCTTCTTCTCTATCTGCGCGTATAACAAACACTTCTTTGATATGAAGTTTCTCTCTACGCTTTTTGAAATTGAGCAAAAGAGCAAATTTCCACTTTTCCAGATAAGAGGGCACGCAGAAGAAGAAGAACAATGGTCGCTCCTCCTGGTTCTGCTGTTCCTCCTCCTCCGTCCGAGAGAGAAAAAGAAAGCGACGGCGTTACCTCTCACAGATTTACGCTGAAGAATTTCATCGCGGCCGCTTTGTTAGCCTGCGTAACCTCCGCGCATGGTCTGCTAACGACTGCCTCGTTACGGGGAAAAGAAAAATATAGTTACAACGTAGCAACGGTGCCGTTATTAGCGGAAGCGTTGAAGTTATCGATAAGTTTTGTTTTGTTGAGGAGGGAGATGAGTTTGAATAAAGGAGGAGAGAAGGGGGTGATGATGACGACGCACGTGAGAACGGTTTTGTTGTATCCGATACCGAGTTTGATTTTCTTGTTGCACCAAGCGGTGTCGTTTCCAGCTTTAGTTTTGTTGGACCCGACG
>Ga0255774_10002416_pt1 | contig 14235 bp, 2 predicted proteins | sample 101ome_17_FD_179972 | JGI IMG/M metagenome (GOLD analysis project Ga0255774, IMG submission 179972) | Coastal salt marsh microbial communities from the Groves Creek Marsh, Skidaway Island, Georgia - 101407AT metaG (version 2) | ecosystem: Environmental > Aquatic > Marine > Intertidal zone > Salt...
GATGTTGTTGGGAGACGGTCCCCACAACGTTACTACTCAACGCAAACACGTTCGATCCCGACATTTCGAGGTCGTACGTTCCCGCCCCGTTTATGTAAAGGACATTCGCACTTCCTAGCTCGTACGTGTTCGAAAAATACGTCACGTTCGCCGATACGTTACTCCCGGCATCTATAAGTGTCAGTTTATTGTACCCGTCGAAATCGATAGGTTTGGTCGGTGCACCCGCGAGGTCGACCGACGACACGTATACGTTCGATTCCACGTACTTATCGGTCCCGCTTATCTTAAACACGTACTCGCCCGTATCTTTTACGTACATGGTCTTGGCCGTTCCGATCTCGTGTATCGACCCGTTCGGGTCAGATACCGTCGCCGTATCTTCGTAGTTCATGTTTTCGAGTGTTAGTTTGTTTTTACCGTCGTAGGTTATGTTTGGTCCGGCAGGACCTTTTTCGTACACGTATACCGCACCTTGGTTAGAATTATAAGAAGTATCAGATATAAAAGCGGTATTGCCATCAGAACTTAATGTTGAATATTTACCAAAATCAGTATTATCAGCTCCTTCGAATTTAAACGTTTCTGTCCATGTACCACCAATGTCTTCGTATATATACGCGTGACCATAAGACCCTATAAGCAATTTCGTTTCGGATATAAGTTTTAAAGACATTCCAAATCTTTCATTTGTTATACCATGATTACTAATTTTTTCATCAAATACCCATGTACCGTTTGATTTTTTGTATACATAAACATTTCCTTTATTACTATCATCATATAATCCAGTTATAGCCACCGTGGTATCATACATACTCATAACTCGACCAAAACTACCACCACCAGAACCTGTCTGTTGCCCTTCTGAAGTACCCTTCGTTTCTAGATAATTCCACTGTCCCGAAACATCCCGTTCATAAAATAAAACATATGAATAGGTAGTACCAGCTCTTACATGCATAATAGCTAAATTATCACCATACATAGCACTACACCACGTAAAATAACCCGTACCCGTATCTATACGACTCGTATAATTACTCGGCCATAAACCATTTGTCTTTTCAAATATATAAAATCGTCCACGGTTAGTTTCGTGTCTTTCAGTAGCTACAATAGTTGTACCGTATATATCTATACCCGTAAGTCTTTCATATTGTGGATCCATCTTTACAGTCTCGGTTGAAGGCCATACACCGTTAGTCTTTTCAAAAACATATACAAATCCATCTGAATTACTAGGTCCGTATGTACAAGTTACAATTATATCACCAGATATGGATATAGCACCACCAAAAAACGTAGATGATGCGGGACTATTAGCGGTCATTTTTTGTACCTGAGTCCATACCCCGTTAGTCTTTTCAAAAACGTAAATCGCACCATTACCATCGATAGTACCAATAGCTAAAGTAGTCCCCGATGCATCCAATGCAGTTTGACCATCAATATTATCATTAGCCGATGGCCATTTAACACTGCCATCGGTTGATACCAATGCCTGATTTGAACTCGAAGGAAAAACAACATTAGGTATTACACTCCCCGTCACCTCCTTACTCAACTCAATCGCGTACGCGCCCGATCCTTTCACTTCCGCCGTGTACGTCCCCGTATCCCTAATGTACACCGTATTCGACGTCGTCGTCGCGAACGCCACGCTGTCTTTTTTGATCGTCGCGGTTTCGACCGTATCCACGTTCTCGATCGTCAATTTGTTGTACCCGTCGAAGTTGAGCGCGGGTGGGTTTATGGGTCCGAGTTTCTTTATGAGAACGATACCAGAGCCACCGTCACCCGAAGTACTACTAGAATTAGCTATACCTGCACCACCACCACCCGTATGTTTTGTACCGTGTCCATTACTACCACCACCACCACCACCGTTACCACCGGTATTACCACCGCTACTATTACCACCACCACCACCGCCAGCAAACCAACCTGAATCCCCATACGTCGTTCCAAAAACACTCGAATAATCTAAACCGACACCACCAACACCACCATTATCACCACCGATACCACCAGCACCGCCACCACCACCACCGTTAAAAGTATCACCAGTACTACCATCACCACCTGCGTTACCTTGACCCGATGTACCAGCAGCACCCGTTCCTAAATCTTCTATACGTGCAGAACCACCACCACCAGAACCACCGGGCGTTGGGACGATTGCATCATTACCACCACCATGTCCACCGCCAATAGATGTTGTTAAACCCGTAAATACCGTATCGTAACCATTCTCTATAGACTGCTGTGTACCTTCGTAACCTATACCACCGTTACCGACAACAATTGATTTTGTACCCGATAACGAAACACCCTCGGAATATAACAAACCACCAGCACCACCACCACCACCACGCGTACCTGAACCACCACCACCACCGGCAACACGTAAAACGTTCGCGGTTATAGTAGAAGCAGGTGTGTATGTGTATCTAGTATACTTAGTGTGAACAGTGGAACCCGACGTTTCGGTAAGTAAAAACCAGTGACCTATCGCGACGTAATCGGAATTATTACTCGACGCACTCTCCTTAGCCCCCGTGATCCGTAACCGATAATACTGGTACGCAGTAGTATTCGTGTCAAGATCAAATGATTTATTCTGGTTCTGTACCCATTCCGTTTGTGTTTGTTCCGAACCTATATCCGTCCAATCCGAATCGTTATTTGAACCTTGTAATTTCCACGCGGTAGGGAAACGAGGTGAAGCATTATCTCTTGCTCTAATGACATACGATTTTATAACTTGCGCACTCGGATACTTAATTTTTAACCATTGGGGTGAAGATGTACTTGGTGCACTACCCGATAACCAACTATTATCATACACGTAATTTTTACTAAAAGCTTTCCATGCCGCATATGTACTACTCGACTCATCCTTTGCGCTTACTTCCCACCCACTATTCGTCGTCCACCCGTACGTCGAATTATAATCCGTGTGAAGTGTTGAATTTGCGGTAAAATCGGGATTCTCGCGTTCCTTAACGTGAGCTAATGTTCCCCAACTATATGTCCCAGCCGTCGTATCGGCAAAGACGTGGCCGTTCGTTGCCGCTGTCGTCACGGATCCATCGCTATATGGATCACCGCTATCCGCAAACGTACCGTGGTGGAATGCGAGTGTAAACTCGGGTATAGTATCCACGGCCCCCACATACACGTTACTCATCACGAACGTATTTGCATCCTTTGCCTCGAGTTTATATTCACCCGTGTCCGTCACATACACGTTACTCGCCGTGTTCGTGTCGTACGTGTTTGAACCGTACTTGAGCGTCGACGAGGTTTGCGTGATGTTCTCGATCGCGAGTTTATTGAACCCGTCGAAATTGAGTTTGGGTGCAGGTGAAAAGATAAACGAAACGTTATCGTAAACTTCTATATTTCGAACCTTAGTTCCTGTAGAATATGTTCCCGTAGCATATTGTGAAGGGTAATTAAAAACACGAATCTTCGAAGGGAAACCGTCCGAAAACCAGTTCTGTACTTCTGATGTAGTTGTTTGTGAAGATGATATGTGTAATTTCCATTCACCATCGACGTATATGTACCACCAGGCATCTTCTTCGTAATGTACGAGTGCGTATTTCGTCCATTTGTTTATATAATCACCCGCGTCTAATTTGGCATCTACTGTATACGTACCACTAACACTCGAATCGTTAAGGTACGCTTTACCGTTAAAAACAAGACCGCCTATAGATGTACCCTGACTCGAACGTTGATCTATACTAAAATCCGTATTCGGAAAGCTACCAGGATATTCACCAAGGGTTACAACTGCAGTTAAACCATCGGCCTCATCATAATACGCTTCAAAAACAACTGCTAAATCACTCGTCGTACTCGTTCGAACGCTCGAAAAGTCACATAAAAGTGATGAACTTGCAGCTGTTTGTATAGCATTATTTGTAGAATCGTATGTAGGTGCAGTATACCCCGATTCGTTAACCAAGTTTACCCCGGAAACGTTACTCGCCAAAGACGTACCCAAATTCTCAAACTTTAGAATTGGTTGTATTACCGAAGAATCTGTTCCCGTCACAACGTTACTCAGGTACGCGAACGTATTACTCGTTTGAACGTTCGCCGTATACGTTCCAGTTTCGTATATGTATACGTTCGATTGGGTCGTTAAATCACGCGTCGTTCCGTCCGGTAAACCGAGGGTTGTCGATGTTGGGGTTATATTACTCAAGTTTAACCTGTTGTACCCATCAAACTCGAGTTGGGGTGCCGAAACCGATCGTGTCGTCGTAAAATCGGGTGTGACTCTATTCGAATAGTACACGTCGTTCACGATCGCTTGGTACGTTCCCGTTTGGTCCGAACGTAACACGACGTTACTTTCGGTCCCGTATGTATGGAAAAGAACGTCGTCTTTGTATAATTTGGCCGAACTTATCGTGACGTTTTGACCTGTAAGTGTAAGTGTTGGGTTTGAGAATGTGAGTGTGACCTCCTTTTTGGGGTAAAACTCAAAAAGGTGTTTACTACTTGTGTTACCACCGGCAACGTATTTATCACCCAAAAATATACAATAATCTGTAAATATCGTGTTATTTGTAAATTCAGATTGTACTTCGGTTTTTGTTGTCCAATCACCCGCATCGTTATTTTTGAATATTTTTTGGTTACCGGCTATGATATATTTACCATCTGCTGACATGGCACACGCGAAACCTTGTGTAATACCTTCTTCCCATATCTTTTCAAACTTGTTTTGCGTCGTTGTATTTTCCAAATCAACTTTTAAAACAGCAACACTGACTGGGTTAGCATACGATGTTAAAGCTGCATATTTTTTATCTTTAGAAAACTGGAACCCAAAACGCCCCCATTTCGTATCGGTATCAGAGTGTGTTAAACCACCCGAGTTTGGGTTTTCCCACGTCCATTTTTCTGTCCATGTATCACCGGAATTTTCAAAGTATACCACTCTAAACCCATAATCGGCATATGCGTGTCTCGTCATAATAAAATCGTACGAGTTTGGTATAAATGCAGATGCACCCCACGAAGCGGTAGTAGATTCAGTAGCTGTATGATTTGCTATTAACTGATCATACGTAGATGTACTTTCATTATTCTTAAAAATTGTAAGGTCACCTCGATAATAATTTTTTAATAACATGTATTTACCGTCCCATGACATGGCTGATCCTTCTAAAGGTGTAGCATCGGCTACATAATCTGCGTGTCGGTATATACCATCACCATTTGTACCACCGTATAAGGCATACGAACCAGTAGACGGGTCACCTTTATAAACGAACATTTCTTCACCATTAGACGGGTTATACACGCACAAATACTTAGCATCATCAGAACCAAAAATCATTGCAGCCTGATTACTACCACTCGTTCCATAAGTAAAAATAGCATTAGACGTACTAAAATCTGTATTTGGTACCGTACTGACTTCCTCCGTCGTTGCCGTCACCGCGTTCGTATACGTTTCACTACCGAGTGTTACCGTAAACGGAACCGTTCCGATCTTCGTCGTTTCCTCGAAAACGTACGTATTCGTCGACTCGTTTATATCGTAAGGGTCCGCACCAGTAAAACTCGTTGTTACATTTTCCTCGGTAAGGTTCGATAACGTAAGTGTCACAACGTTCGAACTCGACACGGTTGTCGTTGCCTTTGCCGTCGGTTTGACCCAAACGCGGTGGTATAAATAGTCCCCGAACGCGAGGAACTCTTTCGATTCGTCGTCGTTCTCGTTTTCACCCGTATCGTCTATATCTACCCACGCACCGTTCGTACTATTCCGGCCCTGGATCTTAAAGTTTATACCGAGGTACCCGTGGTTACCTGTTTTGTGTACACGCACCTTCGACGTCGACGTTAAGTTCGGTACGATCGTCGTACTCGTATACTCGTTACCGGCTAATGCTAATTTTTCGAAACCAGGGGTCGAGTTCGTTTCCATCGCGTAACTTATCCATTTTCGCGGTAAATCGTACCTCGACGTACGTCCCAAATCGTCCTCAACTTCGAGTGTATACGTCACGTCCTGTGGTGTTGATTCCGTGTACCCAAAGTTTACACCGTTCCCCGTTGTTGCCGAAGTTACCGTCGTAAGTAACGTTCCGTCGGGTTTATATAACTTTGCCGTTGCCCCATACGTCGACGTTAACTCCGAGATATCAAACCCCGTAAGTGCATTACTCGTATATAAAGCCGGGGATACGTAATCGGCCATATCGAAATCCACGTACGTTTCACCGCCCGTGGTTGTTATGAGAAGAATTTCGAAATCCGATCCTGTTTTTGTCGTTGTACTTACCGACGACGCCGTTACGGTAATGTTCGGCACGTACGTAAAGTTCCCTTTCCTATTCGTTTTTACGCTAATTTTGTGAATTGAAGGTTGTTTTACGTTCTGTAGTGTAAACGCGTTTACCGTAACGTCACCCGTTAAAGTTACCGATGCCTCCCCTGAAACTTTCGAACCACCGTCGATCGTCATTGTCGTTCCACTTATCGATACCGTTATAGGTTCGGTTATTTCGACAATACTTGGATCCTCTATATCTTCCGTAATCAATGCGGGGATCTCTATGAAGCGCATTTATATAGAAGGAGATTTTGTTTATCACGGAATCGTTCCGGTTACCGTTTTCTTCGTACTCAATTGGTCCCCGTTTGCGTCGACCGCGTACGCAACCACCGTTATAGATGCCGACGCAGATAAACCGTGGGCGACCGCGAGTGTTCCGACGGGCGTTGTTTGTTCCGACCCGCCGTTTATCGTATACTTAACGTTTGTTATTTCACTCGAACCTTGCACAGTAAACGTCACGTTCGTCGAATCGAACGAGGCGCCCGTGACTTTGGGGATTTTTTTGCCTAAAATACCAGTAGTTTTTACGAGGACAATACCGGAACCGCCGTCTCCACCTTTATGGGAGGTATCTGTACCACCACCACCACCACCACCACCACCTGTATGTTTTTGAGCATTTACAGCTGATGCGCTACCCGAACTACCACCGGACCCACCACCAGTTGATGCGGTTCCAGCAGTGGCTGAACGTGATCCACCGCCACCACCCGATGCGAACCAACCATTATCACCGTACGTTGTACTGAACGTACTCGTATAATTAGCTCCGATACCACCATTACCACCATTACCACTCGACCCATTAATACCTGCACCACCAGCACCACCACCTCCTCCTCCATCACTATTTCCACTAGATTGACCACCATCGTACCCCTGTTTCGGTGGTCCGTCATCTCCCTGTCCAACAATCACTACTCCAGCAGTAGTAGTGGCATGACCAGCACCACCACCGGAACCACCGTCTCGCCCAGACTGACTGGATGCTGTACCATTACCATATGCACCACCACAACCACCACCTATTGTGGTTATCAAACCAGTAACAGATGTATTTGATCCATTTAAACCAATTTCATCACTCGATCCTGGATATCCTATCCCCCCTATACCACCATTACCCACGATTATTGTTTTCTGCCCACTTATTGTTTCACCTTCGTAAAACAAAAGACCACCGGCACCACCACCACCACCCATGTGTCCACCACCTCCACCCCCACCAGCAACCATCAACACATCGGCATTTTCTATATCATATGGTGGCGTCCACGTATATGACGTTTTCAATGAAGTAGTATGACCTATATTAAAGTATGGATCTTGGAACCTATACCCTACTGTACTAGTATTATTATACGTCCATTCAACTAGACCCGTCGAAGAAACAGTTTGACCACTTGGATTCGGGGTTCCAAAACCAGATCTTTCTGTAACTATATTTGGTGTGACACTTGTGTCTAGTGTTGCATCTGCCCATCCACATCCAGAGCCATCAAAACTCGCCTTTGGCCATATAACAACATGATCAGCATTATTTAAAACCCCATTGGTATCTGTAATACGGTACACCCATGGGTCGGCTAATGTTCCCGAACCACCATATGCACCTAACGATGTACTTTTTACTGTAGTATCTTGTATAAAAGACACACCTGACCAAGTATTAATTCCATCACCATTAGCTGGGGTATCATCAAGATTTGCTAATATTGTTGGTGTACTAAAACCAGATAAAACTGTTATAGTCCCAAAATCCCCCGTATAACTCGACGTATCCGCGTAAAATCTACCGTTCGCTGCTGCTGCCGCCACGGATCCATCGCCGTACGGATCGCCGCTATTCGCGAACGTATCGTGGTGGAATGCAATTGTACCTGCAAACCCACTCGTATCTATATTTAGAGTATCACTCGTCGACAAATCGGTGCGCTCGACGTATAATGAGTACGCGTCCCCGGAACTTGCCCCGGATTCCGTAAACGATCCCGACGCTTCCCCGTTTTCCAATATAAACGACGCTTTTTTCGTCGTCCCTTGGTATATACTCCCGAAATCGAAACTCGAAGGTACGCCCCATACGTCATAGTTTACGGTTGTTAAATCGGCACTGTTCCCAATCGCCAAGTTCCCCGTCGGAGTTACAATAAGTTCGGGTATACCTAACGGTGGTCGCGTTTTTGTTTTTAACCCGCTACTCGGTCTATAATATTGAACACCGTTAATCGTTACACCTTCGAGATTCCCACCCGTAGTTTTATATAACGGGTACTTATAATCCGTCCCGTCTTTTATATAAAACGGTTTAGTATCGAAATTCGTTGCATTCGAACTAAACATTTCGCGTATGAATAGGGAAAGTACGCCCGCGACTTTACGTAACGTTAGCATACCCGTTTCGCCCGGGCCTATAACGTACTCGTCCGTATAGTTTACCTTAACGGTATCGTCGTTCGCAAACGTTCCGATAGTTACGAAATCGCCTTTAATACTCGACGTATTCTTCAGTGCAATGTGGATCGTCGTATTATTACTCACGTTCGCGTGGTTTATACCCGTTATATTTGCTGATGTTCCTCGTTCAATCTTAGCAACGCCCGAGGTTTTACCTGCGGTTATGTTTAGCGTCGTATTGTCGCCATCGATTTGCGCTGAAACACCACCGAACCCCGTCGCGTCGTCCGTATACGCGATACTTCCTGAGACTTGAACACCTCCAGAAACTTTAAGTCGTGCACCTGTTATGGTAAGTGTATCTCCGTTTCCGTTTATAGACATTCTTATTACTATACATACATAAAAGAATTACACGTAGTTTTCACAAATGTCGATCGGTATTATCGGAACCACGTCCCAAACCCTTAAAATCTCAAACAAAGTTCAAAAGGTAAATAAGGTTCACACTTACGATGTTTCGCACGCCGTAAACCTGTTCAATGCACAAAACTATATGTGCATTGCCGATCTTATGGTCAATATGGATCGGCCCCGGACCGTATTCACGGCCTCACTCAAATCCGTTCCCCAAATCCTCGCGTGGTCGGATCCGGAAGATACCGTCATAAACTGTACCCTCGATCACTTCGATCGGAGTTTATTCTACGAGAATCAGTGTTCCGAAAAGAGTGTACACTACCTCAGTGCATCCCTTACGAACGATGCGTTCCTCGTCGGGGGTAAAAAACGGGTTTTCAGTACCCACGAACCCTTATTCTATGCGTTCGCCAAAAACGTACAACACGCCGGGGATATGCCGGGGTCCGGACATTTCGCGAAAATGGTTCTCGACGCGCTCGAGTGTGTCATGTTCCAATCGATAGGGGACGCGTTCGCATACGCCAACGGGAATATCCCGGTCGTACTTTCACTCATGGATAAAGCCATGCACATGGACATTACGGGTCCCGTTATTGAACGATCGAAGAGTCAACTTTACGTAACCCGGAACTACCTCGACGTTGCACAAACCAAAAATACAACCGCGTGGTTCATGGAATACGCGTTTAAAACGCGGACGCCAACACCCGTCGTCCATGCCGCCATTAACGCGCGAACCTCGAGTCAATACGCCAAGTTTAGCGAAACGCGACAAACGTATAATAAATTCTACGACCCGAACGTCATTCTCCAAACCGTTCGGTTCTGTTACGCGATGGCGTATTACGAGTGTCGCCAACTCTCGAACGGGAAAGTTACCGCGTGGGTCCAAAACTCGAACGCGGCGTGTCCCATGTTTGAAATCCACGATCCCATGGTTATCATGGATACCACCGTCGAGTACGTAAGGTCGTTTGTCATGCACTGCGTGCACTGCGGGATTCCAGTTCCGACAGTGCAGGCCGCGTTAAGTCAATACGATTTCATGAAACAAGAACGAACGTCCATGAATTTTATCGCGTCTTTGAGGAATGTTTAGTTTTGTTTAGGTAAGTGTTTTTTTCGTGAATTATTTTTCACCGCATATATAAAAAGATGTTCCTAACGAACTGGTTAATGGTCACCAGGATAGTGGCGGCTTCGGTAATAGAAGCCGTTGATTATCCGACCCCAGAAGAGTTTTTTCTCGCCTTCGATGGAACGAATACACTCTTTATGTATGGAGGTTCTAAAGACACATCTTCTACATCTAACGTGGCTATTTATTACGACGGGTACAAACACGAAACGGGGAATGCGTACCCCGTGGTCCTCTCGGAGCCTGGGGAGTACAAAGCCTTGGTCGATGTGTGCGGAACGCGGTATTTGACGAGTAATGTGACGGTGGGGGCGGTAACACCCCCAGTAATTCCCGCCGGACCAACCTACACACTCGCCTTCCACCACGGAAACTTCGACGACGTCTACGGTGACGGTGACGTGGCCACCGCCGCGGCGAACGGACACGTATATGCAGATACACCGACGGGGACGTATAGTTGGGGTACACTTGATTCAGTTACACTAACTGCGTCTACTGGTGGTATAACCGATTATGTTGTTGGTAAAACAGAATATACTTATACACCGGCATCTTCATTTACTGGTAAATTACTAATGGTTGCCGGTGGTGGTGGCGGTGGTGGTACTATTGCCGGTGGTGGTGGTGCGGGTGGCCTATTGTATAACGAAACGGCTTATTTTACATCATCACAAAAAACTATTATTGTGGGTGATGGTGGTATTGGTGGTGGTAATATAGATCAGGGTATTAATAACGCTGGTAAACGTGGTCACGATACTTCTGTTTCTGGTTTTACAACGGCTATTGGTGGTGGTGCTGGTGGTGGTTATGGTTCTAATGATGCAGATACCCCATCATATGGTGGTTCTGGTGGTGGTTATAAAACTACTTATACTGATTATTCTGCTACAACTGGTCAAGGTAATCAAGGTGGTTTAATAGCTGGTGAAGCAGGTGGTGGTGGTGGTGGCGCCGGTGAAACTGGAGAAGATGCTGTTTCAAATTCATCATCTGGTGCAGGTGGAGATGGTTTAAACTATTCAAGTGTTTTTGGAACGACGTATGGCGAAAGTGGGTGGTTTTCTGGTGGCGGTGGTGGTGGTGGTCGTAATGATGGTATTGCGAATATTTCTCCTTCATCCGGTGGTCTCGGTGGTGGTGGTAACGGTGATCATAATGGTAATACAACTATTAGTTTATCTTCTGCTATGAACGGTCAATTACACACCGGTGGTGGCGGTGGTGGTGGTGGTTGGAATGGTTCTAAACCATCTGGTTCTATCGGTGGTAAAGGTGGATCTGGTATCGTCCTCCTGTCCTACCAATACCTTACGGACCAACTCTCCTACAACAACTACAACAAGCTCACCGTGGCTAACACGAGTAACGCGAACGTCGAGACCAACCTGCGTCTAGGTGCCAATACGTGGGACATCGCGACGGCCAGTAATATCTGGATATGTAAACCCGGGGACTATAAGTCATTCACGGTGGATCCAGACGCACAGACGGCGTACTTTGGGAACGTGACGGTGGGGACAGTGACGGAACAATTATATGACCCCGTCGCCGATTTAACCGAAAACTCTGAAATTGATCACGGTACATCTACGTCTACACTTAAAGCGTGTTCCGTATCACTCGACGGAACGCGGGTCGCTTTGGGTGCTGATAATGGTCGAGTGAAAGTGTACCATTTAGAAACGGGGGTATGGACCCTAAAAAAAGAGTATACAAAAAGCACTTCTTTTGGTACACAAGTTTGTTTGAACGATGCGGGAACACGTCTCTTCGTATCGGATCCAAATGATGACTCGAATACGGGTAAAGTTTACGTATACGATTATTCCGGAAGTGCGTGGGGGAATTCGGAAACGCATTCTTGGGTGTCACCAGACGGAACCACGGGTGATAAATTCGGTGGTGTCGCTGGTAAAGGTATCGATTGTAATTCAGATGGGACGCGGTTACTCGTTGTTACTGGATACACAGGTATAAAAAAGGCCTGGATATTCGATCATAACGGGTCGAGTTGGAATACATTAGCTACTAAAACATGGACGAGTAGTAGTACATCGTGGGGTACCACATGTGCATTAAATGATACAGGTGACCGCGCTTTCATAGGTTATCAGGCCGGTGTCGATATATTCCACTACGACGGGTCGAATTGGCCTACATCTGCAACCAAGAATTATACCGGGTCGGGTAATTTCGGTATGAGTTTAACTATAAACGGAGCTGGTACACGTCTTCTTGTGGGTGATTATGGATATAGTTCGTCTAATGGACAAACAACGCTTTATGATTATACAGGAAGTGCATGGAATACGTTGGCGACGCAGGTGATTAGTGGAAGTAATGGCACTAATACCTATTACGGTCACGGTATTAACATGTCACGCGATGGTAAACGCTACCTCGTATCGACACACAATTCCTCGACATATTTTTCCAATGGTGGATATGTGGAATTGATGGAAGATACGAGTGGTACGGGTACCTTTAGCCTGAAACAGACTTTTGAATCCGATGCTGCGAGTGAAAATATGGGTTCGTACCAGTTTCAAGAAGGTTTATGTCTCGATGAAAATGGATACAGTGCGGTTATACTTTCTACGGGAACTGATGTAAGTCGTTTTTATTCGGCACCAGCTCCCCAACCCTCCCTCACCTTCCCAACCCCCAGCACACTCGCCTTCCACTACGGAGACTTCGATAACGTCTACGGTGACGGCGACGTAGCCACCGCCGCGGCGAACGGACACGTATATGCAGATACACCGACGGGAACCTATAGTTGGGGTACTTTAGGTAGCGCGTCGAACACAACTTCGAATACGACGTATACATGGACACCTATTGTTGATATGACGGGGGATGTGTTGATGGTTGCGGGTGGTGGTGGAGGAGGTGAGGGTAATGGTGCAGAAGGTGGTGGTGGTGGAGGTGCTGGTGGTTTGTTACACCATACGAACCAATCCATATCGGGACAGAAGACAATTGTTGTTGGTGCTGGTGGTGCTGGTGGTGTATCAGGAAGTAATGGTAATGATACATCATTTACAGGTTTAACAACTGTTTATGGGGGTGGTGCTGGTGGTAGAAACACAAGCGAAACACTTTCATCTGGAACAACTGATACTGACATAGGACGAGATGGAGGTTCCGGTGGTGGTTCTAGGGCAGGGGGTCAAAATAAAAGAGGAGGGTATGGAACTTCTGGACAAGGTAACGATGGGGGGTATGCGTATTGGCAGTCAGGTGGTTCGGGTGGTGGTGGTGCAGGTGGAGATGGTTCTTCTGGGGGTTCTGGTCAAATACAAGATACTGGTGGTGCTGGTGGTGCTGGTGTAGATAAAACGAGTATTTTTGGAACCATTTATGGTGATTCGGGTTGGTTTGCATCTGGTGGTTGTGGTGGTGCTGTCACCCTGTCTGGTAGTAGAGCTACGTCGAGTCAAGGTGGTGGTGGTTCGGGTGGTGGGAGTCAATTAAGAGATGGAGAAAATGGACTTGCACATACAGGTGGTGGTGGTGGTGCAGGTATAAGTATTACTGAAGATATCAGTGCTACTAGCGGAAATGGTGGTTCCGGTATCCTCCTCATCTCTGATATCCCTGAAAATAACATCATCCCTTCCCTCACCTACGACGGGTATAACAAGCTCACCACAATTGGTGGATACGCCAACCAAACCCTCTACAAAGACTCCAACTCGTGGAGTCTCGGTACGGCCTCTGACGTGTACATCGCCGAATCCGGGGAGTATATTTACTTTACGCGGGATGCGGCGACAGCCTTTTTGGCGAATGTTAGTGTGGGGAGTGTGAGTGTGGGTCCCGGTTCATACACAACAGAACCAACATTTACATCCTTGAACACAGTTTCCACAAATGAAAGTGGGTGGGAAGTCTC
>Ga0255774_10002419_pt1 | contig 14232 bp, 10 predicted proteins | sample 101ome_17_FD_179972 | JGI IMG/M metagenome (GOLD analysis project Ga0255774, IMG submission 179972) | Coastal salt marsh microbial communities from the Groves Creek Marsh, Skidaway Island, Georgia - 101407AT metaG (version 2) | ecosystem: Environmental > Aquatic > Marine > Intertidal zone >...
GGACGTTCATGCCTATTTCGAGAGCCTCGAGGGACTGACCCTCATCGAAGATACCCTGCCCCTGCCGGGGATTGATTGGCAGATCAATGTCGATGTCGAGGCCGCAGGCCGCTATGGCGCAAATGTGGCCACAGTGGGCGCTATGGTGCAATTGGTCACGCGCGGGATTTTGCTTGATCGGATGCGCGTGCCTACATCGGATGATGAGATTGAAATTCGCGTGCGTTTTCCAGAAGATGCCCGCGTCCTGTCGACCCTAGACACCTTGCGCGTGCGCACCGCAGATGGATTGGTGCCGCTGTCAAATTTCGTCACATGGGAACCCGTGCGCCGTTTGGCCGAGATCAAACGCCTTGATCAATCGCGCATCTTTCAAGTGAAGGCCGATGTTATCTCGGGTCTTATGCGGGTGACGATCGGGGATCGCAACTTGGGATTGCTGCGCAATGCGGCGCCTGAACACGCCAACAGGCCCGCTGAATTTAGCATAGATGGGCGCGACTATGTGCTTCATTCCTTGGCCGAAGGCGTGAGCAGCGCCGAGTTTGACGATGCATTAAGCGGCGATGTTACCCTGACGGCTATCACGGCCAATGAACGGATTGCCCATATTACCGCCGCATTAGAAACAGGCACGATTTTGCCCGATGACGTGAATTGGCAATGGGGCGGCGACCAAGCCGAGCAAGCCGAAAGTCAGGCCTTCTTATCTCAGGCCTTTGCGGCCTCATTGGGCTTGATGTTCATCATCCTGCTGGCGCAGTTCAATTCGTTTTACAATTCGGTTCTGGTGCTTCTGGCGGTTGTCTTGTCGACCGCAGGGGTGTTGATCGGGCTTTTGACCATGGGGCAAAGCTTTTCGATCATCATGACGGGCACGGGCATTGTCGCCTTGGCGGGGATTGTGGTGAACAATAACATTGTTCTGATTGACACCTATCAAGAATATAGCCGCTATCTGGCCCCGATTGAGGCGATCATCCGCACAGTCGAGGCGCGCATTCGCCCTGTTCTTTTGACCACCATCACCACGATGGCGGGGCTTGCGCCCATGATGTTTGGCATCAGCCTTGATTTTGCAAATGGCGGTTACACGATTGATAGCCCGACTGCCCTGTGGTGGAAAAACCTTGCCACGGCAGTGGTCTTTGGATTGGGCATTGCAACAGTTCTGACCTTGGTGTTCACGCCATCGCTTTTGGCGGTGCGGGTCTGGTGGAATGAAATTTTAGGCTGGATTGCGCAGGCCTTGGCGCGCTTTGGCGCGGCGCGCTTGTCACAGCGCACCCAAGATTACGCCTTGGCGCGCGCGGCATTGGAAACGGCAAACCCCCTCATCTTGTGGGAGGATGACACAGCCAAAGATCAAAAGACAAAACCTGCAGGCCCGACCGTTCACGCCGCACAGTAAAGACAATCGCGCCCCTTACTGGGGCGCGCGTTCCTGCTCACTCATCTGACGCGCCCACATGGCTGCATAACGGCCACCTGCGGCAACCAAATCATCGTGGCGCCCCAGTTCTACAACAACGCCTTTCTCCAGCACCATGATCAAATCCGCATCCACCACAGTCGACAGGCGATGCGCGATCATGATCACGCTGCGCCCTTGACCAAGCGCGCGCAATTGGCCCTGAATCTCGCGCTCGGTTTCCGTATCAAGGGCCGATGTCGCCTCATCGAGCAAAAGAATGGGGGGATCTTTCAACAAGGTGCGCGCAATACCCACGCGCTGCTTTTCACCACCAGAGAGCTTTAACCCCCGCTCCCCCACGATTGTCTCATAGCCTTCGGGCAGGCTTTCGATGAAATCATGGATTTTCGCGGATTTTGCGGCGGCCTCAACCTCGGCACGGGTGGCATAGGGCCGGCCATAGGCGATGTTGTAGAAAATCGTATCATTGAACAAAACCGTATCCTGCGGCACCACGCCAATGGCGTCATGCAGCGAGCTTTGCGTCACCTTGGCGACATCTTGCCCGTCAATCAAAATTTGGCCCTTTTGGGGATCGTAAAAGCGGAACAATAAACGCCCAATGGTGGATTTTCCCGAACCAGACGGCCCAACCAGTGCCACGCTTTGACCCGCCTCTAGGGTGAAATCCACCCCGTGCAAAATCGCGCGCGTGCTTTCATATGAAAAATCAATGGCCCGGAATTCCACCTTGCCACGGCTGACCTTCAGCACTTGCGCATCAGCGGCGTCATGCACATCGGCGGGCTGCTCAAGCAAAGTGAATAATTCGCCCATATCAACCAAAGCCTGTCGAATTTCGCGATAGACTGTGCCCAAGAAATTCAATGGCATGGTGATTTGGATCATAAACGCGTTGACCATGACGAAATCGCCCACAGTCAAATCGCCCCGCTCAACCCCCAAAGCCGCCATGATCATCACAATCACAAGACCCGTGGTGATGATCAATGATTGGCCGAAGTTTAGAAACCCGAGCGAGTAATTGGTCTTGATCGCCGCCTCTTCATAGCCCGCCATCGCGCGATCATAGCGCTGTGCCTCACGCTCTTCGGCGTTGAAATATTTGACGGTTTCAAAATTCAAAAGACTATCGACCGCCTTTTGATTGGCATCGGTGTCCTGATCATTCATTTGACGGCGAATTTTCACGCGCCATTCTGTCACCTTAAAGGTAAACCAAACATAGAGGGCAATGGTGACAATCAGAACCGCCAAATAGCTGATGTCAAACACCGTGGCGAGGATGATCCCGGTCAGCAGTAATTCAAGGATCAGCGGCCCGATTGAGAACAGCAAAAACCGCAAAAGAAAATCTACGCCCTTGACCCCGCGCTCGATAATGCGACTTAGCCCGCCCGTGCGCCGCGTTATGTGAAACCGCATCGATAAGGCGTGGATATGGCGGAAGGTTTCAATCGCAATCATGCGCAAGGCGCGCTGCCCAACACGGGCAAAAATCACATCGCGCAATTGTTGAAAGCCAACATTTCCCGCGCGCGCGACCCCATAGGCCACTGTCAGGCCAACCGCCCCAAGTCCAAGAGCCCAAGCAGGGCTTGGGGCATCGCCCCCAAGCGCATCCACGGCGGCCTTATAGGCAAAAGGCCCCGCAACCGCGACCAATTTGGCAACCACCAAGGCGGCAAGGGCAAAGACAACCCGATATTTCACCCATGGCATCTCTTTGGGCCAGAGATAGGGCCCCACCTTGCGCAAGGTGATCATGCTAGAGGCGCGACTTTCAGGATCAATCGCTGGCCCGTTTGTATGTGGTGCGGTCATTATCTGGAGACTCGGATATGGTCAGGTGATCCAAACGTAAAGAAGCGGGGCGCTGATGACCAGAGCCCCGCTTGAGCGATCCCGCCCCTACCCCCGCGACCTATTGCGCAGGGATGGTGAAGACCTGACCCGGATAAATCAGATCGGGATCCCGAATTTGGTCGCGGTTGGCATTGAAAATCTGAACATAGTCAAAGCCAGACCCCAGCATATTTTCGGCAATTCCCCATAGCGTAAAGCCACGTTCAACTGTCACCACGCGAATGGCGTTTTGCGCGCCACCTGCGGCATCCGCAATCTCAGCCGCAGCTTCGCGGATAAAGCGGGTTTCAGACCGCGCGATCACTGCGCCATCCGCGGCCAGTTGATCCACGCGCAGATCATAAGCACCTGCGGCAACATTGGCGACATCGGCGCGCCATGTGCCATCGTCACCGCCTGTCACCTCAGCCACAAGCGCGTTGTTGAGGTAAACCCGCAAAGCAGCGCCGCTATGGGCACGCCCCGCAATTTGAACATCCCCCGCACTGGAATAGCTGACCGTGTCAATGCTGAGGGCCACGCCATCGGTGCTGCCACCTTGAACTAGGGAAACCCCCTGCCCGTCTGATTGCAGAACGATGGGCGTTGTGGTGCTTTGGGTGACTGTTTCCGCCTCGTCTGTAGCCTCTGCAACAGTCACAGGCGCGGCAATCGGCGCAACGACCAAGGTTTGTGCTGCAGCCACCCGCGCACCTGTCTCATCGGTCGCTTCGACCGACAAAAGACGCGGACTGTCCGAAGGAGCAAGTTTGGACAAAAGCACGAAATTGCCCGCACGGTCCGCAGTGGCATCTGCGTTATCGACCCCATCGAGCAAGAGATAAATCTCGGCATTTGGCATCGCGCTGCCGGCGATCACGGTCATGCCATCGGGCGAGACACGGATGACATCCAAAACAGGCGTGGTCGTCACCACGGCCTCAGCGACATCTGCCGCCTCCTGATCAGCCGAAGATGTTTCGGGCGCAGCGGTTTCTTCGCTTGCAGTTTCCTCAGTGGCGGCGGTTTCCTCAGGGGCGGCGGTTTCCTCAGTGGCGGCGGTTTCCTCAGTGGCGGCGGTTTCCTCAGTCGCCACGGCTTCCTCAGGGGCCTCTGAACTGGCCTCTTCCGCAGCCGCTTCTTCTGCGGGCTCTGGCGCTTCTGTGCTGCTTGTGGCGTCATCTGCCACGGCGGGTGCCTCTGCTACGGCCTCTTCACCAGCGCGGTCTTCGTTCACCACTTGCCAGCCCAAAAAACCTAAAGCGGCGATGGCAAGGGCAATAATGCCCATCCCAACCCCCGACAAGCCGCCCGCCATTTTTGACCCGTTTGCCATATTTTCTACCTTCATGATCGCACCGCATTGCGGGCGTATAGATTTATCCCCAAACCAAAGGGCTTGCGCAGATATTGCACCACGCTTAGCACCGTCCGCAAGATGTTGCGAAACCTATCTGACACAAAACTGTGTCACAATGACAGCGCCGCAACAGTTGAGCCCTTTGCCGAAGGCGGCTATCACAGAACCAACCCAATATGCAAAAACCAAAGGATAGACCCGATGCGCGATTTTTCAGTTTGTGTCTTTTGTGGCGCGCGGGACGGGGCAAATCCCATTTATGCAAGGGCCGCGCGTGACTTAGGCCTTGCAATTGCAACGGCGGGAATGCGCCTTGTTTACGGGGCGGGCGACGTTGGGCTGATGGGGCATATCGCCCGCGCCGCGCAAGAAGCAGGGGGTGACACATTCGGGGTCATCCCAACTCATCTGATGGCGCGTGAGGTCGGCAAACGCGACCTGACGCGTTTTGTGATCACCGAAACCATGCATGAGCGCAAAAAGGTGATGTTCATGAATTGCGATGCGGTCGTGATGATGCCCGGCGGCGCTGGCAGCTTGGACGAGTTTTTTGAAGTGCTGACATGGCGGCAGTTGGGCCTCCATGATAAGCCTATTATCCTCATGAACACCGCGGGCTATTGGGACAGGCTGACCGATCTTTTGCACCATGTGGTCACAGATGGCTTTGCCGATGCGAGCCTGTTGGGCTTTGTGGAAACGGCAGATACGCCTGCCGATATCTTGGCGCGGCTTAACACCTATCGCGCGGCCTGAGGGCGCATGGCCCCCACCGAATAAATTGCAAGTCCTGACCAAATCATTAGAAACGCAATTGTGTGCCAAAGGGTCATAGCTTCGCCAAAAATGAAAACAGCAACGCTGAATTGTATTGTGGGATTAAGATATTGAACTAAACCGATTGTCGATAGTGCAGTACGTTTCGAAGCATAAGAAAAAAGTATCATCGGAATAGCCGTGAGTGGCCCCGATATTATCAATAAAATCAATTCTGTAAGGTCTGAAGGAAAGCTGCTTTTGGTAAAATAGAGCCATGCCAAGTACGCCGAAGCGATTGGCATGAGTAGTAATACCTCTGCTGTCACCGAAACTACGGGTCCAGCAATTACGTGACGTTTGATTAAGCCATAAAAACCGAAGCTGAATGCCAAGATCAACGAAATCCAGGGAGCGACACCCAAGCCTAGGGTTAGTTGCACCACCGCAAGTCCAGCCAACAATACAGCGATCTTCTTATAGTTCGTAAACGGCTCTTTTAAAATAAATGCTCCAAGTGCTACAGCCACCAGTGGAAATATATAAAAACCGAGCGAACTTTGCATCAGATGGCCAAGATTAACCGAAACGATAAAAAAATACCAATTTGTTGAAACTAAAACTGCAGCAGCAAATATTTGTAACAACGAACGTTTTTTAGAAAACACGGCGCGCAATTCGCCGAGGCGGGATTGGATCGTTAAAACTATACCAAAACAGACAGCTGACCATATGGTGCGGTGCGCAAGGACTTCTGAGGAAGGAATGTCCGACAGTAATTTATAGTAAAGCGCGGAGAACCCCCAAATCACGCAGGCCCCCACCATCGCCAAAACGCCTTTGTTGGCTTCTGTCATGCAGCGTCGCCTTCGGTCCCATGCTTGCCCTCGTATGAGAGGGGGGATTTGGGGGGAGGTCAAGGGTGGCTTTCTTAATAGATGATCCCGGCTGCATGAAGCCCAATTGGAAAAGAAAAAACCCCCCGCTTTCGCGAGGGGTTACTGGTTCAATGAACGCTGCCTGCAAAGGGCTTAGCCCATCCGAGAGGCCACGTTTTCCCAATTCACGAGGTTGTTCAGGAAATTGTCCAAATAGGCAGGGCGCTTGTTGCGGTAGTCGATGTAATAGGAATGTTCCCACACATCGCAGCCCAAAAGGGCCGTTTGACCAAAGCAGAGAGGGTTCACGCCGTTTTCGGTCTTGGTGACCTTGAGGCTTCCGTCTTTGTCCTGCACCAACCAGCACCAACCAGAGCCAAACTGACCCGCGCCTGCGGCGGCGAAATCAGCCTTGAACTGATCAACCGAGCCAAAGCTGTCAACCAGTACCTTTTCCAATTCCGATGGCATGGCCGATGACCCTGGCCCCATCATTTCCCAGAACTGCACATGGTTCCAATGCTGGCTTGCATTGTTGAAGATGCCGTTTTGGGCCACAGCGCCTGCCTGATAGGTGCCTGTGATGATTTCTTCAACAGATTTGCCTTCCCATTCGGTTCCTGCAATCAGCTTGTTGCCATTATCGACATAGGCCTTGTGGTGCAGGTCGTGGTGGAATTCCAATGTCTCGGCCGACATCCCCTTTGCGGCAAGCGCATCATGGGCATAGGGCAGGTCAGGAAGTGTAAAAGCCATGGGTTTATCCCCTCGTCTCGCGGTTTCAATTTCTAGTCAACAGATGGAGGGCATCGCCCCCAAAGGTCAAGGGGGGCAGATCAGAAATACCCCACCTCGCCGCCTTTTGCGCCAGAGACGCGGAGCAGGTCATGGACATATTGTTTGACCGAACGAAACGCAAAAAGCCGCGCTGTCTTTGGATCGGTCAACCAAACTGCGGCTGCCGCCTGTGCCACGCGACTGCGGCGTAATTCACCAACGCCAAAACTGTCGGGATGAAAATCCGCGGGCATCAGTTTGGCCAAACAATCGCGCAATGCGCCCGCTGTGGGTGCGGTGATCTCAAACACCGCGCGCGCATCGGACATATCGAGCGCCAAATGATGCAGCTTGGCCAATTTCTTGTCCAAACTGGCGACATGGGCCGCGCATTCCGCATAGGGGCAGAGGATCATCACCTCGTCATGTGACATCCATGCGACCCCATACGCGCCCTGCTCAAGGATTGCGCGCGGGGCGGGCATGGCAAGGCCCGTGATGGCCTTGACCGCTGTCGCAACAGTTTTCTGGGACAGATCTGCGCGCAAGGTGATCATCCCTTGCAGTGGCAGTTCGCTAACGCTGACATAAGGTGTTAGGGTGCTGAGATCAGACATTTTGCTTCTCCCCCTCGGGATCAAAGAAGATGGTCGAACAAATCCGTGCCTTGATCTGACCACCCTTACCATCGGTGAGATTCACCACCTCGCCCATGCGATCAGGGCCATTATGGATCAGCGCCATCGCGATCCCGCGTTTCAGGGTTGGTGAATAATAGGTCGATGTCACCCGCCCTTGGACATTGTTCTGGCCATTGGCGTTTTTGCCTGCGCGGATCACATAGGCACCATCTGGCAGAACCCCACCATCCAGCGTCTCAAGACCGACCAATTTCCACCGATCAGGATTATCCATGAAACTCCGCGCCTGTGCGCGTTTGCCCAAATAATCCTCTTTCTTTTTGGAAATCGCCCAATCAAGGCCCAAATCCTGTGGGATTACCGTGCCATCGGTTTCATCCCCGATCATGATAAAGCCCTTTTCAGCCCGCATGACATGCAGCCCTTCGGTGCCATAGGGGGTGATGTTCCATTCTGCGCCCGCCTCAATCAGGCTTTTCCAGAAATCCAATCCCTGACTTGCAGGAACTGCGATTTCAAAGGACAGCTCACCCGAGAAGGAAATGCGGAACACCCGCGCCTCAAACCCGCCGATTTTCGCATCTGTCCACGCCATAAAGGGCAAGGCTTCTGCCGACAAATCCGTGTCAGAGCCGAGCTTTTCCAAAAGCTTGCGCGCATTGGGGCCAACCACGGCCACCTGCGCCCATCTTTCGGTCACATTGGCCGTGTATACCTTAAAGTCCCACCATTCGCATTGCAGCCAATCCTCCATATGCGCGTGGATGTGATCAGCCCCGCCTGTGGTGGTATGCACGAGGAACGTCTCTTCATCGAGACGCGCCACAACGCCGTCATCCATCAAAAAGCCGTTCTCATTGCACATCAGACCATAACGGCAGCGGCCCGGTTTCAGGGTGCTCATCATATTGGTGTAGAGCATATCCATGAACCGCCCCGCATCAGGCCCTTTGACTATGATCTTGCCCAAGGTCGATGCATCAAGCAGACCAAGCGAGCCGCGGGTGGCATTGATCTCGCGGGTCACGGCTACGTGGCGATCTTCCCCCGCCCGTGGATAGCAATAGGGGCGCCGCCACTGACCCACAGGCTCAAAATCAGCGCCATGTTCAACGTGCCAGTCAAAGATCGGGGTGCGGCGCAGCGGTTGGAAAACCGCGCCACGCGCCTCGCCTGCGATGGCCCCCATGGAAATGGGCGTATAGGGTGGGCGGAAGGTGGTGGTTCCCACAGCAGGGATTTGCGCCTGAAGTGCATCAGCAAGCACCGCAAGGCCATTGATATTGCTGAGCTTTCCTTGATCGGTCGCCATGCCCAATGTGGTGTAGCGTTTGGTATGCTCAACGCTTTCATAGCCCTCGCGCGCGGCCAACTGAACGTCAGACACTTTCACATCGTTTTGGAAATCCAACCACATTTTTGCGCGTTTCTGAATGGGCGCGCGGGCGGGCATGATCCAAATCGGGGCCAAGGCTCCCAATTCAGGCTCCACCACTTTGGGCAGGCGCGATTTCACCGCTTGGCCCGTGGCGGCCGCAACAGCCGCCTGCGCAGATTTCAACGAGGCCGCTGCGGTGGAATGCCCGTCTGCCGCCCCCGCCACGAAAACAAACCCTTCGCCATCATGGCTGAGCGGCGGGCGTGTAGGATCGGGGCGGAAACAGGCCTGTGCCTCGTCCCAAATCAGCTTGCCACCGCAATGTGACCACAGATGCACCACAGGCGACCATCCGCCCGACATGCCGACCGCATCACAGGCGATGACCTCGCCCGTGCTGCCATCACTGTCTTGCGCGCAGATTTTTACGCCAGTGACGCGCTTGCCCCCTTGCGCCTCCGCAACTGCCATCCCCTGCTTGATCGCAATCCCCGCAGAACGGGCGGCTTCAATCAAATCGCCGGTCGCAGCGGGGCGTGGGTCGATAATGGCGGCAACCTCAAGACCCGCCTCTTTGGCGACCAAAGCACTGCGATAGCCATCATCATTATTGGTGGCAATCACGATACGCTTGCCGGCAGCCACACCGTAATTGACGATGTAATCGCGCAAGGCGCTCGCCAACATCACGCCCGGAATATCATTGCCTGCAAAAGACAGCGGGCGCTCGATTGCACCTGTCGCAGTGATGATGCGTGCGGCGCGAATGCGCCACAACCGATGACGGGGGGCATCAACGCTCGGCGCATGATCCGTCACGCGCTCATAGGCCAAGGCATAGCCGTGATCATAGACCCCTGCCCCCATAGTGCGGCTGCGCAAGGTGACATTCTTCATCTTGCCAAGGGCGGCCAATGTTGCGGTGATCCAGTCATCCGCAGATTTACCGCCCAATTCGATCCCATCGACAGGCGCGCGGCCACCCCAATGGGCGGTTTGCTCAACCAAAAGTACCCGCTTGCCTTGCTTGCCTGCGTCCAACGCAGCCTGAAGCCCTGCAATCCCACCGCCAATGATCAGAAGATCAACATGGGCGTAGAAATGCTCGTAACGGTCTGCATCGCGATCTTTGGGGGCTTTGCCCAAACCCGCGGATTGGCGGATGATGGGTTCAAACACATGCTTCCAAAACGGGCGCGGGTGGATGAATGTCTTGTAATAAAAGCCCGCAGGTAAAAACCGCGCGAGGTAGTTATTCACCACGCCGATATCGTTCTCAAGGCTTGGCCAGTGGTTTTGGCTTTGCGCCTCAAGCCCCTCGAACAATTCGGTGGTGGTCACGCGTTGGTTCGGCTCAAACCGCGCATCACGGCCCAAACCGACAAGCGCGTTTGGTTCTTCCGCGCCCGAGGCCACAATACCGCGCGGGCGGTGATATTTGAACGAGCGGCCCACCAACATCTGGTCTTCCGCCAAAAGCGCAGAGGCAAGCGTGTCGCCCGCAAGCCCACGCATTTTCTGGCCGTTAAATTCAAAAGAAACCGTGCGGGCCTTGTCGATCAGACGGCCGCCTTGAGGCAAACGATGGCTCATGTCAGGCTCCAATCAGGGCGTTTTGCCTGTATCTTTGCAATAATCTCTTTAGGGGGTTCGGGCGTTTGTGCGCCATAGGTTCCAAACACCTCTAGGGTCGCGGTGCAGCGCGCCGCCAAGAACCATTTGCCACAGCCATATGTGTGCCGCCAACGTTCAAAATGCACGCCTTTTTGATTGTGCCGCATGAACAAATAACCTTCAAAATCCTCATCCGAAGATCCTGGGCCAAAGCGTTTGAGATGCGCCTCACCGCCTGGGGAAAGTTCGGTCTCATCGGCGGAGACACCGCAATAAGGGCAGGTCAAAAGCAGCATAGCTGAACCTCGCTTTGGTAAATCTTAAACATCAAGGCAGGCATCAATGCGCCACCCCTGCGGCCACGCTTTCATCAATAAAGCGACCCTCGCGGAAGCGGTTTAGGCCAAACTCATCGGCCAAGGGTGAATGCCCTTTGGCCATGAGCTCTGCCATCGCCCAGCCTGATCCGGGGATAGCCTTAAACCCGCCTGTGCCCCAACCGCAGTTGATGAAGCAATTCTCAACAGGGGTTTTCGAGATAATCGGGGAACGATCCCCCGTCATATCAACAATCCCCCCCCACTGGCGCAGCATCTTAAGCCGCGAAATCATCGGGAATGTCTCGACCAAGGCGCGCACTGTTTCCTCGATATGCTGGAAAGAGCCGCGCTGTGTGTAGTTGTTATAGCCATCCGCACCACCGCCAATGACCATTTCACCTTTGTCGGATTGGCTCATATAGCCATGCACCGTATTGGCCATAACCACCACATCCATGCAGGGCTTAATAGGTTCAGACACCAGCGCCTGCAGCGCAACCGATTCAATGGGCAGACGGAAGCCTGCCATATCGGCCACATGGCTGGAATGACCTGCCACCACGATACCCAATTTGTTGCAGCCAATCCGACCTTTGGTGGTTTCAATCGCGCTGACTGCGCCATTTTCGCGGTGGATGGCTGTGACCTCGCATTGTTGGATGATGTCCATCCCCATCGCGGAACAGGCCCGCGCATAGCCCCATGCCACCGCATCATGGCGCGCTGTGCCGCCGCGCGCCTGCCACAGACCGCCCAAGACAGGATAACGCGGCCCCTCAAGATGGATGATCGGGCACAGTTCTTTGACCTCGCGCGGGGTGATGAAGCGTGTCTCAACGCCCTGCAGCGAATTTGCGTGTGCCGTGCGCAAATAGCCACGCTTTTCATGCTCGGTCTGCGCCAACATGATCACGCCGCGCGGGCTGAACATGATGTTATAATTCAAATCTTGGCTCAGGGTTTCATACAGACTGCGCGATTTCTCATAGATCGCGGCAGATGGGTCTTGGAGATAGTTCGAGCGAATGATCGTGGTATTGCGCCCCGTGTTCCCGCCGCCAAGCCAGCCCTTTTCAATCACGGCCAAATTGGTGATGCCAAAATTCTTGCCCAAGTAATAGGCCGTGGCCAAACCATGGCCGCCAGCGCCAATGATGATCGCGTCATACTGGGCCTTTGGTGTTGGGTTGCGCCAGGCGCGTTCCCAACCTTGGTGATATCCCAATGCCTCTTTGACGATGGCAAAGACAGAATAGTGGCGCATGGCGAAAGACACTCCTGAAAACTTGCCCCTGTTTGGCCCTGTTCGGGACGCAAAAGGATACTGCGGGCGGCATATTTGCGCGCAAAAACGACCAGATGCAAAACGCAATTCCTGCATTTCTTGCCGCGCTTTGCGGGCCTGCGCAAGATGGTCGCGGCTTTGTGTCACGATTATCCTTTTGATCTGGGCGCCAAGGGCTTACATCTGAGCCAAGACCACATTTCGCGGGAGAATAGGCTTGATGGTTTTCTGGATCGCAACTGCTGCAATTTCTGTGGCAGCTACCTTGATTTTGCTGCGTGCTTTTCTGCGCGGCGTATCCGAGACAACCCCAACCGAAGCCTATGATGTGCAGGTCTATCGCGACCAATTGCAGGAACTTGAGCGCGATGAAGCGCGTGGCGTGCTATCGCCGCAAGATGCAGAACGCGCCCGCGCCGAAGTTTCGCGCCGCCTGATTGAGGCAGACCGCGCCCTGCAAGCGGCCCAAGAGGCGGGAACGGGCCTTACCAGTGGCAAGGTTCTAATCCCTGTGGGTTTGGTCGCAACGCTGGCTTTTGCGGTTTTGGTCTATGCGCAATTGGGGGTGCCCAATTATCCAGATATGCCGATTGCAACCCGCATTGAACGGATCGAAGAAAATCGCGCCACCCGCCCCTCACAGGCCGAGGCGGTGGCGGAGGCTTCGGTGTCGGCCCGCCCTGCCATCCCCGAAAACCCAGAACTTGAGGCCTTGGTTGAACGTCTGCGCGCGATTATGACGGAGCGGCGCGATGACCCGACAGGGTGGCGCCTCTTGGCTGAAAACGAGTTGCGCCTTGGCAATTTCGAGGCTGCCGTTGCCGCGCAAGAACAGCTTGTCGGCCTCCTTGCCCCAGAAAGCCCCGAGGGCGTGGCCGCAAGGGCCAATCTGGCGGAAATGATGATTTTGGCGGCGGGCGGGTATGTTTCTCCCGAGGCTGAAGCCGTGTTGACCGAAACCATCGCGCGAGAGCCACGCAATGGAACCGCGCGCTATTACATGGGCCTCATGTATGCCCAAGGGGGCCGCCCTGATCTAGCTTATACAATCTGGCGCACTCTTTTGGCCGAAAGCACGTCTGATGCACCATGGCTTGAACCCATCCGTTTGCAGATTGAAGAAGTGGCCTTCCTTGCGGGTGATCCCATTAATGTGGATGACCTGCCTCAACCCCGCCGTGAAGACGCCCCTCTTCGCGGCCCCGATGCTGCGCAAATGGAAGCCGCAGGTCAAATGAGCGCCGAAGATCGCGCTGCAATGATTGAGGGCATGGTTGGCAATTTATCGGCCCGTTTGGCCAATGAGGGTGGCACTGTTGAAGAATATGCACAGCTGATTACGGCCTTGGGTGTTTTGGGTCGCCTTGATGAAGCGCGCACGATTCTGACTGAGGCGCGCGCAAATTTTGCGGGCCAAGACGGCGCTGCGACAGTGCTGGACACTGCCGAGGCAGGCCTGTCCCAATGACCGAGGGTTTTGTCGACCTTCACGACTTTGCCGCGGCCACCGCGCCGCCCGCCGCAATTTTGGGTTTGGATTTTGGCACCAAAACCATTGGCATTGCCATCAGTGATTTGTTCCAAAGCGTTGCAACCCCGCTGATCACAATCAGGCGCGAGAAATTCACCCAAGACGCCGCCGAATTGGCGAAACTGGTGGCGGCACGCGATATTCGCGGCCTGATCCTTGGCCTGCCCCGCAATATGGATGGCAGCGAAGGGCCCCGCGCTCAATCAACCCGCGCTTTTTTGCGCAATATTGGCAGATTTGAGGGCCTGTCGCATTTGCCTGCCGCGTTTTGGGATGAAAGATTATCCACTGTGGCCGCCGAAAGGGCGCTTTTAGAGGCGGATACGTCCCGAAAACGTCGCGCCGAGGTGATTGATGCGGTCGCTGCAAGCTATATATTGCAAGGATCACTGGATCGCATGCGGGTCATCCG
>Ga0255774_10002422_pt1 | contig 14219 bp, 14 predicted proteins | sample 101ome_17_FD_179972 | JGI IMG/M metagenome (GOLD analysis project Ga0255774, IMG submission 179972) | Coastal salt marsh microbial communities from the Groves Creek Marsh, Skidaway Island, Georgia - 101407AT metaG (version 2) | ecosystem: Environmental > Aquatic > Marine > Intertidal zone >...
AGCCTCAGTATTTTCTACCCAAGTCTCCAGTATCTTCGCACCTTTGAGGAAATTAGTGAGAAAGTCTCTAATACTGGCACCACCCGGACCCGCGCCCTCGGTAGTTCTGCCCTGTGCAGCATATGCCAGCATGTACTCATAGGCCTCTTCAATCTGAGAAATAGCGTCGATCTGATTTGTCATTAGTTGTTCCTGTTGATATTCCTACCGCCCCTCACCATAGAGACAAGAAGCTCGCGATGTTCAGGTAAGAATGAAAAATAAAGGTGCAGTATAAACATTGTGATTAGAGCGAGCGCAGCCGCTCCATGAATAGTGTAAACCACTCCCCATGTACTGTCGGATAATATTCCCGGGGCCCGATCCCAGAACCATGTATCTAGCTTTACTAACATAAACAGCCCAGTGAAGATCAGGGAGAGTAACAACAGAGCAACAGCCCAATGGTAAAGCTTTTGACCCAGATCGTATTTCTGGAGCGACGCTCCTGATTCTGAATCGTTGGATTCTAATAGAATCCTAAGCTCTCTGAGATCTGAGAGATAGATCCACATGTCACTCAATTTGAGACGGAAAAAGACCCGCCAAAGATGAAAGAGGACGGCTACAGTAAGTAATACACCGGCAATCCAATGGGGATCAACCCAAGGGAACTCCAACCCTATGATGGGAAGGAAAGCGGTGGCTAGACACACCACGACGGTAAGCGCCATAACCCAGTGGAATACGCGTTCGGGGAGCGCGTGCCGCTCTTGAAGTTGCTCGGACATTTCTTATTTCTAGATTCTCAACGGTGGTCGGTTTTCTGCATGTTTCTCTTATACAAGCGAAGCAGTTGGTGTGCCGCGATGATAACCAACGCGGCAACAACCGGAACCCAAATCAGATCCCACGAAACTCCGACCAGCATCTTTTGACCCCAGACCGATTTTGAGTACCGAAGAAACTCCAACTGCTTCTCTCTCCCGATTACGCGCTAAGAGAGCGAACGGCTCGTTTAGCTAACTGACTCATCAGTGGGGCCTTGAACTGATTATAGTTCAGGGGCTTCGCACCCCTAGCAGCAACCCTCTCCACCAGTTTTTCTAAATCAGCGTTAGCTTTTTCACCGACAACCAGGGACTCGACATCCTTCAGTCGCCGAGGGGTGCACTGTACGGCCCCACAAGCGATTTGCATCGCCTCAATTGACCCATCTGCACCAACCTTCGCGGCCATCGCAACGTTTACAAGAGCGAAGTCCCATACCTGTCGATCTGCGACCTTTTCAAAATACTGTCTCGAGCCAGCCCAGGTTTTAGGGATCTTAATCTGAACAAGTAGATCGCCCTTGTCTCTCTCGACCGCTGTCATCCTTTCAATATCAATCTCTGGTCCCACAAAGAAATCGTCCACGCCGACGGTTCTAAGCTTACCATCTCGCGCGATGACCATTTGGGCATCGAGCACAGACAGTGCCGGCGCTGTGTCTGAAGGAGTAACAGCAACACAACGTTTCGCCTCGAACAAAGTGTGCTCTCTGTTCATCGCAGTTGGGGTGTTCGCGTAGCAGGTGTTTCCACCGGCACGGTAACACGGGAACCCATCGCGATAATATGCGCACCGAGTGTCTTGACAGATATTGCCCCCGATAGTTCCCACATTTCTTATTTGCGGGCTCGCAACACGACTAGCCGCATCAGCCAGAACCGGGAACAGGTCCCGCACCAATTTATTCTGGCTTAGATCTGTAAGCGTAACCATCGGACCAATCGCGATGTGATCACCTTTGTCTTGGATACCGTAGAGCTCTTTTACCCCAGAGATATCGATCAGATACTCGGGCTTCTTAACGCGGTCTTTGAACCAATCGAGGCTGTCTTTACCGCCAGCGATTACCCATCCATCTTTTCCGTGCTTATCCAAAAGCGCCACTGCCTCATCAAGCGATGTGGGCTGGAGCATTTCGAATATGTGCATCATATCAGTCATCGTAACTCTCCTTACTGGCAGTTGACTTGAAGCGGTTTATGGCTCTGTGACAGACCATTCACATGGTTAATGATCATGTCAGCTACCACCGGCACGCGGTTAAATGTGTGTCCGTCTAGTGCCTCGGTTATCGCAGCCAAGTAAGCCGAAGAGGCCGCACCCTGGATTGGTTCACCGACGCCTTTAGCACCAACAGGGTTTTGTGGGTCGATTGCACCCTCGACATAAACCGACTTCATAGCGCTAGGTACATCGAGCCACGAAGGTGGCTTAGCCTGATAGAGTCCTCGAATCTGTGGACGACCGTATTCAGGGTCATACACAATCCGCTCAAGGGCCGCCAGACCGAAGCCCATCACCGCTGCACCGCGAACCTGGGCTGCTAAGCCTTTGGGATGCAGAACAGTGCCTACGTCTGGTATCCCGAGGTAATCCAAGATCTCTACGCGGCCAGTTTCAACATCGAGATCTATCTCAATAAACGCCGCCGCCAAACCTGGAACTGTACCTTTTTTCGGAAGCTTATCTTTGGCCGCCGCAACCAGACCTGTACCCGCAAGGGCCTTAGCTGATGCTTTTGTCATTGGATTCAGTTCCTCATCCAACTCAGCGCCACTAAATTTACCACCAAGCTCAATAGCCCTCTTGGCCGCGTCCGCAAATGACATCGATCCACCGCCCGACTTAGCGACCACCATCTCGTCCTTAAGCTCATAGTCGTCTGGACTACCGCCCATGGACTGTGCACCAATTTCTAGGAGAAGATTCTTACAAGCCGTGCCCGCAGCGAAGTTGGTCCGTGTCATGGTAAACGATGTGTTTGATCCAAACTGGCCAAGGTTCCAAGGCATGTTCGCCTTGGTTCCACCACGTTCGATCACACAATGGTCCCAATTGTAGCCCAGCACCTCGGCAGCCACTCGCGCGGTATCCATGTACGAATATGTCCCCAAGTTACCTACACCCGTGTGGATGTGAAGAACTCCATCTGGCGTGATTCTCACCAACCCATCAAAGCCAGCCGCTCCAGCTGAGTGATAGGCCTGACCGATCCCAACAGCGCGAATCTTGCTGCCGTTTCTCTTGCCAGAATTTTTCTTTTTCTCTGCGTACCCGAACGCCTTAGCCCCTTGTTCCAACGCCTCCTTGAGGTATGCACTAGTGACAGGACTCTGTTTGGCTCCAACGATGGCGTTTTTACCACCGTCACCTGGCGAGTTCGCAAGGCGGAGATCTAACGGGTCGATACCGAGTTTGCGAGCCGCTTTGTTCATGATCGGTTCCATGATATTCGCAGTCTGGTTCTCACCGGGACCTCTCTGAGGACCTTTAGGAGGCGTGTTAGTCAGGACTGGTATACCTCGATATCGCATTGCTTCCGGCTGAAACACAATAGAGCTAGCGTCTCCGAAGTTTTGGAAGTCCCAAAATCCAGCGGTCGGACCATTATCCTGTACCACGAACGCATCGATCGCCTTGATCCTGCCATTTTTCCCAAAGCCAACCTTTACCCAACCTTGGAATCCAGCACGTGCAGAACCGTTGTAAAACTCTTCAGCACGACTCATCCGCATCATCACCGGACGACCGCCTAGCTTCTTAGACATAAACGCTGGTATAGCCATTACCGGATACGCGTAACCCTTGCCTCCGAAACCACCACCACAAAACTCACTGACCATCACAACGTCTTTGGGTTCGATACCGACATATTTTGCGAGGCTAGGGACAGCGAATGATGAAGACTGGGTTGAGCCCCAAAGATGTAATTTTCCGTTCTCCCAATAGGCTGCTGCCGACCTCGGCTCCAGCGCATGATGCGCATTAGCCGAAGACACGAACGTCTCTTCCAGAACCAGATCTGACTCTTTAAATTTCGCGTCGAGGTCGCCCCATGACCAATCGATGGGCGCTTCGCCTTTCGGCAGAGAGTCGTCGCCAGCTAAGGCGAAATCCTTCCCACTCCATTTGATTTTTTGGAACTTGACCCCCCTCCTGTTAGCGACGTTACCACCGTCCAACGCATCAGGACCGTCAGGTTTAAGACTTTCCAGCGGATCCACTACAAAAGGCAGAGGCTCTAGACTAACATCCACAAGCTCGACCGCTTCGGCCGCGGCTTGCTCAGTCTCGGCAGCAATGGCCAGAATTGGCTGGCCAACAAACGCGGGTGTATTGCTCAAGATTGCGTGCCCCGCGTCCTTTGGCTGCTTTAGCTCATCTGCGGTCAGTACTCCGACAAACCCAGGAACTTGCTTTGCTTTTGACAACTCAACGCCGGTAACCTTGGCGTGCGGCATCGGTGACGAAAGTACCTTTACAAACACCATTCCATCTGCGCGGAAATCTTCCGCATACCGTGCCTTACCAGTGACCTTAGCCTCGATATCAGGAGGAGTGAGGTCTTTACCAATAATTTTGTATGACATCTTTTAGACCCTCTTAGCTGCACTCATGACGCCGTTCAGGTAGTGCTCATATGCACCACAACGGCAGAGATTCCCTGAAAGCGCCTGACGCACATCATCAACGCTTGGGTTGGGATTTTTCTCCAATAGATTAACGGCGGACATAACTTGCCCCGGTGTACAGAATCCGCATTGTGGCCCGAGCTCGTCGATAAATGCTTGCTGCACCGGATGCAGCCGACCATTTTGAGCGACTCCTTCGATCGTGCGGATTTCCTTTCCCTGCGCACGCATGGTAAGCGTGGAGCATGAGTATTCTGTCTGGTCTCCAATAATGACGGTACACGCACCACACTCGGCACGGTTACACCCTATCTTGGTTCCCGTAAGACCGAGTCGATATCTCAGTGTGTGTGCCAATGTCTCGTTGGGTGTCACATCAAGCCGGTGCTTTCTTCCATTGACACTCAAAGTGATCAAACGATCTGTTTGTTTAGCGGCCGCATGAGCCTTATTAGAGGAGAACAAATAACCACTGGAAGCGATGACCACTCCGGAACAAATGACACCTCTCAAGAATGCCCGTCGTGACATTGTCGGTGGGCGCCAGGACTCAGGCTCACCGGGCACGTTACCCGCTATCTCAACCGTCCCAGGCTCGGGACCGAAATCATCCGCGGGATCTGGTGGCATCATCATGCCAACGCCATTAGTCTCCGCGTCTTTTACTTCCCAACTCATAGTCAATACCCCCTTGACATAACAAGCTCGGGGACGCCATGTTGCGATCACGGAATAGCTACGTTTTGCTGTTGAAGCGTTAACTCTGGCATTCCGTGCCGAGCTTTTTTATTTTTGTACGCTATGCGTTTTCTCGGAAAACAGAATTGTTTATCTCTCCTGTTAACTTGATGATGAATTAGCCTTTAGTATTATAACTTGACTATTCGGTTCGTAAGACCAAGTTTGGTGCAGGGTTTACCAAAAAAAACCGAGCGAGAGGTTTTTCATCTATGCGTACTTATAATTCAGATATACCTACTCCATCTGATCTAAAACGATGGCCGAGGCAATTGGGTTGTATCGGGCTGATTATAGGTCTGCAAGTATCCATCCCTAATGTAGCAGAGGCTGATGAGTGGGCTGCTACTCTTTCACGTCTCAAAACACTTCCTGCTGGGTTCGTCGCCCAATGTGAGTCGGGCGACTTAGTTCTGAAAGGTCCTCCCGGCTACGCCAAATTTCGAATCCAAGAATCCAAACTATGTAGTGACAAGAGTAGCGGTCACTTGATATGCATAGCAGGAGCCCCAGGCACTGACCACTCTGGCCGCCCTGTTCCAGATTGTAAGGATCTATCAGGTGATTTTACTTAATCGTATGAGAATCAAACTGTTTGCTTTTTTAATTAGCATGGTGGCCATGTTGCCGGGGCTGGCACAGGCTGATCGGCATTGCTCACTGGGTATCGGCTTCATAGAGATTGCTATCGCCGAAATAAATAACTCAAACCAACCAAAAGATACCTGCTCTGAGACCCGAGAAAAGATCTCCGATTGGCTCACGACAATTGTCGAAGATTTCGAGGTGTGTGGTTGTTCGCTTCCGAAATCTGTTTCAACCGACATCAAACGCTCCACCGAGCTTTCATGCGACGATTCGAAACAATTACAGCTTGAGATTCTTAACAATCTTGACCAGGTCGCTAAAACAGCCTGTGGTTACTAGCAAAAATGGTTTCGTTTAGTTCCAGTCTTGACATCAGGAATTACGTGTTCGAGTAACGGCCTAGCATGTCACCGTCTAATTTCCTATGAATACTGGCATTGAAAGACACGATCACTCTGTCAGATGAACCCTCATACGCCATCGCTTGGTGAGGGAGCCAAGACGGGAACACGATCAAACGACCCGGAACCGGATCAAAATCCACCACGCTGTTCTGCAAATATGCGTTACCGAAGTCCATGTAGGCACCACCCAGGCGCTCAAATAACGGGCTGTAGAACCTTGTCGCTCCATTAAGATGGCGATACACGGGGTGCTGACATCGCGTTTCTTCACTATCGACTGATACCACGTAAACACCAGACCAAGAACAGTTGCCGTGGGTATGGATATCGTGGCTCACACCGCCGTTTGATATTTGAAACCAAATACCTTGAATCCCTATCTGTAGGTCGACTTGTTCGGCGGGCCAAACCCCCTCGTTGGCAACCCTGGCCGTATCTCTGAGAGACGCCACCGCGAACTGAAGAAAATCGTTCCACTCCGGCAGCTTGATCCGATTAATGAGGTCGTCCTGACTCGCATAGAAGCACGTTAGATCACCCGTTCGATTCTCGCCGTCTGTGGCCCGCATGGTTTTGAATATGCGATCAAAGAGCGGGTTAATTTTTTCAGCGTGTTCAAACATATGAACACCGATGGATGTCTTCCACGGCTCGAGATGCTCAGACAATCGGAAGCGCTCCCAAGTCTGGGATTTTTATTTCCCGTCCGAGACGGCGCTCTACGTTGAGAACATCATCACGGGTATCCAGATCGATACAGTAGCGATCATTATCAGTCTCCCACGCAAGACACTGTTCTGGATGTTCCATCCACCATTTACGGCACAGCGGCTGATCATTCGAGGTCTCGCCCGATGCCAATAGCTCACTGTCAAAAATGACCGGGTTACCCAGACGCTCACAAACCGAGGGGCGCACAAGACTCACTCCGTCTGGGCGCTTCTTATAGGCGCCGATAAGATCAGTGTAGTCCTGCGTCCCGAGAAGCGGCATGTCCGACGGAACCACCACAACCGCATCTAATTTTCCAGTCAAGGCGGTGAGACCTAAGCTCAGTGACGCACCCTGGGTCGAGTCTTCCAGTTCCTCGTTTCTGGCAATAGTGATCGGGAACCCGGCTATCTCAGCCTCGACCCGCTCTCTGTGGTGGCCGGTGACGACCACCAGCTCATCGACACCTGCCCCTGAAAGTGCGATCAGTTGCCGCTTGATCAGTGGGACACCCGCGATCTCTATCAGGCTTTTGGGGATGGACCCCATTCGTCGACCCTCACCCGCGGCCATAACGACTGCACCAACTACAAGTCGGCTATACAGACCACCTCCACCTTTGAGAATACAACCCACTAGGCAACCTCGACCTTCGAGACCCGTGCTTGCCCCATATCGACCCGTCTTTTAGTCGAAACGAGTTGGCCAAGCAAAGAGATTACGATCTCTTCGCTAGTCTCGGCACCGATATGAAGACCAGCGGGCGAGACCAGCCGCTTCAGATCGGACGGAGCTACGTCGTCTTTCGCGAGCTGAGTCAGTATCTTGTCAGCCTTACGCTGGCTCGCGATAAACCAGACTTTTGATGTTGTCCTGGCTAATGCATTGGAAATGGACTGTTTGTCTTTTCGCCCCTGAGTGGCGACGATGCAGTACTCGTATGTTTTAGCCAGCTCATCGCCAGAAGCATACAAATCGACCGGTATACCAAGCTGAGGCCCAATGGCCGTTAACAGCTCAGCGACCGGCGTTTCCCCGATAACTGCGATGCTTTCGGTGGGCTTAAACGGCTCAACCAGGAGGTGGATACTGCCCCCGGAGTGGCAGGCCATGTGAACATCTCTGACACGATCAACGGTTTTGGTTTCGCCAGTTGAGGGCTGAATTCGCACCGTCATCTGGTCCCCTGAGCCCAAGGCGTCAGCTACTGCCTTCTGGATCACAGGCTGGGTGCAGCCGCCACCTATCCAACCATGAATCGTCCCATCAGACGTGACCACTGCCTTGTCGCCGACAGTCGCAGACGATGGAGACTCAACCTCTATCACCGTAACGATCGCATAGGGCTCTTGTTGTTCCTCGCAGCGTTGTAACGCGGCGATCCATTGGTTTGAGACAGAATTACCCATTCTCTTTCTCCTGTGACATTCAGTTTAGCCCCCTGACAGAGCTCTCCAACTCCGGCAGGTTAGCTGCGCTATACCAGTTTTTGACCAACGGCTTGATCAGTTGGATACACTGGCTCATACCGGCGACCGTTTTATTTGGGTAGAACCACTCGACGGTCGCACCGCGGCCCCGAACCCGCCGCAAGACGTCCCTAAGATCAGTCGGCTGGTCGGTATCGTAACCGTCAGAAAACACCCAGACTCGAGTCCGACGGTTTAGACTGATTGCGTTATCTTCGAAGCAAATCTGCCGAATACACCAAGCGATTTTAGTGCCCCCTTGGAATCCTGCAGTAACGGCGTCGATCTTCTCTTGGATCTTGGGGTTGTCTCGCAATAAAAATTCGGTGATTTCTGAGTAACGGACATGAAAAACGAATACCCTGACAGGTAACCAGCGGGAGAAAGCCCTAGCTAGACGTAAATAGAACGCTGCGTACGATTCCATAGATCGTGAGACATCAATCACCATAACGATCTGCGGAGTCTCCCTCCGACGGACCTGCCAACTCGGGATCAAGCCATCGCCTGCGAACCGGATCATGCTCTGGGCTGTTTTCCTAATATCTAGGGTCCTGCCGCGGTCTGACAGACGCCACCGCCGGGTTGGTACGTTTAACAACTGTTGTCTCACTGCTCTCGCGATGCGTTCCAGAAGCGTCAGATCTGAAGGCATCCACTGAGATTCAATGTCTCGTCCGATGGGATCAACGGAGCTCGCGCCGCCGGCCGCCTTTTGCTTTTTCTGTTGCTCAATCTGATCGTCAGATATTGCTGGGGAATCGCCGACAACTGGAGCAGTTCCGGCGGCTGACTCAGCCATCGACTGAGATTTCTCAATCATCTGCCTCAGGTCCCTTGATTTTCGGGTGCTGCCCGTAACTTTCACCGAGCCCTTGGTTTTATGTGGAAACCAAAATAACTGAAAAAGCTCAGACCATATTTTCCAGTCCTTGAGTGACCGGCAGGCGATCGGGCGCCAAAGCTGTTCAACACGAGCCACACCCACACCAGGCCCCGCGAGGCCTAATACCTCGATAAATAACTCAGCGTCACGGGTCGTAGTTTGGAGACCGTTCTCACGCAGATAACGGCAAAACTCTGCAACACGCCCGACAGGCAGTCCTGGTTCAGCCGAGTAATCGTTGGAGCACGTCTTCACTGACATCTGTCCTGTCCCTAGCGGTCTTAATCAGGCAACTCAATGATCCCTTAATCAATAATGGGTCATCAGGTAAAGAATGCATCCCATGCAAGGTGAGAGCCCTCAGCCAATCGATCGACTCAGCGATCCCTGGTTTCTTCTCTAGATCTTCCTTCCGTAGTGTGTTCACGAATTGAGCAGATTGCTCGACCAGCCGAAGATCAGCCTCAGGTACTTTGATTCGAAGGATTTCAGCCTCACGAGACACATCTGGGTACTCGAGATAGTGGTAAAGACACCGCCTGCGAAGCGCATCCGAAAGGTCGCGAGTCCCGTTGCTGGTCAAAATCACTATCGGGACAGTAGTCGACTGGACAGTACCAATCTCTGGGATCGAGACCTGATAATCAGACAGAGCCTCCAGCAGGTACGCCTCGAATGCTTCGTCGGACCGGTCAATCTCGTCAATCAGTAACACCGCTCCGTCGGGCTCCTGTAAAGCCCTCAGAATAGGTTTCTTAATCAAGAATTCTTCTGAGTAAATCGATGCCGACTCAACTCGCTTTGCGGCCGCCTCAGCCAATCGAATCTCTGTTAACTGACGGCCATAGTTCCATTCATAGACTGCGTCGTGATGGTCAAGTCCCTCGAAGCATTGTAACCGGATCAGTGGCCGATCCAACATCTCTGACACCGCTTTTGCCAGCGCGGTCTTACCCACACCAGCGTCACCCTCGAGTAACAGAGGTCGCCCGAGACTTATCGCGAGGTGAATTGATCCCGCAAGTTGGTCATCACAGAGATACTCGGACTGGCGCAAACCAGTCCGAATCGACTCCAGGGCGGACTTGAGTTGGTCAACCATCAAGACACTATCTAGCTTGCAGGCTTCTTACCAAAAAGACCGCCAAGCCAGCTCTTCAACAGCGCCCAACAGACTGCTAGGCCGTTGAGCTCGTTAGCAGTCTCAGAGTGAGATTCATTCGCGCCCGTATCCGCCGAGTGAGTCACATCAGATCCGCTCAGAGCCTGGGCTTTCGCAATAAAGTTATCGACAAATTGCCTCAGGATGACATCCGAAACCTGAACCATCATGCGCCCACCGAATTGGGCAAACTTACCGTTCACGATCACGGTCGCCAGACCAACGAGTATAGACTGCCCGTCGGCTTCCTCAATCGTCGCTTCCAACTCCATCGACGCAGAGGAACCGCCCTTGTCAGCCCCCTTACCTTTCAGGACCAATGACTTGTTGGCGACATCCATCGACAAGATTTCAACCTCACCACCAAACTGGGCGGTTGCAGGACCCACCTTGACTTTTACCGATCCTTTGTACGCGTTATCGCCGAGCTTCTCGCCGAGACTCGCGCCCGGCATGCAGGATGCGACAGACTCAAGATCTGAGAGGACAGCCCACGCGTTTTGCGCGGGCACCCCCAACTCGTATCGTTTATCCAGTTTTACTTCCACATTATTCTCCTAGAGCTGGACGCCCTCTTCCTTCAGTTTCTTCCAGATACGATACGAGGTGTGCGGCATATCAATATGTGTCACACCTAAGTGAGCAAAAGCATCAACCACTGCCGACGTAAAGGTTGGGATCGACCCTACGTGTGGGGACTCTGCCACGCCTTTGGCCCCAATCGGATGGTGCGGTGACGGTGTCACGGTATGATCGGTCTCCCATGTTGGAGTCTCAACTGCGGTGGGAAGGAAGTAATCCATCAATGTATTACCCAACAGATTCCCCTGCTCGTCGAATGGCATTTGCTGCCCCATGGCAACCGCAAACCCCTCTGTCAGTCCACCATGAATCTGGCCATCGATGATCATCGGGTTGATGCGAGTACCACAATCATCCAGCGCATAGAATCGACGGATTGAAGACTCTCCGGTTCCTTTATCAATATCAACTACGCAAAGATAAATACCGAACGGATAAGTGAAGTTTGGTGGATCATAGTAGTGGACGGCTTCTAGACCAGGCTCGAGGCCCTCTGGTGGCTGCTGATAGGCCGCAAACGCAATGTCAGCCATGGTCTTAAACTGCTCATCGTTACCCCGGACCTTGAAACGGTCGATCTCCCAATCAAGGTCCCCTTCAGAAACCTCAAGCAGATGCGCCGCAATTTTCTTGGCCTTGGCATGAATCTTACGGGCCGCCATCGCGATCGCCGCACCCGCAACCGGAGTCGACCGGGATCCATAGGTTCCAAGACCGTATGGTGCGGTAGAGGTATCACCTTCTTCCACCTGAATCACCTCACTCGGGATCCCCAGCTCGCTTGCTATGATCTGAGCATAGGTCGTCTGGTGCCCTTGGCCCTGTGTAATTGTCCCCATCCTGGCAATCGCACTGCCCGTCGGGTGGATCCGAATCTCGCACGAATCGAACATACCAACACCGAGGATGTCACACATCTTCGTGGGACCTGCGCCGACTACCTCAGTGAAAGTTACTAGGCCGATCCCCATCAAGGTTGGACAAGTAGGGTCGTTCCGTTTCTGCTCTTGCTCGGCGCGCAATGCCTTATAATCCACCGCGTCGAGTACCTTCTCAAGCGCAGTATGATAGTCGCCTGAGTCATATTCGAAACCAAACGCACTGGTGTATGGGAACTGTTCCTTACGGATAAAGTTCTTTCTCCGAATCTCAGCCTTGTCCATATTTAATTTCTGAGCGAGGACATCGACCATGCGCTCGATCAAATACACAGCCTCGGTGACACGGAAAGAACACCGATAGGCAACACCTCCGGGCGCTTTATTCGTATAAACTCCTTTCACACTACAGTGCGCTGCGGCAATGTCATAGCTACCCGAGCAGATATGGAATAAGCCGGCAGGGAATTTCGTCGGGTCGGCACACGCGTCGAATGCCCCATGATCGGCAATGACATCAACCTTTAGTCCAAGAATCCTGCCATCTTCAGTCGCTGCCAAATGACCATCCATGTGATAGTCACGAGCAAAAGCCGTCGTTGAGATATTCTCTACACGGTCCTCTGACCACTTCACCGGCCGTCCCAATACAATCGACGAAACAATTGCGCAGACATATCCCGGATAAACCCCAACCTTGTTTCCGAAACCACCACCAATATCTGGACTGATGATACGGACCTTGGACTCAGGGACACCGCTCAACATGGACACAACTGTCCGAACGACATGCGGAGCCTGCGATGTCATCCAGGTCGTTAATTCACCCTTGATTGGATCGAAACTCGCTACACATCCACAGGTCTCCAGTGGACACGGATGGACGCGGGGGTAATGCATGTGCTGCGACACGGTCACAGGCGCGTTAGCAAATGCCGCATCGGCGGCCGATTTATCGCCTGCCTCCCAGGTAAAGATGTGGTTGTGATGATCCCTTGCACCGTGAGCACCTTCTGTCTTCCCGGCCAAATCTTCACGCAACACAGGAGCGTTTGGTTCAAGAGCTTTATACGGATCTATGACGACCGGCAGTTCTTCGTATTCCACTTCAACTGCCTCAACAGCGTCAGCTGCAATGTACCGGTCATCGGCAATAACGATTGCAACTTCCTGCATCTGAAAATGCACCTTTTCATCTGCAAGAACCGCCGCCACGTCTCCCGCGAGAGTTGGCATCCAATGCAAATTCAACGGCTTCAAATCATCGGCCGTCAAAACGGCATGTACTCCAGGGATAGCCATGGCCGGGTCTTTGTTGATCTTTTTTATACGTCCGTGAGCTATCGGCGAACGGACGATATCCATGTGCAACATGCCCGGGAGTTTAATGTCATCGCAATACTGGCCTTTGCCTTGGATAAAGCGGGCATCTTCTTTTCGGAGACGGGAGTCTCCCATCCCTTGCAGTTCAGCTTTACGCTCTTCAGGTGTTTTGACTGGTGCGTTCATGTGTCCTCCCGATCAGGCTGTTGCCGATTCTTTTTGTTGTAATTTAACGGCGGCTGACTTAACGGCCTTCACGATGTTTTGGTATCCCGTACAGCGGCACAGATTGCCGCTCAAACCAGTACGAATCTCGTCTTCTGTTGGATTCGGATTTTCTTGTAAAAATCGATATGACCGCATCAACATCCCTGGCGTACAGAATCCGCACTGTAAGCCGTGCTCTTCATAAAAAGCTTCTTGGACAGCGTGGAGGACCCCTCCTTCAGCAAGGCCTTCGACTGTTTTCACGTCACAGCCGTCGCACTGCACAGCCAGATGGGTACAGGCTTTGACGCTTTCCCCATCAATATCGACCGTGCATGCCCCACAATGACTTGTCTCACAACCGATGTGAGCGCCAGTGAGATTCATTTGCTCTCTTAGGAAATGAACGAGAAGCATCCGGCTATCGACCAGCTGCTCAATTTCCTGACCGTTTAGGTTCATTTTCACAATTTGCTTTGCCATGTTTATTGTCCTGTCTGATTAGCTTGCTTTCGCCAGCGCTTCGTTGATCGCACGCTGAACCATCTGGCCAGCCATCGCTGTCTTGTATTCAGCATCACCGCGTAAGTCTTCCGCCGGATCACAAATCTCCATTGCCTTAGACGCCGCCTGACGAATAAGATCATCCGATGCTTGCTGTCCCATTAAGACAGCCTCAGCGTCGTGAGCCCGCAGCGCTGTCGGACCAAGATTCGTTAACGTGATTCTGATATGGGAGATTGTGCTGCCATTCAGCGCAACGACCACTGCACACGCTGCTGTTGCCCAATCACCCGTTTTCCTCTTGAGCTTTTTGTATGCGTAACCA
>Ga0255774_10002440_pt1 | contig 14171 bp, 18 predicted proteins | sample 101ome_17_FD_179972 | JGI IMG/M metagenome (GOLD analysis project Ga0255774, IMG submission 179972) | Coastal salt marsh microbial communities from the Groves Creek Marsh, Skidaway Island, Georgia - 101407AT metaG (version 2) | ecosystem: Environmental > Aquatic > Marine > Intertidal zone >...
CTATGAGGACCGACTATGAGCGAACCAAGACATGCTATGATTTTTGAATCCTTCGATGAGCCCGGCTGGTGGCTGAACATGGTGCCCGAAGCAGAAGGCGACGATGATCGAAGCCCCGCGGCTGCCAAAACGTTTGGGCCTTTCGATAGCCCCGACATCGCCCGGACCTTTGCCGAGCAGACTTTTCAAAACACCGGCTTCGAGATACCGGTTTACATTTTGTCCCCGATGGGATGAATGCGTATCGACACTTCCGGCAACGTGGGCATTAAAAAGAAATAACTTTTTAAAAAATAAGACTTGACACGTATGCGATTATATGTTAAAGTGCGTATATCAATCGGTTGACCCGGTTGATGGGGCGGGCAAGCCCCACGCTCTTTGACAACTTAATCAACTACGGAGGTTCACCATGAGTGAAACATCAAACCATGTCTTGCCTAACGGCTACACTTTCCTCGCAATCACTTCCGGCTACTATGGCTCTTGGGCCAAAGCAACCGACCCCGTGACTGCAATCCGTGACGCTCACAACGAGAACGGTGGAAAGAAAAATGCGGTCATGGTCATCTACGGTAAAAACGACGAGATTTACGCCGGAGACCTCGGAGGATATGGCTGGCAGGCCGACAACCCGCCCACGCCTATCGGTATGTTTACCGTCACCGACCGGTCCATCAAACCAGTGGCCAAAGGTGACTTCAACGAGAAACACGACGATTGTCTGGGATGGATGACCGAACAGTTAGAAGACATCGAACGATGGAGCAAAGTAGAAGACTAAACCAAGGGCCCTTCGGGGCCCTTTTCTTTTGGAGGAGGTGGCCCGACCCACGCCGTTTGATCCGCCTACTTCGGCCAAAGTAAACGCTTTAGGAGTCTACGCAGGCCGGGCCGAAAGAAAGTCTAACAGATCATGAGCCGCGGCTCACGTCCCATATGTATCCAAAAGCGACACGAGCAGCAGCATTCGCGGCCCACGGGGCAACGTATTTAACGCCGTTCTCTTTATATAGAGCCAGAAAATAAGAAAAAGAAAAAAGGTCAAAATAGCCGTAACCGGTGTAACCGTGTAACTTTGGTCAAAAAGTCTTTCTATTATATAGACTTACAGAGTTACATAAGACAAAAACAAATATGTAACGTAACCAAAGTTTATGTAACCAGTAGAGGCCGTTCGGTCCTTAAGGGGGTCTGGGGAAATTTTTTCAAAAAATATTTTTCTGGATACATATATAGAAAGGGGCTAATTTAAGCTAGACTATCGCTGAATAACTGGAGAATAGGTATGCCCAGAAAGAACACCTCGAAGATGGTCCCGGTTGAGCCCAAGAAAAAGGTTGGCCGACCGAGAGCGACCAAAGCGCAGCCGCTCACCCGCAGGCAGGAATTGTTTGTGAAAGAGCTGGTATCGAAGGATGGGCAGATCACCATGCGTGAGGCAGCAGTCAATGCTGGCTACCCCGCATCGTCTGCACACACGAGGGCTTACGAGTTAACGAACCCACACATCAGCCCGCACGTGGTGGCGGCCATTCAAGCGTATAGGGCGGAGCTGGATGAAAAGTTCGGGGTCAACTACCAACGCCATCTTCGAGACCTTCAAACGATTCGAGATATGGCATTGCAGAACGGAGCTTACTCGGCAGCCGTTCAAGCAGAATACCGGCGAGGGCAAGCGCAGGGCGACATTTACGTGAGCAAATCAGAAGTCCGCCACGGCAGCATCGACAGCATGAGCAAGGACGATGTTCTGAAAGCGCTTGAGGAGATTAAAAACCAATATGCCCCGATCACTATCGACGTTACTCCCGAAGGACCGAGCAATACCCAGAACCGCGACAAAGCGCGAAGCAGACTTTTGGCGCATGATGAAGACGGGGATGGAGAAGAGTTCGAGGAAGCTGAAATCCACTAGGCTAGAAACGTGGGCGATGCCCGGCGTTCCTGACGTGCTGCTTTGTGACGAGCAGGGCGATTTTCATTTTGTGGAATTGAAGGCGACCGGCGGCCAAGCCGTCGAGCTGCGACCCCACCAAGTCGCGTGGATGTCTACACACGCACACGCCAGCGTTTGGATTTTAGTTCGCAAGATTAAAACCAAGACGCTACCCGAACAGATATTTTTGTATCCCGGCAGCGCGGCAATGGATTTGCGTTTCGATGGTTTGAAAGTCGAGCCGCTTTACCAGTCAGAAGGCCAACCCGATTGGGAAACCATTTTGAGCTTGATCTGTCCCACAACATCGCATACAATCCCATAGTCAACTAATGACGGAGGATTGACATATGCAACCAATAGAAAAAGATAGGTTCGATTCGAGCCTATACGACCAACGCCACGGCGGCCCGTTTGATCGGGGCGGCGCGGATTATTATTACGGACGCGCTTTTGATCCGCACTATTTCGTGGGCGCAACGCACAACAGCGACCGGGTTGAAATGAAAGATATGACCCCGGAAGAAATTGCGGCTTACACGCGTGGGTTTAATGCTGCCGAGGAAAACGGCACCCAAAAAGACTGGGGGGAATAATGTTTTTTATCGAATGGCTTTATAAGCTTTTGTTTGGTGATGACGCGGCTGACGATTTACGCGAGCAGCCGAGACGAAAACGAAAGTAAAAAACGCAAGCCCGGTTGACGCCGGGCTTTTTTTGAGACAACGCAAATAACTTTTTAAAAAATTAACTTGACAAGTATAAGATAATATGCGATAGTGGGTGTGTTAGCTGGATGGGCCAGTTAACCGGGGCGGGCAAGCCCTGATCTTTCAATCAGCTACGGAGGGTGTGCTTATGTACATCGACACCGAAAAGCTGGACGGCTTCAGCAGCGAAGAGTTGCTGACGTTCTACCGCAACGCAGCCCACACCGGTTGCCACGCGGGTGGCCACACTAAAGGCCACATGAATGGCGTCCAAGCAAAGCGCTACGCTGCCGAACTGGCAAACCGCGGGGTAAGTATTCCTGAATACTACGCCGCTGCCGGTGAGGGGACTTTCAACGGTCCCGGCAGTTGGTAACGCCACAAGCCCGGTTGACGCCGGGCTTTTTTTTCGACTAATGTATGCGATAAGTCTTATATCTACGGAGGGCAAACCATGTTAAAGACTGTTGACTATAGCCGCGCAACAAAAACCCGCGGCATCGCTGTAACCTACCGGGCCGGGAGCGGAGAAAAATACGCGACTTGCCCGGCATCATGCAAAATGAATTGCAGCGGCAAGGGCTCGCAAAAAATTGACGCGGAATATTTGGACGCGTTATTGGACGCGGTGCCACGCCGGGGCGTCTCTTTTACTTACTCGCATTTTGAATGGCACCAATGGGCCGACCGATTGGCCGACGGGAAAACCGTTATTAACTACAGCACCGAAAGTTTAACCAAAGCCGCGGCAGCGTCGCGGGCGGTGCCGACCGTGGTGGTGGTTAGCGAAAAAGATTGGGGCGAATCCAAAACCATGCGGGCCCCATTGTTTGGCCGCACCGATAGCCGGGGCAATTTTGTTCAATCCGATTCGGTTCGGGTGGTGCGCTGCCCGGCAGAATATCGCGCCGGGTTTAGCTGCGCCGATTGTGGGAACGGGGAACCGTTATGCGGCCGCCGGGATCGCGATTTTATTGTGGGATTTTCTGCGCATGGTCCCAGCAAGAAAAAAGCCGCGGACCCGGAGACGCGTGGCGGATGCTATGCGGACGCGGGCAATTGCCGGATATGGTGGGACGATACCGCGAACGGTGAGCAGCCGGAGACCGACGCGGAAAAGGTGAAACGGTTTGCGCAATCGCTGCCGCCCGGGTCCATTGTCCGCCACCATGTTGCCGGGGATATTGGGGCCGAATAACTTTTTGAAAAATTAGCTTGCGGGATGTGGGATTTTCTGCGATATTATGGGGGCAGACCGGGCAATGGTCTGCCCTTACTTTTAACTACGGAGAAAAAAATCATGACTTATCAAACTAACGCTTTCGCGCATGGCATCGGAAACAGCACCGTTTCGTCGCAGTGGTTTAGCCGCCCGGCGGATCAAAAATTTCTGTCACTTGATGACATGCTCGCATTTAAGAAAGTGGACGCGCAGCGGATGACAAGCCGCACCGTTGACACTCACAAAATCCAAATCATTGGCGAATTGGATCAAGACAACCCCAGCCGGGGAGACTTGCGCATTGAGTATGCCGACGATAATTACCGGGAACACGTGAACAGCCCCACGAATTGGAGCTTTGGCCAGCTATCACAATTGGCCGGGGCACCGTCGGGCTATTTGCGAGACTTGCCCGCACCATTGGCGGCGGACTGTATCCAATGGGGTTTGCGTTATAACCGGGGCAAGGAACTGGTAAAGGTATACGGCAGCCAAGCCGACGGCGGAGAGCTGCGGGCCGCAACCGGTCCCGATTATGGCCGCATTTTCGATTGGGAAATACTCGAACCCATTAAGCAATTGGTTGACGCGTCCGGGGGCCGTTGGAAAGTGCCCGGGATGATGACCGGCAGCCGTGACGGTTTAGCCGTTTATGATCCCGACGTGCCGGTGAGCATGGACACCACCACCCTTTTCGCCAGCGACCGCGACGTTTTCGTTTTCTTAGTGGATGACCGCAACCCCATCGAAGTCGGCAAGCTTGCGAACGGTGAGCCGGATTTGATGTTCCGGGGTTTCTACGCGTGGAACAGTGAGACCGGTAGCAAAACCGCCGGGATCGCTGCGATGTATCTCCGCGGGGTTTGCATGAACCGCAATTTGTGGGGCGTGGAAAATTTCCAAGAGATTAAAATCCGGCACACTAAATTCGCTCCGGATCGTTTCGCATACGAAGCCCGCCCGGCTTTGGAAAGCTTCGCGCATGGTGCGACCGCTACATTTATTGAGGGCGTCCAAGCCGCGAAAGCCGCCAAGATTGCGCACGATGATGACAGCCGTTTGGATTTCCTAAGCAAGCGGGCCGGGCTATCCGGACGCATGGCCAAAGCCGCCGCGGCGCGTCACATCGAAGAAGAGGGCCGCCCGGTGGAAACCGTTTGGGATGCCGCCCAAGCGATAACCGCTATCGCCCGGGACATCCCCCACCAAGACGCCCGCATTGAGATCGAACGCAAAGCCGGGGCGCTATTGGATAAGGTGGCCGCGTGATGGTGTTTCTAAATAAAAACCAGCGGGCCGCATTGGCCCGCGTTTGGAAACGCGACGGGCAGGGGATGACCTACCGCCAATTTCGCGCCACTGTGCAACCCGGGCCCGACTGCGTTTTGGTCCAATGGTGCGGGATGTGGCTGGGGATTGAACCCGACGGCTATACGCATTCCTAACCGGCCCCGCTGCCGAACCATAAACCCCGCCACCGTGCGGGGTTTTTTTCTGGGTTTACTTTTTTAAAAGTTAGCGCATAATATCCCATATCCGGAGCAATAACGCGCCGGACAATTACGGAGAAACTAAACATGGCAACTTTTAACATTCGCCCTTCTGATCTTTTATTGGATCGCGTTTTAAACCCAACCCGGGACGCCGACATTGGCGGCGCTCGCCCGGCGGACATTATCGAAGCTTGCGGGATCATCCCCGACTTTTTCGCGGCGGCTTGCTGTAGCACGTCCGAACCGTTGACGCTGGACATCATCGCGGCGGGCATGGACGACGCCTACCAATTCGGCGGCTTTTGTTATCCGTTCGGCGGCAGTCTAAACCACGACGGGGTTTACCAGTCCGAGCATGACATGGACCACGATTTACCCCCGCTCGCATGTTTCACTTTTGAGGGCTTCGAGTGTTTCGTGTATCAATACGGGATAACCGCCATCCGGGACCGGGCAACCCGTGAAGCGAAAATTGCGAGGTTTGACTGATGAACGGCGGACTGTATCCCGATCAACGCGAGCGCGGTGTTTTTTATACTGCGTGCCAATTGCGCGAAGCCGAGCCGGTGGGCTGGGATGACGTCGAGCCCTCTTGGCGTTTGGTGAAGTTTCCCGCTGGCCACGTTGGCACCGTTGTTTCCGTTGATTTAGAACACGCCGAACAAGCCGCGGTTTTTCACTGGGTCAAAAAGCTTGGCCAGTGGCATTGCGCCGAACTAGGCGAAAGCGAGACGCGGTGCGGTGCGCCGATGCTGGGCAATAATTACGCCCGGCACATCCCCGAAGCCGACCGGCGCAAGTGTCCGCAATGCTGGGGGACTGGTCCCGACCGCATCTAATCGCCCCCAGAACCCCACCAAAGCCCGCCCCGTGCGGGCTTTTTTTGTGCCCCGTTTTTGACAGTTAAACACGCCGGGCCCTGCCCCGCGGGCAATCCCCCAAACCTACCGGGCCGCGCACCGTGGGCCGTGGGCCGTCGATCCCGGGCCGCTGGCCGGGTGCCTGGCACCCCAGCCGGTGGAAATTAAACCCCGGGCCGTGGGCCGTGGGCCCCGGACCGTGGCCGGTGAAAGTTAACCCGGGCCGATGGCCGCCGGTCGGTGGCAACTGGCCCCGGGCCGATGGCACCGCCAAGGGGCCCCGGGCTATCGGGTCAAGCGCCGCGGATCGTGGGCCGTGGCCGATTTTTCAGCGCTCGCGCCCCGCCGGTTACTAAGCGAGAGCAAGGGCCATGTTTTTCGCAAATAATCAGCAGTGAAAACGGACGATATTTAACTGTCTTATATTTGTGCTTAAAATCGCATATAATCCGTGCTATGTTTCACGTGAAACATCCAATATTGTTCCACGTGGAACATCTAAAACTGCGTGTGAAAAATTAGCTAGGGGCCCCTATGAGTGCAGCAAGTAATCCGGCCTTGGAAGAAAAAAGATTGAAGCTTGAGCTTCGGCTCGCGCAGATTGAAAAGAACGAAAAGTGCCAAAATGATTTTTTAACTTTCGTGAAAACAGTTTGGCCTGATTTCATCGCCGGTCGTCATCACAAAATCATTGCCGAGAAGCTAGAGCGTGTTGCTCGTGGTGAATTAAAGCGCCTGATTATCAACATGGCACCGCGGCACACGAAGTCTGAGTTTGCATCTTTCCTGTTTCCTGCGTGGTTCATGGGCCGCGACCCAAAGAAGAAGATCATTCAGGCGACGCACACGACCGAGTTGGCGGTGAACTTTGGTAGGAAGACCAAGAATTTGCTTGAGAGTGACGAGTTCAAAGAGATTTTCCCCGAAGTCAAACTGGCGGCGGACAGTAAGGCGAGTGGACGTTGGGACACGAACAAGGGTGGTATGTACTACGCGGTTGGTGTGGGTTCTAACTTGGCGGGTCGTGGTGGTGACTTGGTGATTATTGACGATCCTCATTCGGAGCAGACGGCGATGTCGAGTTCCGGGTTTGATGATGCGTGGGATTGGTACACGGGTGGTCCACGTCAGCGTTTGCAGCCGGGCGGCAGTATCGTTTTGGTTCAGACCCGGTGGTCAGAGAAGGACATGACGGGTCAGTTATTGAAGGCGATGGCCAAAGACCCGTTGGCGGATCAATGGGAAGTTGTGGAGTTGCCTGCCATTTTTGACGATGGGACTCCGTGCTGGCCGGAGTTTTGGTCGATTGAAGATTTGACCGCGGTCCGCGCATCTATTCCGCCGAGCAAGTGGAACGCGCAGTATCAGCAAAATCCTACGGGTGAAGAGAACGCGATCATCAAGCGTGAGTGGTGGCGTTGTTGGGAGAAGGAGAAGGTTCCACAGCTAGAGTATGTTATTCAGTCTTATGACACGGCATTCTCGAAGCGCGAGACAGCAGACTATTCGGCTATAACGACGTGGGGTGTGTTTTATCCCAACGAGGGTGGTTCGGGGCCCAACTTAATTTTGTTGGATAGTAAGAAGGGCCGGTGGGATTTTCCGGAGTTAAAGCAGGTTGCTTTGGATAGTTACCAGTTTTGGGAGCCGGATACGGTCATTGTGGAAGCGAAAGCAAGCGGTATGCCACTGACGCACGAGTTACGAAATATGGGTATACCTGTTGTCAATTTTACGCCGAGTAGGGGTAATGACAAGGTAAGCCGGGTGCATAGTGTGTCGCCTTTGTTTGAGGCAGGGATGGTTTGGGCCCCCGATGAGACTTGGGCGGATGAAATGATTGAGGAGGTGGCGGCGTTTCCGAACGGCGAGCATGACGATTTGGTCGATAGTATGACGCAGGCACTTATGCGATACCGTCAAGGAAATTTCGTCCAGCTACCAACTGATGACTGGGAAGATGAACAAAACCATGCTAAGGTGGTAGCGTATTATTAAATGTAGAATATGGAAGGCTTGCGCATGAACAGAACCGCCGTAAACCTTGGAGCAGGTGGTTTCGTCTCCTACATGGAGGACGGTGGTGCTACTGTAATCGTAGACGATGGTTCAATGCAATTGCAAGAAGCGCCTGAATATGATGAAAAAGGTGTCTTACGTTTTGTATCGGATAACTTCAACATCACGGAGCCCGAAAGAGATATACCACTACCTCTTGGGGCTGACCAACAAAGTGCTATTGGAGCCTCTGGCCAAGCTGGTTCAGAGTTGCAAGAAGTTTTTTATCCCGAAGGGGCCCCGCCCTTTTATGACCAACTTGCAGAGCAATATGGGTATCCTGCTGGGGTTGATCCTCTTTCTGGTCCTCGTCGCTTTGATCGCCCCCGTAGTGATCTTCCTACACCTCAAGAACTACGTGATACGCGTCAGCACATGCTGGCTTCAGCGCTTGCGGCAATGGAATACGGACCACGGACCGCGGCACGTGTGGGCGACCTTAATGAGCTTGGGGCTAATCGGTTACACCAAGCGATGGATAAGCGTAATAACGCGGTGGGTATCTCGTTATTCAAACAGGCGGGTATAAATGCGACGCCTGCGCAGATTGCACAAATGGTGGACAAGACCATACTTGACCAGTTAAATACAATATTAAAGCGGCCCGCAAGCGAGAGATCGTACAAAAGTCCACCGTCGGGTCCAGATGTTTACTTCCCTCGTGATGAGTACCAACGATTCATTAGGGATCATTAGGAGTAGCCATGGCAAATGGTAAACCAAATGCGGGAATGATGGACAGCAATGTCCCTTCTCAGCTTGATCCAGAAGATTTGGCAGCCGAGCTTGAGTTAGAGATTCCTGATTCTCAAAACAACGTCGTCGCAATGATTGACGCAGAGAATGTTGGCGAGATTGAAATCATACCAACGGAAGACGGCGGCGTAGAAGTTGATTTTGAGCCGCAAGACCAGCGCGGCATGAACGAAGATTTTTATGCAAATCTTGCAGAAGAGATGCCGGACCGCGAGTTGACGCGCATTTCTAGTGAACTACTCGGCGAATTTGATGCCAACCGTGCAGGCCGTCAGGAATGGGAAGACGCTTACAAGGATGGTTTAGAGCTTTTAGGTTTTACTTACGAAGAACGCACCCAGCCTTTCCGTGGAGCCTCCGGTGTGACTCACCCGTTGCTGGCGGAAGCGGCGACGCAGTTCCAAGCACAAGCCTTTAACGAGCTGTTACCTCCTTCGGGGCCCGTCCGCACTGTTGTGATGGGTAGGGAAACGACTGAGAAGCAGCAGCAAGCCATGCGTGTGCGTGGCTTTATGAATTACTACATCACCAATGTGATGGAAGAATACACGCCAGATATGGACCAAATGCTGTTCTATCTGCCGTTGGCGGGTTCGACGTTCAAGAAGACGTACTATGACGAGACGCTAGGTCGTGCGGTATCCAAGTTTGTCCCTGCGGAGAATTTGATTGTCCCGTATGACACCGCGGACCTCGAAACATGCCCCAACATCACCCAGATTGTACGCATGTCGCTTAATGATTTACGCAAGCGTCAGATTGCGGGCATGTATTTGGACGTTGAGGTGCTGCCTGCACAGAAAGAAATTACGCAGCTAGACGGCGAGTTCGACAAGATCGAAGGCCAAGAGCCTAACCAGATTGATTATGACTGCACCATCCTTGAGTGCCATGTCGATTTGGACTTAGAAGGTTACGAAGAGTTAGATGACGACGGTGAACCTACTGGCATCAAGGTGCCCTACATCGTTACGATTTCAGAAGACAACGGACAAATTCTGTCGATCAGACGAAACTATCGTGAAGAAGACCCGCTCAAGAAGAAAATTGCCTACTTCACCCATTTCAAGTTCCTCCCCGGATTTGGGTTCTATGGGCTAGGTCTTATTCACACGATTGGTGGTCTGTCTCGGACCGCCACAGCGGCACTGCGACAGTTGATCGACGCTGGTACGTTGTCCAATCTCCCAGCGGGCTTCAAGGCCCGCGGACTACGGATCAGGGACGACGATGACCCGTTGCAGCCGGGTGAGTTCCGCGACGTGGACGCACCGGGTGGGGCTATTCGCGATAGCCTTATGCCGCTGCCTTTCAAGGGCCCGGACCAAACGCTCTTTAATTTATTGGGCTTTGTAGTACAGGCCGGTCAGCGCTTTGCGACGATCACGGACCTTAAGGTAGGTGACGGTAATCAGCAGGCTGCGGTAGGCACGACTATTGCCATGATGGAACAAGGCTCGCGGGTCATGAGCGCTGTACACAAGCGCCTGCACTACGCGATGCGTCAGGAGTTTAAGATTCTTGCTCGCGTGATGAGTGAGAGCTTGCCGCAAGAGTATCCGTACTCGGTTGCGGGCGGCGACCAGACGATCATGGCGTCTGACTTTGACGACCGTGTGGATGTGGTTCCTGTAAGTAACCCTAACGCATTTAGTCAGTCACAGCGGATCATGTTGGCGCAGACTAAACTACAGCTCGCGACCCAAGCACCAGAGATACATAATCTGCATGAAGTGTTCAAGGATATGTACGAAGCCTTGGGCGTGACCGACGTAGATCGGATTATGAAGTCTGTGCCTGCGGAAGAGGCAGAGCCTATTGATCCGGCACAAGAGAACATCAACGCATTGGATATGTTGCCGCTGAAAGCGTTTGAGGGTCAGAACCATCAGGCGCACATCATGGCGCACTTGGTGTTTGGATCGGGACAAATGGTCGCAGCGATGCCTCCGGTTGCGATGGAATTGCAGAAGCACGTGATGGAGCATGTACAGATCGCGGCCCGCGAACAAGCGGCTGTGGCGTATCTGCAACAGGTACAGCAGACCGGACAGGCAGCTTCGGACGAAGAGATGTTGGAAATCGAACGTCTGACGGCGCAGTTTGTTGCTGAAGGTATGCAGCAGGTCAAAGAGCTTTCTGCCCAGCTATCGGGTGCAGGGGCCCCGGACCCACTTGTACAGCTCAAGGAGCAGGAGCTTCAGATCAGGGCGCAGTCCGATCAAGCGGATCAGCAGATCGACCAAGCCAAAGTACAGTTGGACGCACAGAATCAGCAAATGCGGTCGAATCAATTCGATCAGCGTTTGGCATCACAAGAGCGTCAGACACAGGCTCGTATCGACGCCGCTATGCAGCGTGAGCTATTGAAAAACCAAGGTGGGCCCCAGCAATGATGAGCAAGAGTTTGACATATGCTTATGCTGAAGGTGGTGCGGTTGAACCTGAACTGTACACGCCTGAAGAGATTGAAGCGTACAATCAAGCAAACAATACAAACTTTAGCACGGGCACTCAATTTTATAAGGTAAACCCGGTTACTGGTGAGAGGGGTATATTTTTTCTTACGCAGCAAACTGGTTATCAAGATGCGTCAATTTTGGGAAACAGTAATGAAGAAACCGCGGCAATCAACGCGGGTTTGACTTTCGGTGGCGGCGGTGGTGGCCGAAGCGGAGACGGTAGCCCGGACAGCACCGTTTACAATCCAAATCAAATTACGAGTGTTACGCAAGGCGGCATTGGTTTTAGCGGGAACCCTGAGCATTTCTCAACAACCCCTGCGACTAATACGACGCCCATAACCAATCCATCGGGCACGTCTTCGGCAGCGACTTCTTATCCAGATATAAATGTATCGCCGGGTAATGTAGCTAGTGCATTTGGTCCATCTAATTTTGATTTCAACGCGCCACCGCCACAAACTTATGACGTAATGGTTCCGTCTACGACTGCCGGGATGTATGTCCCTCCAACGCAACAGGGGTTAGGATCGTTTTCTAACTCCGTCTTCGATGGGTATTTGATGTATTCTAATCCCATAATGGAAGAATTTATTAGACCCACAGGAGGTTAATATGAAAGGTAAAGTAAAATACATGGGTTCTGCACCCAAGGACGCGCCGAAGGCGGTCGAGTATGCAGACATTAAAGGTCAGGGCCGTGTGCCTTATGGCAAAACTGCACCTGCACCTATGGCTGGCGATAAGCCTCGTAAGATGAAAGTCCGTGGAGCGGGAGCCGCTATCAAGGGCACGGATTACATGGGCTGCTGATATGCCGCTCAAGAAAGGCAAAAGCCGCAAAACAATTAGCAGCAACATTAGTAAGTTGCGTGACGAGGGTTATGAACAAAACCAAGCGGTGGCTATTGCTTTGTCTAAAGCTGGCGAGACCAAGGCCAAGCGCATGGCAAGGGGCGGTGTTGTTAAGGGGTTTAGCCCGATAGCTCGGCCTCAAAGGTTTCAAGGAGTATTTTAGATGGTGGACTTTACTAGATTTATGGGAAGGGGCAATTTAGAGCCGCGGTTCGCGCCTATGCCTATAGCCACACCGGCCCCCACTCCAGTAGCACCTCCGCCTGCTCCGGTAGCGCCATTACCTAATATTTCCGGTTTGCCTGATCTATCTAACATTGATTTATCTGGTCTGCCCGGCTTGCCGCAGATGCCTTTACCGGCTCCCGTAGCTGCGCCAGCCCCAGTTCCACCAATGGAAATTGCTCCGGGCCCTTTGCCTGAACTTGTGACGCCACCACCATTACCGCCGCAGCTTGTACCGCCCCCAGTTCCGCCGATGGAAATTGCTCCGGGTCCGGTTCCTACGCCTGTGATGCCGCCGCCATTACCACCTCAACCTGTACCGCCTCCGGCTGTTCCTCCAATTGATGTGGCACCGCCTCCGTCTGTTCCCCCAATTGATGTGGCACCGCCTCCGTCTGTTCCCCCAATTGATGTGGCACCGCCTCCGGCTGTTCCTCCTTTTGAAATTGCGCCGGGACCGGTCCCAACTCCGGTGACGCCGCCTCCTTTACCGCCGCGGGAGCCTCCGGCTGTTCTTCCTTTTGAAATTGCGCCGGGACCGGTCCCAACTCCGGTGACGCCGCCACCGCCGCCACCAAGTATGGTTTTACCGCCTGAGTTGCAAGATGCGCTAACAGGCATTGAAACCTTAGCTCCGGACGATTTTACTGCTCGGGTGGCAGACGTCATACCATTACCAGATGGCAACAATTTTAACGTCAACGAAATACAGCCTAATTTCGGAGCGGGTATGACGATGGGCGATATTTTGTTAACAGAGCCCGGAGAATTAAGGCTTCCGGAAGGTGTGGACACCACTCTGCCAGACAATACGGTAGATTTTGGTTATGGTGCAGTTAATGTTGAAGACCTTGCGGCTATTGGTGTACCCGGCTTTGGCTTTGATGCTGAAACGGGAGAAGTAACGTTTGATGCCGATCAAATGATCGGCGCAGAAGGCAGGGGGACCGCAGCCGCGGGCCGCTCTTACACCCCAACTTTCGATAACATGTATACCATTCCGGAAGACGATTTTACTTTCGGGGGCGGGGATACCGACGGCAACATTAGGGACAACCGATTCATAGACACAAACAACAACGGTATTGATGACCGTGATGAAAATACAGGAGGTTCTGGAACCACTACAACGGGTGGAAGCACTACAACGGGTGGAAGCACTACAACGGGCTATGGCGATTGGTACAATAATTTAAGTGACGAACAAAGGGCTGCGTTTGACGCATGGATGGCAAATAACGCGAATAATGGCGTAATTACGACTCCGTTTGGCACTTATAACATAAATCAATATACTGGCGGGGGTTCAGGAACAACGACTATTACGCCCATAGAAAGTAACTTTGAATTTACCGCAGGAACGCCTGCGGGTTCAGGTCAAAATGTTTCTGTAGCGACGGAATACGCTCTACCCGGAACAGTTGCTCCTAGAGCCCCCGCGGATAACCCGTTTGTCCGTCCTGAAACGCAACAAGGTATCGGCTCTTTGGCGGGTGGCGGATAATATAACTTTTTAAAAAGTTAACCCTATGCTACATTGCGGGCGTAAAATGTAGTGTAGGGGGCAACCAAATTGATTGCAGAATTAGCC
>Ga0255774_10002445_pt1 | contig 14149 bp, 16 predicted proteins | sample 101ome_17_FD_179972 | JGI IMG/M metagenome (GOLD analysis project Ga0255774, IMG submission 179972) | Coastal salt marsh microbial communities from the Groves Creek Marsh, Skidaway Island, Georgia - 101407AT metaG (version 2) | ecosystem: Environmental > Aquatic > Marine > Intertidal zone >...
TATTTGGCAGCAACAAGGTCATGTTGATATGTAGGGGAATCGCGGGCGTGATTGCGCTGACACTCAATTTTTATCTTATCCATGAGATACCGCTTGCAACGGCCTCAACGCTTACCTATCTCGCCCCGATTTCAACAACGCTTATTGCAATCTGGTTCGTACAGGAAAAAGTCAGCCCATTTCAGTTTTTGTTTTTTGCCGTGAGCTTTGCCGGCATCCTGGTGATCCAGGGATTTGATACTCGTGTTTCTCTTTTTCATCTCGGTGTCGGTATTGTGACCTCAATTTTTATGGGCCTGGCCTATAACTGCGTAAGAAAACTGTCCACTACCGAACACCCACTTGTCATCATTTTCTACTTTCCATTTGTCTGTATGCCGGTAGCAGGAATATGGTGTTTATTGTTCTGGGTGCAGCCTCAGGGGTGGGAATGGCTTCACCTGTTAATGGTGGGCATCTCCAGCCAGTTGGCGCAGTACTACATGACGCGCTCCTACCAGCTGGCCGAGATATCAACGGTCTCGATCGTCAACTACACCGGCATCATCTATGCCATCGTGCTGGGTTTCATACTCTTCGGCGAAGGCTTCAATCTGTTGACTTATGCCGGTATGGCGTTGGTGCTGTTAGGAGTCATACTAAACGTGGCTTGGAAACAGCGGCAAAAAAAGATTTCCGAGCCCGCGCCAGCATAGGCGGTCAGGGCGGTGAAGAGGATACTGGCCACGCCCTAGGCGGAAATTAAGGATTAAATAGTCCGTCCGCCAATTTTGCCAGGAACTCACCGAAGGTTAGCACGCGGGTATTTCTTTTCTGACCACAGGCCGAACAGTACATAGTTCAGCTGGCATCTGTTTCGCAGTTCTTGCATGACACGCTGTCATGCGGCTTGGCATTCGGTTTTTCCATGGAACTATTCTTCGGCAGAAAGCGGTGGAATAAAAGCCGGGGCGCGATTTACACTGCCATGGACATCTCACTACAATCCTTAGAACATCAAATTGACATGGATCATAACTATGCGTCTCACTTTATTCCTACTGGTTTCATTGAGTGTCCAACTACAGGCTCAGGATTTCTGGACGGCTGAGGAACTGGATGCACAGCGAGATCAACTCTCTACACAGGTAGGGGGTAATAACGCCGCGATTCTTGATCGCATAATCGATTTTGAGGGCTACTTTGCTGCTATGGTCCACCGTGAACCCGGCCCAGGCTTTTCAGAATCCCATGATGACTGGGCGGATATTTATTTTGTCACCTCAGGCAGCGCCTCAATCGTGACGGGCGGTGAAATTACAGATGCCCGGGAAGACTCACCCGGAGAAATTCGCGGCACTGGTATTCGCGGAGGAGAAGTGCAGCGCATCAGCGAAGGGGATGTTGTCCATATTCCAACAGGTGTGCCTCATCATGTTCTGGTGGGAGAGGGTGAGGAGGTCACTTATTTTATTTTGAAGGCACGCGCGAGATAACGACCATGAAAATTACCGTAGAACTCAGCCTCTATCCTTTCAACAGCGATTACAAAACCTTGATCAAGGACTTTATTGCAGCGCTGAACAAACAGGACGGCCTGGTTGTCAACACGACCCCCACTTCCTCCATGATTCATGGTGACTATGACGTGGTCATGGACTCGCTGAAGTCCCTCATTGCCTGGAGTTATGAAACCCATGGGCGTGAAGTGTTTGTCGCGAAATTTATTCCAGGGCATGAACTGAGCGACTGATGCTTTTGCTGGAAAGTTTTGCCGTAATCCTGGCAGTTGCCTACCTGCTGCTGGCGGCCCGTGAAAATATTCTGTGCTGGTACTGTGCTTTTGCCAGCTCTGCCATCTACAGCGTTATCTTCTGGGATGTCAGTCTTTTGATGGAATCGCTTCTGAATGTGTTCTACCTAGTGATGGCTGTTGTCGGCTGGTACGAATGGAAGCGGGGCGGGAAGGAACACAGTGGTGTCAGGATCAGGACGCTAGCCGGTTGGCAGCACGGTGTCATCATTGCATCACTGATTTTTGCCGCTCTGGTGAATGGATACCTGCTGCAGATGTTTACCGGTGCCTCCTGGCCTTACCTGGACTCCTTTACCACCTGGGCCAGCGTGCTCACAACTTTCATGATTGTCTGGAAAGTGCTGGAGAACTGGTTGTACTGGATAGTCATCGACAGCATTTCCATTTACCTGTACCTAGATCGGACCCTTTACCTGACGGTTATCCTTTTTGGTATCTATATTGTCCTGGCCGCCTATGGGTACTACTCCTGGCGCAAGCATTACCTGGCTGATAGTGCACAATACTGACCACAGCTAGGGCATTGCCTCCACAAATGATAATAGTTATCATTTGCATTTTTTCGGCAGACTTAAACCCGTGATTCGTAAAACTATTTTCTGGATACACCTGGCCTGTGGTGTGGTTACTGGCCTGGTGATATTTAGCATGTCCATTACCGGCGTTATTCTTACCTATGAGCGCCAGATCAACCAGTGGGTTGCAGAAAGTCATTACCTCCCAGAAGCTGAGCAAACAGCACGGCTAAGTCTTGACCAGCTTGTGGCCATCAGGAAAATCGAGTTCCCTGACGTCAATGCCACACAGGTCACCATCACCAATCATCCGGGAGCACCGTTCCAGTTTCGAGCTGGAAGAAGAGGGGGCGTATCTCTAAATCCTTATACCGGAATGGAAATGGAAACAGAGTCTGCCTCACTGCGATCATTCTGGAGCACTGTCACAGGGTTTCATCGCTGGTTTGATATCCAGGGAGAAAACCGCGCCGTAGCCAGGCAGGTGACTGGTGTAAGTAACCTGGCCTTCCTCTTCCTAATACTGAGCGGGCTGTACCTGTGGCTGCCCAGTATTTATAGGTGGGGACTTTTCAAGGCAAGACTCCTGTTCAGGCCAGCCTACAACAACAGCAAGGAACGTGATTACCACTGGCACCACATCTTCGGTATCTGGATGGCTGCCCCGCTGGTTTTTATTGTCTACACCGGGGCCATGTTCAATTACGGCTGGTCAGCTGACCTGGTCTATTCGGCCTTTGGCACGGAAAGGGCGGTAAGGGGTGGACCCGGAACAGGGCGTCCTGCGCCACAGACCGGTAACGCAGTGGCAGGGTTAGCCCAGGCTGGCAGTGCTGACTTGCAGGAGGTGCAAAAACATTACCTAACGCTGGAAGAGCTTGTCAGTCGGGTTATTCAGGAAACCGATATAGCATGGAACAGGATAAACGTTTCCTTGCCAGATGAAAGCAGGGATACATTAAGCGTTGAACTTGACTGGGGTAATGGCGCCCAGGCCCAGAAAAGAGAAACACTCTTGCTCGACAGAAGTAGCGGGTCCGTGCTGAGTACCACCAGCTATGCGCAAAGACCACTTGCCAGCAAAATACAGGGCTACACTCGATTCGGTCATACCGGAGAAATATGGGGCTGGTTGGGACAGACCATTGCTGGCCTGGCTTCCCTGGCTGCACTGTTCATGGTCTGGACCGGATTTGCCCTGTCCTACCGACGTCTGATCAAACCATTTTTTAAGTAATTCGTTTTTAAAATTTAGCCATAAAAAAGCCAGCTTTTGCTGGCTTTTTTATTAGACAAAAACGTTAATTCCCGTCCTCCTTCATTTTTTCTGACAGGTAGTTCTGGATGCCCATCTTTTCGATCAGGCCGAGTTGAGTTTCGATCCAGTCCACGTGCTCTTCCTCATCATCAAGAATGGTCTGCAAAAGATCGCGGCTGACAAAGTCCTTTACTGATTCACAATGTGCTATGCCTTCACGTAAATCAGGTATCGCCCTCATTTCCAGATCGAGGTCGCACTGTAGCATTTCCTCGGTGTTTTCGCCGATATGCAGTTTGCCCAGGTCCTGGAGGTTAGGGAAACCCTCTAGAAAAAGTATCCGCTCGATAATATTGTCAGCATGTTTCATCTCGTCGATGGATTCATGCATGGTGTAGTCCGCCAGCTCCTTGAGCCCCCAGTCCTCCAGCATCTTGGCATGCAGGAAATACTGGTTGATGGCTACCAATTCATTGCCAAGAACCTTGTTGAGATGTTCGATAACTTTACTGTCGCCTTTCATGAAAATTCCTTGGTAAGTACATGAATGAGAGAAAAGTTATTGTGACTTTTCTGCCGGTAATTGTCCAGAAGATTGGCGCTAAGCTATTGGTTTATATAAAGAAAATGAGAATAAGAATGCTTATTGATTGCATTCAGTATTGTGGCAGGAATGATTGAGTAGTTGCCTGGAGAGGGCGAAATAATCAAACGGCTGATTCGAAAGGAGGATTTTTGACGTTAATCGCCGAGTCGACAATATTTTGCGCTAGCTGGCTGCATTTGCCGCACTGAGTGGCCACGCCCAGCTCTTTGCAGACCGCTTCAAAGGAACCTGAGCCGCCGGCGACAAATTCTTTTATCTGCCGATCGGTGACTGCTTTACAGAGACAAACGTACATAAACCTTACAGAGTAATGAATGGGCGACCTAAGTGAGAATGCTAAGCTTAATGAGAATCATTGTCAACAAATGGATTCAATCTTACTTATATCAAAATCTTCAGCGTTATAGGCCCACAATTAGCCAGTGCAGAGGTATGACAAGAATCAATTTCGGCAAGGAGCTGTCAAATGCACCAGGCTAGCGTAGCCTCAGTCCTTGTTGAATATAGCCTGTTTCGCGATTTCCTTTGCGGTAGCAAAGTCTGCTTTGCCGGAACCCAGTTTGGGTAATGATTCCACAGTGATATAGGCCGAGGGTAGGGACAAATTGTTCAGACCTGCCTCCAGTAACCTGGGCCTTAATTCACGCTCTAACAGTTCCTGAGTGCTTAGAATGACTATAATTTCGCCTTTCTTGGGATCGGGAATATTGATGGCCATGATTTCGGCAGGCACCTCGGGTTCATGCTCGGTATCGGCTAAGCCTGGTTCTGCTACTTCAGTGGGCTCATCGAGATCTTCGGATTCAGATGTCAGCTCACTATTGAGGACATTGCGCAGCGCCTGTTCAACAGTGCCAAGGCCAATCATCTCTCCAGAAATTTTGGCAAAGCGGGCGTAACGGTCCTCGATTGTCAGGAAGCCATCCTCATCAAGTGAGCCTTTATCGCCGGAGACATACCAGCGCATCCCGTCCTGCTGAACGACAACCTTGCTGGTCAGCTCCTCATTGTTTAAATAACCTTGCATGACTTGCGGGCCTGCAATCAGAATCATACCCGCAGTGCCAAGTGGTAGCTCGTGCAGGGTATCAGGGTCTGCAATTCGAATTTGTGTGCCTGGAAGTGGTTTTCCGACGGTGCCCGGCTTGTTGTTGTCTTTGAGGTGGGGGCTTTCAAGGTTGGGGAACGGTGTGTTGACGTTGCTCACAGGAGATGTTTCTGTACAGCCGTACCCTTCATGTATGACCTTGCCAAAGCGTTTCTTGAATGAGGCACTGATTTCGGACTGCAGTTTTTCAGCACCGGCAACGGTCAGGCGTAGGCTTTGCATGTCTTCTGCCTTCACCTTGCGGTTCTTGATATACAGCCTAAAGAAGCTGGAGGTACCAAACAGCAGAGTAGCCCTATGCTCCCTGATGGCTTTCGCAATAGTGACTACATCGGTCGGATCAGTATGACAGACGACCTTGATGCGTTCCAACATGGCCAGGAACATGCAGGCTGTTAAACCAAAGGAATGGAAGATGGGCAGGTTGGCCATAATCAAATCATCGTCCTTCGCATCCAGAATCTTGCTGAGCTGTTTCACATTTGCCAGCAGATTGTGATGACTGAGCATAACGCCTTTTGGGGCACCCTCGCTGCCGCTGGAGAAGAGAATGACGGCTGTGTGGTGCAGGTCGGGCTTGCCGCAATATCTGTTCTGGAGCCAGTCTGATGACATGAACTTGCACTGCAGCAAGGTAGAAATTTTTTCGAAGGTACCGACTCCCGCTCGTAAGTCCTCCAACATCACAAGTCTGACCTTGTCGGCCAATGAGTCAAGGTTAATACCGCGCTTTTTTAGGTTTTCGAGGAAGCGGGTAGAGGTATAGACCGTTTGCAGGTTAGCCTGCTCAATCGCTGAAACCATTGTCTCAATCGGCGCGGTATAGTTGAGCGGTACCAACGTTTTACCCAGCAGCACAACGGCCATGCCTGCAACAAGGCTTCCGGCTGTGGTAGGCAGAAGTATGCCAATATTCTGTTCAGGACTTTCATTGGCAATGCGGCGTGAGAGAATGATAGAGCCGACAAGCGCTGTTTTGGCGGTAAAGTTTGTGCCAAGGGTGTCTTTTAGTATTACTGGGTTTCCGGGTCGCTTAGATGTTTGAACCCAGTGTTCCCCAATGGATGGCAAGGTATCGACATAGTCAAACCAAGCTTTGGTGTCATTTGTGTCAGGAAAATTATTGGGGTACTGACTCATAGAACCTGTCGCTCATTTATTATCATTCAAGAATTTGTGGAGTTTTTAAATTAGTTGAGGGGCCATCCACCCAGCGATTGCCAGCGGTTAACAATGGAGCAAAACAGCTCTGCTGTTTTTTCGGCATCGTAGCGTGCTGAGTGAGCTTCTTCATTACTGAAATCTATACCGGCACATTCACAGGCGCGGGAAAGGACGGTCTGGCCAAAGGCCAGTGCGCTCATGGAAGCGGTGTCAAGACTGGAAAAGGGATGAAAAGGGTTGCGCTTGAGGTTGTTGCGTTCGGCGGCCGCGTTGATAAAGCCGTGGTCGAAGTGGGCGTTGTGGCCAACAAGCACGGCCCGGGTACACTGTTCGTTTTTCATTTTCTTACGGATGTTTTTAAAAATTTCTCGAAAGACCTCTGGTTCTTTGTAAGCAATTCGCAGAGGATGATGTGGGTCTATGCCCGTGAACTTCAGGGCGGACTCTTCCAGGTTGGCGCCGGGAAAGGGTTCTACACGAAAGAACCAGGTGTCCTCTGGCTCCAGGTTTCCGTTTTCATCCATTCCTACTGTTACTGCGGCGATTTCTAGGATGGCGTCAGTCTGGTTATTGAATCCTCCGCACTCCACGTCGATGACTACAGGGAGGTAGCCGCGGAAGCGTCCGGCAAGCAGTGGCGCGGGGGTGGAGTTACTGATCTCTTCGGTCACGTTCAGCCCTGTATAACCTGCCAGCGCATGGTGGCGCCACTGTTAAGTGGCACAATGCTTTCATGACCAAGCGGATACTCAATAGGCACAGTCCAGTTTTCTTTTCGCAGGGTGATGGTGTCCATGTTTCGGGGCAAGCCATAAAAATCAGGGCCATTGAAACTCGAGAAAGCCTCAAGCTTATCCAGAATACCGAGCTCCTCGAAAATTTCGGCATACAGCTCGATAGCGGCATGGGCTGTAAAACACCCGGCGCAGCCGCAGTCATTTTCTTTGCTGTGCTTGGTGTGTGGCGCTGAGTCCGTACCAAGGAAGAACTTGCTGGAGCCGCTGACCACGGCATCCTGCAAGGCCTGCTGGTGAGCATTACGTTTAAGTATGGGCAGGCAGTAATAATGTGGGCGAATACCGCCAACCAGCATCTGGTTGCGGTTGTACATCAGGTGCTGCGGCGTAATGGTGGCGCCGATATTGTCGCCGGCCGCGGCGACAAACTCGGCCGCGTCCCTGGTGGTGATATGTTCCAGCACGATTTTCAGCGTTGGAAATTTTCTATGCAACGGTGCAAGCGTCTCATCGATGAAGACCTTCTCCCGATCAAAGATATCTATCTCACTGCGCGTGACTTCGCCATGAATGAGCAGTGGTAAACCCAGTGCGTTCATTTTTTCCAGAGCCGCGTAGGTGCGAGTGATATCGGTAACGCCCTGATCTGAGTTCGTTGTTGCCCCGGCCGGGTAAAGCTTGATGCCATAAACAATGCCGCTTTCTTTAGCGGCCTGTATTTCATCAGCCGACGTATTGTCGGTCAGGTACAGGGTCATCAGGGGATCAAAAGAGACCCCTTCAGGCACCTGTTTCAGGATTCTTTCACGGTAGCCCAGGGCAAGTTCAGTGGTCGTTACCGCGGGGACCAGGTTGGGCATCACGATGGCGCGGCCCATGTAGCGTGCTGTGTGGGCAACGGTATCTGTGAGGGCGGCACCATCCCGCAGGTGCAGATGCCAGTCGTCCGGTCGGACTAGGGTGGTTTCCTGCATTACTTCTTTATATCCCGAATGGTTATGCGGCTATGTTTGGCTGCTGATTATAGCAGGATACAACTGATACCGCGGTTGAGGCGGTAATTTCAGCAATTAATTTCGCAAAATCCGACGCCACGGGTACAATACCCGCCTTTTTTCTGCTGGAGACAATAATGTCGGATATCAAGAAAGTGGTTTTGGCCTATTCCGGCGGCCTGGACACCTCGGTTATCGTGAAATGGCTGATGGATACCTACCAGTGTGAGGTGGTGACCTACACAGCGGATCTTGGCCAGGGCAAGGAAGTTGAACCTGCCCGCGCCAAGGCAGAGGCACTGGGAGTGAAAGAAATTTTTGTGGAAGATGTGCGCGAGGAATTTGTGCGTGACTTTGTCTATCCGATGTTTCGCGCTAATACCATTTACGAGGGAGAATACCTGCTGGGTACTTCCATTGCCCGTCCACTGATTGCCAAGCGCATGGTGGAGATAGCCAACGAAACCGGTGCTGATGCTATTTCTCACGGGGCAACCGGTAAAGGCAATGACCAGGTCCGTTTTGAACTTGGCTCCTATGCCCTGAAACCCGGCGTCAAGATTATTGCACCCTGGCGTGAGTGGGACCTGAATTCTCGCGAGAAGCTGATGGCCTACTGCGCCGAGCATGATATTCCTGTGGAGCAGAAGCGCGGCACTGAATCTCCTTACTCCATGGATGCGAACCTGCTGCATATTTCCTATGAAGGCGGCATTCTCGAGGATCCGGGTGCAGAGCCCGAGGAAGATATGTGGCTCTGGTCAGTATCGCCGGAAAATGCACCAGATGCGCCTACCTATATTGACCTAGAGTTCGAGAAGGGTGACGTGGTTGCCATCAATGGGGAAAAACTGTCTCCAGCCACTGTTCTTGAAAACCTAAACAGGCTCGGCGGTGCCAATGGTATTGGCAGAACGGATATAGTTGAAAACCGTTACGTCGGTATGAAGGCCAGGGGCTGTTACGAAACTCCCGGCGGCACCATTCTGCTCAAGGCGCACAGGGCGATAGAGTCACTGACGCTGGACCGTGAAGCAGCGCATATGAAGGATGAATTGATGCCGCGTTATGCCTCCCTGATTTACAACGGCTACTGGTGGTCTCCAGAGCGCGAGGCATTGCAGGCGCTGATCGATCAGACGCAGGAGTATGTGAACGGTTCAGTTCGCCTGAAACTGTACAAGGGTAATGTCATCGTTGTTGGCCGTCAGTCTGCAGACTCGTTGTACGATGACATGGTCGCGTCGTTTGAGGATGACGAGGGCGCCTATGACCAGCATGATGCAGAGGGCTTCATCAAATTGAACGCCCTGCGCCTGCGTACCGCTGCTACTCGGCGCCAGAAGGACTAGTCCAGATCTTTTTTCCTGTATTCGCATAAATCCGAGATAACGCAGGATGCACATCTCGGTTTTCTGGCGATGCAGGTATACCGCCCATGTAGGATGAGCCAGTGATGCGCGTCCAGCAAAAACTCGTCCGGCACAAACTTCATTAATTTCTTTTCCACTTCCAGCACATTCTTGCCTGGGGCAATGCCCGTACGATTGGAGACCCTGAAAATATGGGTATCCACGGCCATGGCTTTTTCACGGAAAACAGTGTTGAGAACAACGTTTGCCGTTTTTCTGCCAACACCGGGAAGAGCCTCAAGTGCTTCACGGGTGGACGGCACTTCAGAGTCATGCTCATCCATCAGGATCTTGCAGGTTTTCATCACGTTCTCGGCCTTGGTATTAAACAGGCCGATGGTCTTGATAAAACTTTTTAGCTTGCGCTCCCCCAGCGCTTGAATGCTCTCCGGGGTGTTGGCAACCGGAAACAGATTTTCTGTTGCCTTGTTGACGCTCACATCGGTGGCCTGGGCGGAGAGCATGACAGCAATCAGCAGCTCGAACGGGGAAGAGTATTTCAGTTCGGTCGTCGGCGCCGGGTTTTCATCCCGCAGACGGGTAAAGATTTCAGTACGCTTGGTTTTATTCATTGTCTTCAGGCAAGCGGCCGGACGCGTTTACTTCCTGGTGCAACATTCTCAGTTTCCTGTGGACGGCTTGCCAGCTTTTTATCCAGGATATTTTTCAGGGCAATCAGCAATCCCATGAACAGAAATGCCCCTGGCGGCAATATAGCCAGCAGGAAAGGTTTGTAATGGGTAAAGAGGACCACACCTTCGTTGTTGGCAAAAGGGACCAACCTGTTCATGTTGGCAAAGACAACACCCGTGCCTGCCAGCTCTCTCAGCAAGCCGAGCACCAGCAGAACTGCGGCAAAACCGATGCCGGTCATCAGGCCGTCCAGGATTGCCGGACCGAGCGGATTTTTTGATGCAAAACTTTCAGCCCGTCCGAGAATAGTACAGTTGGTTACGATCAGGGGAATGAAGATACCCAGGGCCTGGAAGAGTTCCAGGGAGTAGGCCCTGAGTAGCAGTTCAACACAGGTGGTGAAACCGGCAATGATGAGGACAAATACAGGCAGGCGAATGGCAGGCAGAAGCTGGTGCCTGACCAGTGAAACCAGTGCGCTGGAACAGACCAGGACAAAAATTGTAGCCAGCCCCAGGCCCAGGGCATTTACCGCCGTGTTGCTGACAGCGAGCAGGGGGCAAAGGCCCAGCAGCTGAACCAGCGCAGCATTGTTGTACCACAGACCCTGTAGTGAAAGTTGCCTGGCGGATTCTGCCATTACTGCCTGTCCAGCGATTCCCTGTTGAGTGAAAAGAATTCAAGTGCTCTGTACACGCCGGCCACCAGGGCCCTCGGAGTCACTGTTGCTCCCACGAACTGGTCAAAGTCACCCCCATCCTTGACCACACGCCAGCGGGAAGGAGGAGGGTTTTCAAGAGAGCGGCCATCAAAAGAAAGGATCCAGTCCGATACCCCAATATCTATTTTATCACCGAGCCCCGCGGTTTCAGTGTGCTGCAGTACCCTGACACCTGAGATGGTGCCATCTTCTCGTATGCCGACCAGCAGAAAAATATCGCCGCTGTAGGCGTTGTGAACTTCTAGGGGAAGGATGATCCCGGCAAAGTCCTTATTCATCCGCGCCGGGTAGGCTAGACGCTCAGTGGTCAGGCCGAGCAGTTCCAGGGAAATGAAGGCCGTTGATTCTGGTGTCAGTACAAAAGTGTCCTCAAGTAAATCGTTGTCATGCATTTCCTGGGGCAGAATTTCCGCCAGGGCCCGACGTTCAGCGGCTTCCTGCTGGGCAAGAATGCGATCAGCCGTCAACAGGTTGACCACCCCGAGCACGAGAGCAGCCACAAACGCCGCAGTGCCGAGCACGAGACCGTGTCTTCGAAGTGGTGCTGGGGTGTTATCTGGCATGTTGGGATTTCCTCGGTTGTCTGAGAAAGTGATCAATGGCTGGCGCAGCAAAATTTGCCAACAGTACGGCAAAGGCAACGCCGTCGGGGTAGCTTCCCCAAACCCGTATGCAATACACCAGGGATCCTATTAAAAGACCATACCAAAGTTTTGCGTTGTTGTTGGCAGGGCCTGACACGGGATCCGTTGCAATGAAGAAAGCACCTAGCATCGTGGCACCGCCGAACAGGTGAAAGAAGGGAGAGCCGTGACTCGCAGAACTGCCGCCATCGTAAAAGAGCAGGGACAGTACAGCAATTGCTGTCAGAAAGCCGACGGGAATATGCCAGGTGATAATCTTACGATAGAGCATGTAAACACCGCCCAGAAGGAAGGCTGCATTTATCCACTCCCATCCCTTGCCGGACAGAACGCCGAACAGCATGGAACTGGTCCAGTACTCCTCGACGGTAAGGCTGCCGCGTTCCAGCTTGAACTGGTCCAGGGCAGTTGCACCGACATAAGCATCCATTTCTGCAGAAGTACCGAGAAATTGCATCAACAGGGTGCTGAAACCAGGCGCACCCTGGGTGTCAGATAAGGGAAGCAGCCAGCGCGTCATTTCGACTGGAAAGGAAATCAGCAGTACGGCATACCCCACCATGGCCGGGTTAAACGGGTTGTAGCCCAGCCCGCCATAAAGTTGCTTTGCTACGACAATCGCAAAAAAGATCCCGATTAATCCTGCCCACCAGGGCAGGGCAGGCGGAAGAGCAAGCGCCAGCAGAAGGGCGGTGACCAGGGCGCTGTAATCCTTCAGGCTGGCTAGCACCGGCCTCTTGCGTATTTTCAGCGCCGCGACCTCAAGAATTAAGGCGCAGGCACTCAGCCAGAGAATGTTAATAATGACGCCGCTGCCAAAAAAATAGGCCATGGCGGTAATACCGGGAACCGCAGCCACCAGGACCAGCAGCATAATTTCTGCTGTATCGGGAGTGTTTTTTGCGGATGGAAATAACAGCTGGATAAAACTCATGTCAGCGTATGTTGCCCGCTTGGGCATGCGGCATCAAGTGGCATTGGTAGAGTGTCGACGACAAAGTATTATGACTGTCTGCGCCATATAAAAATAATTATGGTTGGTTCACCAATGTCCGATCAAACTCTTGATGCTGTTGTAGTGGGTTAGGGTGATGGTTTTTCGTTCTTGCGCGCCCTGACTCTTTCCAGGGCTGCCTGGATATTTTGGTTGGAGGTTTTGGATTTATTTTGCTGGGCCAGCTTGGCACGTTTCTCGCGGAGGACTTCCTCTTCGACTTTAACCCTTTCCTGTCTTTCCAGGTGGCATTCAAATCGTTTCTTCGCATTGTTCGCTTTAATTTTTTCCATGGTTTCCAGCTGAAGCTTTTCTTTTGCTGCCTGGTAGTAGCCAACCAGGGGAATACCGCTTGGGCAGACGTTGTCGCATTTCCTGCACTCGATGCAATACTGTAGTTTCAAAGATTCAGCTAACTCAAGGTTTTCATCATCGCAGGCCCGGTAGAGAGTATGTGGGAGTATTTCCACGGGACATTCATCGATGCACAACCCGCAATTTATGCAGGGCAGGTGATCCTGCTGTTTTGCTGCAATTGCCTGCGTATGGAGTTCTACCATGTCGATGCAGTCAACCGGGCAGGGTTCAACACACAGGTCGCAGCCAGTGCACTCAGATTCGATCACCGTGTGCATGAATTTTGGTGCTCCAAGAATGGCATCTACCGGGCATGCCGGAATGCACAAGGCACACCCAATACACTCGGCCTCCCTGATTCTGGCGACCTTCGGGACTTCCTCCACGCCATGAGTCGCATCCAGCGGTAATTCTTCTAGATTCAGCAGGTTGGCCAGTTTTCGTATGGTGCCAGCGCCGCCCGGCGGGCACTTGTTAATGGCTTCGCCTTCGGCGATAGCTTGCGCATAGGGTTTGCAGCCGGGGTATCCGCAGTGTCCGCATTGTGTCTGCGGCAGCAGGTTATTGATTCGATTAACAATTGGATCAGATTCCAGCTGAAAACGTTTCGCGATGAATCCGAGCACTGACCCGATGCCCAGGCCAAGGCCGAGCAGCGTAAGTATTGGGTTTAACAATGCTGGCAGTGCTGTCATTGCACCATTCCGGTAAAGCCCATGAACGTCAGCGACATCAGGCCAGCGGTAATCATGGCGATGGCGGGACCCTGGAAAGGTTCCGGAATATCACACTGGTCAAGTTTTTCGCGCATGGCAGAGAACAGCACCAGTACAAGAGAAAACCCGACAGCGGCGCCCAGGCCATAAAACACCGACTCTATAAAGGTGTGTGATTGATTGATATTGAGCAGGGCAACACCGAGGACGGCGCAGTTAGACGTTATCAGGGGCAGAAATATGCCGAGGATCCGGTACAGGAAAGGCGACGTGAACTGCATGATCATTTCTGTAGCACTCACTACAGCGGCGATGACGACAATAAATGAAATGGTGCGCAGGTATTCGAGCCCCAAAGGCAGCAACAGGTAGTGATAAACAATATAGCTGCAGGCTGAAGCCAGGGTAAGCACAAAAATGGTGGCGGCCGACATGCCCACCGCGGTCTCCACCTTACCCGAAACACCCATGAAGGGGCATAGCCCTAGAAACT
>Ga0255774_10002451_pt1 | contig 14138 bp, 10 predicted proteins | sample 101ome_17_FD_179972 | JGI IMG/M metagenome (GOLD analysis project Ga0255774, IMG submission 179972) | Coastal salt marsh microbial communities from the Groves Creek Marsh, Skidaway Island, Georgia - 101407AT metaG (version 2) | ecosystem: Environmental > Aquatic > Marine > Intertidal zone >...
TTCGACGTACAGCGGCGAAGAAGAAACCGGCGGCGAAGAAGAAACCGGCGGCGAAGAAGAAGCCGGCGGCGAAGAAGCCGGCGGCGAAGAAGAAACCGGCGGGTGCGTGGCGTGAGACGCGCGTCGTGGCGGCGTATTTTTTGCTCGTCGTCGTCGTTTAAACGCGAAACGCGCGAAGGGATCGAGAGACTGACGGTACCGGCCTGTTTTTCACGTAAAGCAGCCAAGAAGAAACCGGCGGCGAAGAAGAAGCCGGCGGCGAAGAAGAAGCCGGCGGCGAAGAAGCCGGCGGCGAAGAAACCCAAGGCTAAGGCGTCCAAAAAGTGAGGCGTCTTTCTTCGCGTCGCCGAGACGCTCCGCGCGCTCATTCTCGAACGCGCGGGGGCGGAGATGATTATAGAGAGAGACGCCTCGTGTCGTGGGTTTGAAGTCTTCGTGGACGACGTCGCGGTGGTATCCTTGTTGGATATGCCTCGACCGTTCACGAAACTGCGCCAACTCAATCTCGAACAGGTTGCAAACGACGTCGCTTCGTTGTGCGCCGCCTAGACGAGAGACGCGCGAGTCGTCGGAATAAAAATTATATCAATAAACAACACGTGGACAACATATTTTGCGACACGATGTGTACGGAGAATGGTCGATCGCGAGTGACGCGACGAGACGAAATCGCGCGATGCGTGCGTCGCGCGAGTCTCGTCGTCGATGGTGCCTCGACCGAGCGCGTCGCGTAGTCCTTCTCGACGCGCCCTTGTCATAGTGGAAGATTCTTCGCGAAAACCCCAAAGGCGTCGAACCGCGAAGCGCGCGCCTTCGACGCGCGGACGTGTACGGACGCGCGCGCATCGCTCACGACGCGTCGCGCGTGAACACAACGCACGTCAATCTCCCACGCATCGCGCGAACATCCTCTCGTAAGAGTTCGCGCACGTCGTCGTCGACAAAGACGCTCGGCGCGTCGACGTCGACGTCTTCGCCGGCGCGGCGGCGTTCATCCTCGAGCGCGCGCGCGATGGTCGGTCCTTTACTCTCTCCGGGCATCACTCGACGCACGTTCGGACGCGCGACACCGTGCACGCGTAAATACGTCTCTATCGCCTCGACGTGTGAATTTCTCGTCACCACGTACGCGCGCGCGTGCGAACGCGCGAGGGCGAGCAAGGCGGCGTCCGCCGCGCGTCTTCGCGCCGCGTTTTCGAGCGCGTCTTCGGACAAGTCTCTAAAATTCCCCGGAAGCGGTGACGCCCCAGCCTTTGTGGCGCACATCGTTCGATCGAAATCGAGAAAGACACAAAACGCGCGCGTCGTCTCGACGAGTTGCGCCACGTCCTCGGCGTCGCCTCGAGAGACGCCGCACGCGTCGCACGAGACGCGTTCGCACCGGAGACACGCGCGCGCGTGCGGGCACACGAACGCGGACCCGCACGCGGAGGCGGTGGGACACGTACCACGCCGTCTCGCGTCGTGTTCGCACACCACGCACGCGCGCGTGTTCGCGCTGATCCATAATTTTGAATACGATCGATCGCATCTCGCGCATCGCATCTTTCCCTCGACGCGCGCGACGCGTTCGACCGCGTCTCCGTTCGACGCGAACGCCCCCGCGAGCTCGGCGAGCATGCCGGGTTCGTACCGCTCGATCGTCGTCGCGTATTCCTTGATCATTTTCGCCAGCGCGAACCCATCGGGAACGAACGATGCGGTGTGCGCGTCGTCGCCCGCGGCGAAGAGCGTTCGTCTCGGATCGTCGAGCGCTTCGTCGATCCATCGCCGCGTCTCCTCGAGCGCCGGCGCCGATCCCTCGAGCGCCAGGACGCGGGCGTCGATCTTAGCGGCGATTTGTAACGCCTCCAACGCCGACGGCGACGCGTGTAACCATCCGGTGGTTTCATCGACGACGGTGAATCGTTCGCGCACGACGTCGTCCGGATTCGCGTGGTCTCGTCGCGCGCGCGTCGCGAGCGCCTCGGCGTCGGCGCGAATCCTCGCGCACGCCGTCGAAAACGCGGCGAGTTCTTCCCGAATCACCGACGCTTTCGCCACGCCTCGCGCGATGAGCGTGGCGACGATGAATTCAATCTCGTGCGGTGGTAGACGTAATTCTTCTCTCGCGCGACGCACGAGACGATCGAAATCGTGCGTCAACGACGGACGCGTCTCGTCCTCGCGCGTAAACGCGTACCCGACGACGGCGTCGTCTTCCGAGGCGTCGCCCAACGCCGCGCGCGCGCGCGTCACGAATCCTCGAGAGATCATCGTTCTCGGCGTCGTCGCCAACCGTTTCGGACGATGACACTCTGGATGTCTCGGCACGCAACAAATCTGTTTGAGATAGACGCGCGCGTCGCAGATGGCTTGCATGGCGCCTCGACACCGTCCGTGCGCCGCGCACGCCGCGCGATATCTCGCCGCCTCGCGATAGCCTCGATCCTTGTGCATGTCCCCTCTGTAATACGTCAATAATCGACGCAATCGCACCTCGAGCGCTTGCGTGCGCTCGAGCGTTCGTAGGAGGACTTTTTTTAAATTCACCGCGTTGGTTCGAATCCCGAACGCATCCTGAATCGCGCCGACGTCGTCGAGAAACGCGCACGCGTCGCGCGCGACGGCGTCGCCGAGCGCGGCGGCGACGTCTCGCGTCACCAGTTCCCATCGTCCCTGTTCGTACGAATCGATGTTTCGAGCGTTCACGTCGAGTGGACACAGTCCCTGTATTCGTGCGTCGGGCGTGAGGGCGTACATGGCGCGCACGCGACGACGAAACGCATCCGGCGACTCGGGCGCGGAGGTCGACGCGGCGGCGTCGCGAGACGTCGTCATGAATCGAACGATGATGACGACGGAGATGCGCGGACGCGCGCGAGTCGGCGCGTCCAGCGAAGACTTCCGCGCGTCACGAAAGACGTGTGTCGCGCCTCGGAGTCGGTCGCCCGTCACCGACGCGTCGCGACCGCGCGTCGCGCGTCGATGCGTGACGCGTCGAGACGAGACGCGCGGAGAATCGTCGATCGTCTCTCGTCCACCGACGCGCGCGCGAGACGATCGACCCAACTCGCGACGCGTCGAGAGGTGCGCGCGAGATTTATACGCTTTACTCGTCCATCGTCGCGACGCGTCGAGGCGTTCACCGACGCGCGCGCGCGTGCGAATCGAGACGCGCGCGCGCCGTTCCCCTCGGGCGCGACGACGACACGGTGTCCGACCGACCGCGATGTTGTCCCGGTTCCATACTGTGCGTCTTCGAACGCCATCTATGCGGAATTCGAATGGGCACGTACGTGCGCCTTTTTACATTCCTCTATCCATGGGGTGTTTGTATATGAGGATATGTCTCCTAGTCGAGACGTGTGGGAGACCATGAGAAGGACCGTGAGTGGACAAAGAGCCGTTGGTCGGGGGGACGACGACGGGAGACGACGACGCTCGGAGACGCGGCGCGATGTCGACGCCGGCGAAAGAGAACGCGCGGGCGGACGCGGGAACGGTGAAAACACCGTCGTCGGTGCGTGCGAGATCGATCGGGGGGGGTGTGAAGCGCGCGAGAGAGCGCGGGGGTCGAGTGTGGGTGATGTGGATGGATTTTAAATGCGACGCGACGAATGAATGAATGAACGCGCGTGGACGTCGTGCGCGAACGTTTCTCGTGAACGAACGGTGGACTGACAATATCGCGTCGTCGTCGTGCGTTCGCGCGCGTAGATTTTAAAGCGACGGGGACGGACGCCGACGTCGCCGGCGCTCGCGGAGAATGGCGAAACCGCCGAACGGGCGACGCGGTCGAGCGCGAGGAGACGATCGGGGAGACGCGATTCGGCGGTGAGTCAAGAGGGTTCGGGTGAGGGCGGTGAGAGCGCGGCGGTGGCGGCGGCGGCGGCGCCGCCGTCGCCGGCGTTTGCGAAGAGGAAAAAGCAGAGACAGTCGCTGGGACGGCGCGTGTCCTTCGCGGCGCCGGCGGTGTTGGAGACGGTGCGCGAGTTTGAACCGGAAGGGGACGAGGATAAGAGCGGTGAGACGTATGAGGCGAGCGCTGAGGTGCCGGCGGGCTTTTCGATCGTGGAGGAGGCGAGCGTGGAGACGGCGCCGGCGCGGGATCGCACGGAGACTTTTGAATTCAAGGCGTCGGCGGAGACGCTCAACGTCGCGGGAGGGGCGACGCCGTCGCCGGCGGAGGACGCGAATGCGGCTGATTTCTCGTTGTCTCCGGTCGCGAACGACGAACAGGAGGCGCCGAACAGCGCGCAGTTGAATAGCGAAGGGAAGCACACGCCGGGCAAGAGACGGGCGAGCGTGGGACGCTTCGGGACGCCTAACTCGGCCGATCGCACGGGCGCGTTCACCTTTGACGCGACTCGAAACATGGACGACGTGACGTCGGAGGTGCCGACGATGGGGGCGCTCTTGGACGCGGCGGATACGGAGAACATCACCGGCGCGGTGCCGTCGTTGTCCAACCTGTTGAACGCGGACGAGTCTCCGCTCGGGTACAGACCGACGCCGACGCGCGTCAAGCCGGACGCGACGGAAGACATCACCGGTACCGTTCCATCGCTCGCCGCGCTCGCGAACGAGGACGAGGAACACACCACGACGTCGCAAGGGGAGGTGGACATGGACACGGGGAACACCACCGACGGTATTCCCGCCTTTGAGCCCACCGACGATCTCACCCAGCGCGCCGTCGACGCCGCGCACGCGAGCGCGCTCGATCTGGCAAATACGGTGATGATGGACGACGCGACCATGGCGTTCAGCATGGGCGCGCCGACGCCGGGATCCGTCGCGCCGGGTCCGACGCCTTCGTTGACCTTTGCCTTTGACGAAAAGAGCGGCAAGCGCGAGAGCGCCGGGTTACCGCCCCGATCCGTCACCGCGAACACGCGACCGTTCAACCTGACCGATTCCACGAATCTGGATTTGCAAGGTCAAGCCAAGGGCGGGATGGGTACGAACACGTTCAATTACGTCTACGGCGCGAACGGCGACGGCGCGACGACCGCCGGCACCAGCGCGCCGACGAACCAGCCGACCACCGACTTCCCCACCGCCGAAGTGACGGGCACAGATGTGCAAGCGGCGATGGGCGTGACGCCCGCGAACGGCGCCGGCGTCGCGGCCACTCCGAACACGGATGGTTCGATCGCGAGCTCGCACGACGGTTTCACGCCGGGCGACGAGTCTCTGCGCATGGCGGAACTCTTGCGTCAAAAGCAACACGGTGATGAAGCGTTGATGAGCATGAGAAAGGTGTACCAAGAGCGCACGACGCCGATGCAGGGTCGATACGGTGCTCCTCCGGTGATGCAAGCCTTCACGCCTTCGAGAACGATTACGATGGGAGGCGCCAACTTTATGCAATTCGGCGGGGCGGGCACTCCCGGCGCGGCGATGCACAATCCTTTGTTTGGCACCCCGGGTGGACACACGGGTACGATGCTGCAAGGACTTCCGACGTCGTTGCCGCCGATTCCAGACGCTCTCATGAACTCGAAACCGATCGATTTAGAAACGTTCTTTTACGCGTGCGAGATTTCCTTCATGGAGGCGAAAAACTTGGGTCGACGATCCTCCATCGCCATGGGCGCCTTGGCCACGGCTCCGCCACCGGAGACGCAATCCGAGGCGCTGAAACTGTGCTGCTTGACCGCGCCCCTCATCGAGGCGCTCGAAGGCTTCCACGAACAGTTGAACGTGCGAATGAACGCGCTCACCACGGAGACGGAAAAGTTGCGCTCCACCGTCGAGGCGACGCAGCCGCCACTTTTGCGCTACGCCGCTTCCGACGATCCGGCGCACGCCAACGAGCTTCGACGTGCGGGTAAAGCGCTCAAGAAGGAGTGCCAACTCGCGGCCAAGGAGCGATTTGCGCAACAACGCATGGAAACCGAGGAACTCGTGCGAGAAAGCTTGAACTTTCACAGCGAAATCTTGTTGAAGAGCTCTCAGAGCATCGCCAACTCGCGAGCGATCGCGGCGGAGGCGATTTCGAGCGCGAATGGGCACATCATCAAGCTTCGAGCGCAGCGGGCGGCGAGCTCGAGGCGCTTCGACGCCGCCAAGTCGACGTCGGCGACGAAGGAACAGGTGTTGGAGGCGTTGGCAAACAAGCGCGCGGCGATCAAAGCGGCGCGCAGAGCGCTCGTGGCGAGCGAACAGAACTTGGAGCGCATGAACTCGCGCAAGATGACCATCAAGTCTGAACGAGACCGACTGCAAGAAGAACTCGACGCCATGCGAGAGGCGCAAGACGTGGCGGCGGACGCGACTGTTAGTTTCAAGTCCTTCGGAGGCGTCGACATGGATGATACGCCCTCCCGACTGCGACGAGCTAGTCAAGTGCGATTGCGCGCCAAGGCGAAGAACGCGCAGGGCGCCAGTGAAGAACTCGGCGTTCTCAGCGGTCTCGCGCCCTGGCGTTTGGAGGGCGTGGGCGGACCGCCGGGAGCCGAGCTCACCATTCGCGTGGGTTCACTCTTCCGAGTCACGCTCGACGCGAGCACGGGTGCCGGTCGCGTGACGTCGGTCGATGGACCCGAGATGACGCCGAAGGGTGGCCGCGAGTTCGCCGCCGCGTTGGCGGGTGCGCCGATCGCGTGGAGCGAAGACGCCGTACCGGCGGGCGGCGTCGCGGGTGTCTTGCAAGAGCTCGCGCCGAAGCTGTCTCGCGCTGAACGCGTTTTGGAGGAGATGGAGGGGTGCCGGAACGAGTTCCCGCGACTCAATAGAATCAAGTGTAGCGCGACGGGTGTGCTCGAGCTCACCTTTGTCGATTTCGTCAACGAAAGACTGTTTAGCGTGAAACTGAACATGATGGGCGGCGCGTACCCGTACGGCGCTCTGAGCCCGGAGGTGGTCGTGCAACTCACGGGGAAGAAAGGCGTGAGTGAGTTACCGAACGTTGAAGCGATTCAACGCGCGATCAACTCCGTGCCCGTCGGTCCGCGCCGTTTGACGAAAGTGTGCCGCATCTTAGATTCCATAGTCAGCACCGGCAAGAACGCGTTGACGTCCTTCGCCGCCATGCCGGCGCCGGCGCCGCGCCGACCGTCGCACGCGCCTTCGCTTTTGTATGCTCGATAGTTCGTATATTAATAATTGAAAACAAGCAATGTCTATTCTACGCTATACGCCAACAGTAGACGCGAAGACGCTCGTCAACGCTGAGAGTCAAAGGCTATGCGAAGCTCCGGGGGTGATCCCTCCGCGGCGCGCGCCTCTTCGCCGTCGCCTATCGTTCTAAACGCGAGACAGTGGACGCTTCGGTGTCGTTCGTAGGCGATTCGGTCGAAACCAACCTTCAGAAACGCCTCTCTCCACTCTGCGAGCACGGGCAGCGCCTTGTGCGGACAGTGTCCCTTGTCCGTACTGTGTGGAGTGATGACGAAGAAGAGACCGGCGCCGCGGTTTTTCAACGCCAAGCGCGCGCGGCGCACCATCTCGCCGCGTTGTTTCGGTGTCGGCAAGTAGCTCAGAACGAGTGAGAAGACGATGACGTCCGCGTCGTGTTCCCGCACCGCTTCGAGAGCGGCGGATTCGCCCTCTCGAGACGCCGGCGCGACGCGCTCTTCCTCGCCGAATCGCACGTTGAGCCAATCACAACGATACACCGATGGTACGGCGGGACACAGATCGCACGCCACGGCGTTCACGGTCAGATTTCCCGGCCACGGACCTTTGAAGTGCAGATTAAAGTAGTCCCAACACGAACCGACGTCCAAGAGCTTCAACGCGGCGCCTGCGACTCTTCGATCCGGCGTCCCGAGCGCGTCCTCACTCTCGACGATCGTCTTCAGCACGGTCTCGAAAGGTTCTCCGCGCTCGCGCGCCAACGCGCGCGCGCGTCGCTTATTCGCCGTGGCCCACGTCGGCGCTGTTTCGCTCGGCGCGCACCGCTCCACGTCCCCGAAATACAATCCAGTCGCGTTCACGCACCACTCCAACGCGCTCACCACCCACGCCCGGTTTCCAACCTCCGTCGCCGCCTCGGCGTATCTTCGCAGCGCCTCCGCCCCGTCCTCGCTCACCACTCGCTCCCACGTCTTCTCTGCGTCCTCCGTCTCTCGCGCGTCGGCTCGAAGCGCTCTGTGATGATTCACGATGACGTCTCGTCGCCACATCGACCGCTCGCGATCCCGATCGCTCTTCTCCATCGCCATCAACACCTCCACCTTGACCGCATCCGCATCGAATCCCTCCTCCGGCCGTTTCGACGCCTCGGCGAAGACGCGCGCGCACCGCGCGCGCTCCGCCGCGAAATTCCTCGCCAACGCCTCGCACGACCTCTGCACCCACCCCATCACGCTCGACGACGCCTCCGACGGCTCGGAGCCGTTCTCAGACGACGTCTTCGCTCGTTTCCGTCGTCCATCGTCCTCCCGCGCGTCTCTCTCGCCCGCAACGACGGTGTCCCCGACGGCGCACTTTTCTCGTCCCAGCGCGAACAGCGCCGAGACCACCGCCTCGCACGTCCGCTCGCACCCGAACGCCACCCCTCTCGCGTCGAACGCGTCGCGAATGATGGCTTCGTCCGCACCGCTCGCCCGCTCGCGCACGCGCGCGCACGCGCGACGCAGGCGTCGGACGCAGTGCGCGCGGAGCGACTCGACGCCGGGCGTCGACATCTGTCGTCACTCGTCGTCGCGCGCGCCGCGCGTGACCGGACGGACGACCGCGAGGAAGAGCGCGACTCGCGTCTCGCGCGTCTCAGCGCGTCTCCGCGCCTCGTCGACGTCGTCATGGGCGCGCGAGACGGCGCCGAACGCGCGCGCCGCCGCCGGAAGAAGAAATCGACCGACGCGCCGCCGCCGCCGCCCGTGGCGCGCGCGAGCGACGACGACGATTCGGACGGGGACGTGAGCGATGAAGACGTTCGATTCGTTCGTAAGAACGCGGCGTATGCGTCGTTCATGACGAGTGGGTCGTTCGAGGAAGCGCCGTCGGGGAGTCGGCGGCGAAGAGACGACGACGACGACGACGCGCCCGAGGCGGCGCACGGTCGCGCGATGCGAGAGCGGGCCAAGGCGGAGGCGGAGGAGGCGGCGCGAAAAGCGAATTTACCGGAGGAGCGTAAACCGTTGGCGCTGCCGGTGAAACGGTTGGATGGGACGGTGGTGAGGGACGCGACGGCGCCGGCGGACGCGCCGGAGAGCGACGGCGACGACGACGACGACGACGGGCAGGAGGGCGAGGGGAAGTGGAGAGACGTCGGCGCCGGCGAGGGGAGAGGTCTCGGAAAGAAGGCGATGGCGCGCGAGATTCGCGAGAGCGATCTCGGACGTGAGACGACGAAGTCAAAGAAGAATGAAAAGTGGTGGGAAAAGCAGGCGGAGGACGCCGCCGCCGCCGCCGAGGCGGAGAAGAAGAAGAAGCGCAAAAAGGGGGACGATTCGTCAAGCAGCGATTCGGAGGATGCACGAGAGGAACTCGCGGTGAAACTCGCGGATAAGCGTCGGGCGGATCGCGAGGCTCTGGAGGCGGAGATGAGCGCCGAGGCGAGACGCGAGAGCGTCAAGATTCGCATCGCGTCGACGTGTCAGGGCATTCTCGAGGATCCGGAGACGCGGTGGAAAGAGTTGAAGGAGGTCGGGACGCTGTGTGAAGACAGAGACCCCGAAGTCGCTCGATTGGCCGCGCTCTCGCTCACGCTCGTGTACAGAGACATTTGTCCCGGGTACCGCATTCGTCCGCCCACGGAGAAGGAGTTGTCGATGAAGGTGAGCAAAGAGGTGATGAAGACGCGCGCGTTCGAGAGCGGTCTCCTCGAACACTACAAGGCGTACGTCAAGACGCTCGTGCGTTGTTCCGGGGCGAAAAAATCGCGCGCACAGCGCGGAAGAGGCGGTCCAGACACGGAATCCGCCATCAAGTGTCTGTGCGCGTTGCTCGTCGGTTTACCGAGCTTCAACTTTCGCACGGATATCTTATCCGCCCTCGTGCCCGTGTTCGACAAACGGGACGAACACCACGCGAAACTCGTGGCGAACGCCCTGGGCGATGCGGTCGAGAGCGACGTTCGCGGTGACTTGACGCTCGAGGCGTTACACATGACGGCGCAACTCGTCAAGCAGAGTCGATGCGACGTCCAGCCGAGCGCGTTTTCCTACTTTCTCAAGGTTCGATTCGACGAGGGCATCCTCGTCCCTCTGGTGCGCGATAAGAAGGAGGTGCTCTCTCGCAAACAGACGTTCAAGAAGAAACAGGAGGAGCGCGAGAAGATTCGCAAGGCTCGCGCGGAAAAGATGAAAAAGCAACAAGAGAAGGAGCGCATGAAATCCTTTGGACACGAGGTGGATTCCTCGGACGATAGCGAAGACGAAGAGGCGGCGTTTCGTCGCGATTTAGACGAAGGTTCCGCCGTGATGAGTTTCGGAGAGAAGAAAAAGATGCAGAGTCGACTGTTAGAGGCGACGTTTGAGATGTACTTTCGAGTGTTGAAGAACGCGGCGAGTCCCGAGCCCACGCCCGGATTGCCCCTCCTGAGCGCGGCGCTCACCGGTTTAGCCAAGTTTACGCACTTGATCTCCATCGATTTCTTGGGTGATCTCATGGAGGTGTTTAGAAAGTTACTCGCCAAGGAGGACTTATTATCGGACGCCCTCAAGGCGCAGACGTTGTTGACGGCGTGTGAGATTTTGAGCGGTCACGGCGAGGTGCTCCAAGTGGACACGGGCGAATTTTATAGACAGCTGTACGTCATGCTCGGGAAACCGAGCGCCGGGAACGCCGGTTGGCAGGAGGGCATGTCCATCACCGATCAACGCTCGCTCAGTCACGGCACGCTTCGCGTGCGAGCGATTCAGAGATTCATCGGTGGGTTTAAACAGGTGGACCAGGCGCGCATGGCGGCGTTTTCCAAGCGTCTCGCGTCGGCGTCCATGGGCATGGAGGCTGGAGAATGCCTCGGTTCCCTCGGCGTCGTGCGTCAAATATTAGCCTCGTACCCACGCGTTCGCAATCTACTCGAGAACGAGCGCATCGGCAACGGCGTGTTCCAGATGGATCTCGACGATCCCGAGCACGCGCAGGGCATGTCCGCCGTCTTGTGGGACCTCTCGCTCCTCGCCTCGCACTACCATCCGACGTGCGCGGCCGCGGCGAGAGAGGTGGCGAATTTACCACTGAGCGGCGCCATCGCCCCACCACCGGGTTCACACGCCCCGAGCGAACTCGCCAAAACGTACTCCACCCTGCGAGGCGACTTCAATCCGCCCATGGTCGAGCCGCCGACGCTTCGCGCCGCGCCTCGCGCGCCGCGCGACAGAAAATCCTTCGTCGACGTCTTCAGCGACGAATTCGCCCAGCGCGTCGCCCAGCGCACCACCACCGATTCCCACGACGACGCCGACTTTCGTCGACACTTTCGTCGTCAACGCGCGCACGTCGCGCACGCGTCGCTCCTTCGCGAGCGGGACAGACTCGCGCGTCTGTCCCGCGCCGCGCGCGACCGCGCCGACGAGATCGCCGCAAAGACGAAGACAAAGGCGAGGAAACGAACGAAAACGTAACGTGACATCGCATCGTCGTCCACGCGTCGTCGACACCGCGTCGACGCCGCGTTTCGTCCCCGTTCGCTTCGCGGCGACCGACCGACCGACCGCTCGTAATGAAAAAGAATTAGTGTTGTCACCGATCGTCACCTCCCCGCGCGCCCCGGCGCCCTCGCGCGATCGTCATGGCGTGGCAATCGCGCGTCAGGGACATGGAGCGCTCGTTCGAGACCGCCGAGTCGACGATACTCGCCGCGCGTCGACGAGGGAAGGGCGGGAAAGTGCATGATGCGAGCGCGACGATGCGTAAAGATTATCGTGCAATGTTACGCGACGCGGACGACGCCGGCGCGAGTGAGCGGGCGAGAGTGGAGGGGGGGAGAGATGGGGTCATGTCGGACGATTCAGCCGAGCGCGCGTCGCCGGGAGAGACGCGCGTGCGCGTGGACGTGGATGAGACGTCGACGTCGGGCGAGGCAGAGCCGAGACGCGACGGAGACGGAGACGGAGACGGAGACGACGAGGGCGTCCACGGCGTGCCCGGCATGGAAGATTTCGGACCCGCGATCGATGCAGACGTCGAGCGACCGGCGATGCGGCGGATGAGGCCGAAAGGGGAGACTTACGCACCCACGGCGTTGATGCGCGCGCTCGCCTGGACGCGACGGCTCGGTTTGGTCGGCGCGGCGGCGCTCTTCGGAATATTTCTCGTCTTGGTCGCGTTCGCCGTGTACGAAGAGATGCGCGCGGTGACGCCGTACGATCCGTTGAGACCAGATTTCGGACCGAACGGACCGATCGTGGACTCGATGACGGTGGCGGAGGAAGCGGCGGCGAGAGGCGAGAGCGCGACGGCGGCGCTGTTGGACGTCGAGCGCGAAATTAAAGGGGGCGGTGGACGGTAGACGCGCGCGCGCGCGAGTGATTTCTCGAAGTATTATAGATGTGTAACTGTGGATGATGGAAATTAATGTACAAAGATTGAACTAGGCGCGGCTCAACCAAAAGTGAACAAACGGTTGCGCGACGACGACGGCGAGCAAGACGTAATTGTGCGACATGCTCTGCGAGTATCCACCCTGTCTGGACTCGCTGAAGATGATCCTCTTGAGCGTTTTCGCCATGAAGACGCAATTACACAGGGTGGACCAGAGGAGAAAGAACCAAAAGACGTACGAGGCGTTGAACATTTTCGACGCGAGGACGAGCGAGGCGTACGTAAACGTGTACCCGACGTACGCGGCGATGTCGAGAATCGGCGCCGAAACGAGATGATTGGCCGAGCTCGCCGAACGAAGGGCGACCCATATGATGGCGGATTCGCTCGACCAGAGCAATCCACTCCACCACGCGTGCGTCGCGAGCGCCTCTGGCGTGAACGAACCTTTGCCCGACGACGCGAACACCTCGCGAATCGACGCGATGAGCACGTACGTCCAAAACGCCATCAACGGAATGTACAGATCCGGCGCGTTGATGTCATTCTTCGGCGGCTTATACGCCGTCCCCCCGGCCACGGTCTCCGGCAGACGAACCCAAGACCCTTTGTGCAAAAACGGACACAAAATCAAACGCAACTTGTGAAACACGTACGACTCCGTCACGTCGAAATACGCCCGCATGGACGCCGTGCTGAAATATTTCGCATAGTTTGAGCTCATAAACGACGCTCCGTCGTTCAAAAACTTCCCTCCGTACATCCCGAACCCGGCGGCGGCCAAACTTCTCGGACTCATCGGCATGCCAAAACCGGCGCCGGCGTCGCTCGAGCTCGCGTCGCCGTACCCTCTTCCACCCGCGTTCACCGGCGGCACCGGCGGTGCGGCGTATCCACCGCCCGCGTGCGCGTCACCGTACACACCCGGACTCACATTCGGCGCTTGCGGAACCGCACCACCACCGTACGACGCGCCCGCGCGCGGTTCGCCGTACGGCGTCGGCGTCTGTCCCCATCCGCCCGCGCTCTGCGAAGGCGCCTGTTGCCATCCACCACCCTCCTATCGACACCACGCGCGCGCGTCGCGACACACCGTCAGTCTTTCCACCTCTTCCACGCCTCGCGTCTGCGTCACCACCGTCGCGCGCGCGTCCACCGACGCGTCCGACGGTGCACCGCGCCCCCGCCGTGTCACACAAAAGATGACGCGTCGAACCGTTCGCGCGTCTCGCCCGTCCACGCGCGCGCACCCGTCGAGGAGGCGCCTGTTGCCATCCACCACCGCCTCCACCGGGCGGTTGCATCGCGCGCGGTCGCCGTCGCGCGTCGTCGTCGTGTGTCGTTCGAACGGATCCATCGTCGTCGACCGAACGCGTGTGCACGATAAAAACATATCTACATACCCTTACACACCCTTTGACTATAGTATAGGGTTTAGACTAACCTTCGAGCGCACAGCCTAAACCCTCGCCTCTGATCCCCATCGCGCGCGTTCGCGCGTCGACGCGTCCCACACACCGCGACGCCCGTTCGCGCGTCCGATCGACGCATCGACGCGAGGTTCGCGCGCGACATCTTTTTTGTCTCCCGCGTCGCACACCGCGTCACCCCGCGCGCGCGCACCGCGTCATCCATCATGTGGCTCTCGGCGCGCCGTCTCGCCCGCGCGACGACCGCGCGCGATGTCGTCCATCGTCATCATCGTCTCTCCCGCGGCG
>Ga0255774_10002455_pt1 | contig 14130 bp, 10 predicted proteins | sample 101ome_17_FD_179972 | JGI IMG/M metagenome (GOLD analysis project Ga0255774, IMG submission 179972) | Coastal salt marsh microbial communities from the Groves Creek Marsh, Skidaway Island, Georgia - 101407AT metaG (version 2) | ecosystem: Environmental > Aquatic > Marine > Intertidal zone >...
GTATATCTGTGCATCACAGATAGATTTACATTGCGCCAATTCTTCCATTGCGGAACCTCGTAGCCCAAATTGTTTTGGACGTTTAAAGGCGGCATAAAATTTAGCGGTAGGTCTTCAGAGGTATTCATCCCGTAGACGTACCCCCAAATCGATTCGAAATTCAAGTGCTCGCTAATCTCGTATTTGATCACGGCATCACCACCCAATAAGCGCGCGTCGCACTGCTCGTAGGTAAATACCGGGAAAGCACCACGTATGGTCAACCTGAAGGTTTGTTGGGGTTGCAAGTAAATATATCCGTCAAAGAAGTGGGTATAGGCCCTAACATCTACGTGAAGTTTTTCACTCACCTTACCTCTTAATTGTAGGGTGGATTTAAGTCCTGTTTCTTGGTCCAATTCCAGGTTCCCTTCTTCAATACCACTCACTCCTTGGTGCAGCCCAAAAGAATACATTTCATTAATCTCAGGCGGACGCTGGCGCAGTGAACTCTCGGCGAGCACTTGCCATTTGCTCCCTAAATTCCGGCTAATGCGACCCAAGAAGCTAAAGTTGTGGTAGTTGTCATCAAAGTATTCCACTACCTGTGGAACCCCGTTTGACCACCTTGCGATACTTCTAAACGTATAATCGTATCGACCGCCGAATTCCAAATCATACGTACCCATCGAATGATCTACAGCCACAAAGCCGCCGTTGGTGAATGCGGTGTAGTTGGGTAGAAGGGGAGTGATGCCTGTTTCTGGTAGGTTCCAGTTGTTCCTGCCTAAGAATTGGTAACCGGTTTCGAGCCAATCGTTCGACCAAAGTACCTCGTTTTGGACGCTGTACTTTAATAATGATAGGGCTGGAATATCACTTCTGCCGCTGCGGCGTACATCGTATTCCCGGCGCTGATCGCGTTGACCGGCAAGATGCCACTCTAAAGTTCCAGCTTCCATGTGCTTCTTGAAGCCAGATTTCAGTTGGTGGTGCAGCACCCATTGACGGGGTGCTTCTATCCCGTAGGAGAAGGCAGAATCTGTAAAAAACGGTACGTCACGAGAAATGGCACTTTCCAAATCCGTGAGGTTACCGATGTGGCTGCCTCGCATGATGCCATATTCCGCGCTGAAGTAATTGTATTTACCTTCCCATTCAAGGGTATTCTTCCACTGCTTGTGCAGTTCAGCGTTCGCATGTGCTTGACGCGTCCCTGTATTGTTCAAGAAATACTCTGGAGCATGACGGTCGCCGTACTGTTTCAAGGTGCCCCCGACACGCCATTGCAGTGCTTCTAGGCCCTTGTAGAATTGTCCGTTGACGGTACCGCCACGACCGTTGCTCTCAGTAGTGGAGCGGATTTTTCCATGAATGTGTGGATCAAAAGGAATAGGGCTCGATTCTAAAATCACAATCCCGCCCATATGTGTGCCCGGATACCGCATTGCAGCAGCACCACTAACTATGCTGACTTCTGTCGCGCTGTTGAGATCTATCTCTGGAGAGTGGTCCGCGCCCCATTGCTGCCCTGTATGCACAACACCATTATTAATAAGGGTCAATCGATTGCCTGATAACCCGTGCACCACAGGCAGTCCGATATCTGCCCCATTGCCAAGCATGCTCACGCCGGCCAAACCACTGACTGAGGCGGCAAGAGATTTCGCGATACTGTTATCTAGGGTAAGGATGCCAAGACTTTGCTCGTTAATGGCATGCTCGTGCTCGTCATGCACGTCCACCTCGTGGAGCATGTTCTCGTGATGCTCTAAGGTCAACGATAGGGTGGTATCTGCAGAGAGCTCAATCAACATTCGTTCTGAGGGGCAGCCAATGTGTTGCACTAGGGCGTGGTAGGTACCGGGGCAGAGGTTTCCAAAAGAGAATTTACCACGAGCATCCGTCCATTGTTCTACCCCCAGCTCAGTGATGTAGATGCTCACGTCCTCCATTGGACTTTGGTCGTGCGCATCTTTGACTGTCCCTTTTAAGGTCAAAAAACAAGTTTGAGCGGCCACTGAAAGCGACCAACCAAAGCTTAGGTACAATATGAAATGTAGTTTACTCAACCGTTACCTCAAATACTACTTCTATATCTGTTTCACCACCTGCATTAGTGATATCGCCACCACTTACACCTGTTCCAGTTTTATCTGGTTCGTGACGCAAAGTAATCGTGTAGCTTTCCATGCCAGCATCGCCGGTAGTCAAATCAAATGATAAACCAACTGGGTTACCGTCGTTGTCCTGATCTGCGTATGCGAACATAGAAGCACCTGTAGACGCAAAGAAGAACTGGTGATCTTCAGCTTCGTTAAAAATTTCAGCAGTCAATTCCTCTGCTGGGTCTTCACTTTCGTTAAACAAAGTAATTGAACCCGCGTAAGTAGTATTTGGAGCCAATTTGTCTAAAGTAATTATTGGAGCATTGCCTCCGTCACCGTCTAAATCCTGAAAGTTCAAAGTAACTGTTGAGCCGCCTGCTTCTAAATCAACATTTAAAGTAGTAATCAATTCTTCTTCATGAGAATCCGTTGGATCGTTTGGTTCACAAGAAAAGAGACTGACTGCGAGCAGTGCTACTGGAATTAATTTCAAGGTTTTCATGCGATAAGTATTTGAAACGAAATTACGTTAAAAACATCGTTTATGCAGCATCGTTGCAGAAACAAGTTAAAGTGAAATTCTTTTCGAGTTCTTTGGCGCAACTTTTGCTTTATAGTCGATGTAACCAATTAATACACAGTCATATGAAAAAATTATTTGCAGTATTTGCCCTTGCTATGCTTTCTTCTTGCGTAGTAATAAATCCAGGTAATGTTGGGGTCAAATCTACTTTAGGGAAATTGAAACCAAAGTCTTATCAACCTGGCTTAATGACTGTTAATCCATTTATAACAAGGGTTATAGAAGTGCCGACAAGAACAGTGAACCTTGAAGTTCGTTTGAATTTGCCATCAAAAGAGGGCTTGAACGTCCTTGCAGAAATATCTATTCTTTACCACATTCAGTCGAGCCAAGCCCCTAATGTTATCCAGACAGTAGGGGAGAATTACGAGGACGTTATGATTCTTTCAGTATTTAGATCTGCTGCTGCAGATGTCTGTTCGCGCTACATGGCTAAAGATATGCACAGTGGACAGCGCGCTGTGATAGAAAATGCAATTAAGACGCACATGGATAGTTTACTACTCGATCGTGGATTTGTCATTGAGAGTGTGCTGATGAAGTCTATTTCATTGCCTCCAGGGTTGTATGAGGCTATTGAGAGTAAGCTTGAGGCGGAGCAAATTGCTCAGCGCATGGAATTTGAGCTAGAGCAAGAACGCTTGGAAGCAAAGCGTAAAAAGATTGAGGCACAAGGGGTGAGCGACGCGCAACAGGTATTGGCCGAAGGCTTATCTGACGAGATTATCAAATGGAGATCATTAGAAGTACTGGAAAAGCTAAGTTCTTCACCGAATGCGAAGCTCATTATTACAGACGGTAATGCACCAGTGTTAATCAACGAGGACGGGAAGTAGAATTCCTAATACTAGAATTACAAGAAGCCGGGTCCAATTTTGGATCCGGTTTTTTTATGTCACAAACCTACCCGAATCACTTAGATAAGAATTGGTTTGAATCGGATGGTCAAGGGATTTTAAGGTGTAACTACTTTACTTTAAATAGATTAGATATCTTGGAGGTGCTCACTTTGGGCTTGTTTAGGACGACTTCCTCAAAATCTTGAATTGGCGTTTCGCTGATATCCTCATTAAATCCCAAACAATCTACCTTTATTTCTCGCATCTGAGCGTTTATTTGGAATTCTTCAATTATTTCAGTGACATCTGGATGCATTCGGTGGGTATTCGTCGCATCAAGAATAACTTGTGAATTATCTGGAATTGTATTTAAAGTATGCTGAATGCTAGCCTTGTTCAGAAAGCTAACACTTTCACTAAATTCAATTCGGATTGGCGCACCACTTGTATAGTTCTCGATATCGAACTTATACGGTAGTTTGAAATTGTCCCATAAAATGAAGAAGATTGCGACCGCTAAACCAAGAGCAATCCCAGATAGGAGATCGGTAAAAACTATACCGGTGACGGTTACCAGGAAAGGAATAAATTCACTTCGACCAAGTTTCCACATATCTCTATACATACTTGGTTTAGCTAATTTATATCCAATAACAAGGAGAATAGCCGCAAGTGCGCTGAGTGGAATCATATTCAACAGCTTGGGAATAGAAAAAGCGCTCAGTAGTAGCATTGAACCGTGTAAAAAAGCCGATGTTTTGGTGCGTCCGCCACTTTGGATGTTCGCTGACGATCGAACAATAACCTGCGTAATTGGTAGGCCTCCGATAAATCCGCTTACGACATTTCCTACTCCTTGAGCAAAGAGCTCTTTGTTCGTTGGTGTTACTCGTTTGAAGGGGTCTAGTTTATCTGTTGCTTCTACACATAAAAGAGTTTCTAAAGATGCTACGACTCCCATGGTAATCCCAATCGTATAAATGGCAGGATTCGTGAATGCAGATAGCTCAGGTAAAGAGAATTGACCTACAAAACCCATGAAGCCTTCTGTGACTGGAATGGCCACCATGTGATCGCCGGATAGTTGCCAACCTTCCATTTGATTGAAAGTCATAGCTAGTATTATACCTAGGATTACAGTAACCAATGGTCCTTGTATGATTTTGGTGAACGACAGCTTCTTCATCCATTTTTGCTCCCATACTATCAGAATGATTAACCCAAGAGCCGCAATAATAACTGCTGCAGGATTAATGCTATCTAACATCCACGAAAGTTCAGAAATGGTATTATGTCCATCTTGCTGTATGAATGCAAAATCACCTTCCGGATCTGCATCGTATCCGATAGCATGTGGTATCTGCTTTAAAAAGATTATTATACCTATACCGGACAACATCCCTTTGATAACCGACGACGGGAAGTAATACCCAATGACTCCTGCTTTGAGAATACTGAGTACAATTTGAAAAATTCCAGCCACAACCACCGCTGCTAGGAATACGGGAAAGCTCCCCAACTCTTCTATAGCGACTAATACTATCACTGCGAGTCCTGCAGCGGGACCACTTACGCCTAGCGGACTCCCACTCAGTGGCGCAACTATTAATCCGCCAACGATACCTGCGATCAGGCCTGAGAAAAGCGGAGCTCCAGATGCTAATGCAATTCCTAAACAAAGTGGCAATGCGACGAGAAATACGACGAGAGAGCTAGGAATATCGTATTTGAAATTTTTAAATGGACTTAGCTTCATGTTTATGTGTAAGAAGAGTATATACAGTATAATTAGGCAATATACTAATCTGTAAACCTAAAGCACAAGGAGTTCTCATGTAATGTTTAATGCGGGTTTACAATTTCGATTTTCTCACGAAGCGGAGATTTGGACCTAGCGAGCCCCGAACTCTATGCTTCAATATACTGATATTCAATTTCTTGAAGGCCTGGTGTCACACTTTGGCCATGGATTGTCTAAGACGCTGTTTCGCTACAGTGGCTGCGATTTTTTTCGCTTCGCTCAAAACATCCCTAGAGGGGGACCGTTCCAAAAACTACTGAAAACCAGTCCGCCTTCGGCGTTCTGTATTTTTTATATCCAAACCCTCAATTAAGCGAGCTTATTTCGGTTTTGGGCATAAAAAAACCAGCGTAAAACGCTGGTTTTTAGTTGTTTTTGGCGGAGAGAGAGGGATTCGAACCCCCGGTACCTCTCGGTACGCTGGTTTTCAAGACCAGTGCATTCGACCACTCTGCCATCTCTCCGATAGAGAGTTCGAGAACTCCCTGAGTGGGCGGCAAATTTAAACAGGAATTCGTGTTTTGCAAGGGCAATTTTGCAATTATCTTTGAGGATGATGAAATCTTTCTTTAAAGTCATATTTCTACTTGCACTAACTACTTCAATTAAAGCGCAGGAGTTGCGCTTTGGATTGCAGCCTATCCAATATGTGAGTGAGACTCAAGGTCCTTATGTAGACTTTTACAGTACGCTTGACGCGAGCACCATTGCCTTTGAAATGGATGCGGATTCGATTTGGCATGCACGTTTTAAGGTGGCCTTGTCCTTCGAGGGCAAAGTAGATGTAGTTCGCTTTGAATATACCAGTGAAGATTCGGCTTCAAGTGCACCATTAATGTTGCAAAAGAGCACGTTTACTTTTGATGACACTAAAGAGATAGAGAAGAGACCGTTGGAGATCTTCTTGTACGACGAGGTATCAAACAGCGACTGGAGTTTTAGCGATACTCTCGAATATGTTGCCAGTGATTATTGGTTGGCTCAGCCCGTCTTGCTCGATGATGTGGACGAGGTACCTGCGAATTATGTAAAGAGAGGGGTCTCAGTTGTTCCAATGGCTTCATTAGGATTGCCGGTATTCGAAAATGAATCGAACCTAAGCATGTATACGGAAGCCTATGTGGGTAATGGTAAGTACATCCTCCAGTACAAATTGACGGATGCTTACGGGAATATTATTCCTGGGACTTCGGGGTTTGCACGTTGTAAGCAGGAGAGTACTCCGGTCTACAATAAGATTGATTTTTCTTCCCAGAAAAGCGGTCAATATGAATATTCTATCGTGATGTTAGACAGCACTGGTCAAGCGGTTGCTGAGCGCAGCAGCCCATTTTACTGGTACAACGACAAGGCGGATGAAGCAGCTTGGAACGGCCCTGAAGTCAGTGTAACTCGAGCGGTATTTGAAAATGGCTGGGGCCAATGGTCTCAGGTCAATGAGTACTTACGTATGATTGCGCCCGTAGCAACTATGTCAGAGCGCCGCATTATGACCAACTTAAAAGATTCCGAGGATACAGCTAGAATTGCATCCTTTATCGTGAACTTTTGGACAGATAAAAATGCGATGGATCCGTTAGGAGAGTGGAAAGGCTATTTGGTAGTAGTGGATAAAGTAGACCAAGAGTTTGGAAGCAGAACTGTACCAGGCTACAGGTCTCAGATGGGCCGAGTGTTCCTCCAATATGGTGCGCCTTCGCTTGTGGAGGAACGTTCGTTTGACGGTCGTAACTATCCGTACCAAGTTTGGCAATACGATCAATTAAAGAGTTCAAGTACCCCAGTGCAACAGAATCAGGTATTCATCTTTGTGGATCAGGAGTTGATTGGCCGTCAATACATGCTTATTCATAGTTCTGCCTTGGGTGAGGTGAAGGATCACAAGTGGCAGTATCATTTGACCCGCCACACCAATGCAGGCCCTGATATTGATGCGACCTCTACCCAATACAGCAGGGATAACTTTGGAGAGCGAATTTCTAATTCCATCATTATTGGTAATCAAGGAACGTGGTTCGATAGATTTTAAGCTCGGATGAAAGAAAAGATTGCGGTTGCCATCCTGAATTGGAACGGAAAAGCCTTATTAGAAAAATACTTACCAGGCGTTATTGAAGATAGCAAGCCACATACGGTATATGTCATTGATAACGACAGCAGTGACGACAGTGTTGCCTATGTTGAAACGCATTTTCCAGAGGTTCAGATTATTCAGACCGGTGAGAATTTGGGGTATGCAGGCGGCTACAACGAAGGTTTGAAGCCCTTGAAGGAGAAGTACGCAGTGCTGTTAAATAGCGATGTAAGAACGACTCCTCGATGGTTGGAGCCTATCATGGGACATTTTGAGAAGTATCCTAATTGTGGGGCAGTACAACCGAAGATTCGTTGGGATCGTGAGCCCGAAAAGTTCGAATACGCTGGGGCTTCTGGAGGATTTATTGATGCTTTAGGCTATCCATTTTGCCGCGGACGGGTTCTTCATGAGCTTGAAGTTGATGGTGGTCAGTACGACGATGCCCGTCCTGTTTTCTGGGCGACGGGCGCTTGTTTAGCTGTGAATATGGAAGCTTATAAGCGTGCAGGTAAGCTAGATCCGATGCTGTTCGCTCATATGGAAGAGATCGATCTTTGCTGGCGTATGCAGCGAGCTGGTTATGAGATTTGGGTGGAACCTAAATCTGAAGTCTTTCACCTTGGCGGTGCAACATTGAATGCCGATTCTCCACGGAAAACCTATTTAAACTTCCGCAACAACCTAATCATTCTGGTGAAAAACCTTCCGCAGCTTCGTGCTATGGGGGTGGTGTTTGCACGACTTATTTTAGACGGCATAGCAGGGGTGAAGTTCGTCCTTGAAGGAAAACCAAAACATACCTTGGCCATACTAAGGGCGCACTTTGCCTTTTACGGAAGGTTCACTAAAATTCAACGCACACGAATGTCGTATAACGGGTTGCCCTTGTTGCCTTTTAAGAAGTTAAAGGGGACCTATGCTGGGAGCATGGTGTGGCAATTTTACATCAACAAAAACAAGACGTTTTCTAGTTTTAAATAGGCATGTGGCCGTACTTTGAGTCGCAGGATTGGTTGCAAGGATTGGACCAGCTCGCAAGTAACGATTATGTGGTTTTTGACCACTTTTTACCTGAAGAGCGTGCAGCAGAATTGTTGCGACTATTCAAGGAGTTCAATGCAGAAGGGGAACTTCAGGCAGCCAAGATTGGAAGTTTCGATGAAGAGAAACGCCGAGATTCCATTCGAACGGACTGGATTAGATGGCTGTATCGCACCCAAGATATGCGTCTCGAGTGGTTTTTTGAAGGCTTGGATGCGTTCCGAGCAGCGCTATCTAGGGATCTATTTATCACTCTGCAAGGATATGAGTTTCACTTTGCATTGTATCCTAAGGGAGCTTTTTACAGGGCACATTACGATCAATTCCAACATAGGGACAATAGAACCTTATCCTTTGTACTGTATTTGAATGAAGGATGGGTGAAAGGCGATGGTGGAGAGTTAAAGATTCATACACCGCATGAGTATTTGGTTGAGCCTGTTTTTAACCGATTAGTTTTATTCCGCTCAGATACCGTGTTACACGAAGTCTTACCGGCTCGAAAACCACGTAGAAGTTTGACTGGTTGGCTTTTAAAACAGCCTTCTGATGTCGGTATTCTAGGTATCTAAACAGGGGAGGCGTCTCATTTATGGGACATTTTTGGTCATCAAGGTCATGTTATCCACTTTTTGTTAGCGAATATCTCGGAATTCATGATTTCTTAGTGTCATGTGACCGACTACTTCCTTTAAATTGGTGGAATCAAAAGCAAAATTATGAAACGCTTAGTTCTTCTTGCTCTGTTGGTAGTTAGTTCAACCGTAGGAGCGCAAACACTCACTCAAACCATACGCGGTACAGTGGTCGATTCTGAAAGTAAATCGCCACTTCCAGATGCCATGCTTATCTGTGATAATGTCCAGGCATTCTCTGACGAGTACGGACAGTTCGAAATGGATGTAGAGATTGGCCGCAAGATTGTGGCCGTTCAACTCTTCGGCTATGAGCCTACTTCTGCTGTTGTAGAGTTAAACTCAGCTAAGCAAGCTGTGATTAGAATCGCTTTGACAGAGAGCACGGTAAAGCTTGACGAGGTAGATGTTGTTGCAACACCCCGCGGTGATGTAAAGAACGAGATGGCCGTAGTGAGTGCCCGTAAGTTCTCTGTAGAAGAAACAAACCTCTATGCGGGTTCTCGTGGGGAACCCGCTCGTATGGCAACCAACTTTGCCGGTGTTCAGGGTTCTGACGATACTCGAAATGACATTGTTGTTCGTGGTAACACACCTGCAGGTATCCTGTACCGTTTTGAAGGAATTAATATCCCTAACCCCAACCACTTTGCCATTCCTGGAACTGGTGGTGGTCCGGTGACTATTTTAAATAATAAATACATTCAGAGCGGTGATTTCTACACAGGCGCTTGGCCCGGCGAGTACGGAAATGCCATTGCCGGTGTTTTCGATCTAGAGATGCGCGACGGTAACAATGCAACACCTTTTGAAGGAAGCTTCCAGTTCGGTCTTTTGGGGGTAGAATTAATGGCTGAGGGACGTTTAGGCAAAGAGAAGCCAAATGCACCGTCTTACCTTGTATTAGGACGCTATTCGACGTTGGGTATGGCTTCAACCTTGGGCATTCCACTGGGTACTACAGCTATTCCAAACTATGCAGATGGGGCCTTTAGAGTGACGTTTCCGCAAAAAGACGGTTCGAAATTTAGCTTGTGGGGTATGGGCGGTACGTCCAACCTCGTTATTGATATTTCAGGAACAGATGGCGACCCGGTAACTGGTGATTTTGAAGGAATTGGAACTGTAGATCGTGACCAATTCTTCGATACACACATGGGCGTAGTGGGTGCAACACACTTAAAGCGCCTAGATAAAACAAGCTACATCAAAAGTGGTGCAGCGGTATCAAGATCTGCTATTCATGCCCTAAATACCAAGGTGTTCCGCGGTATAGATACTGTGGCGGCTGACGAGTTCTACTACCGCGTAGATTCTGCACCAAAAATCTTGAACTATTGGTACTACGAAACCAAGATTCATGGATACAGCCATTACACGAAGAAGATCGACGCACGTCAAAGCTTTAAGGCGGGTGTTAATTTCGATTATGTGATGGTGGATTATTTGGATTCGACGAGAATCGTCAATGGATTAACCGGTGAAATTTCACCTTGGGAATTTCCGTGGGGAACGGCTGACGGCGGTTTTTCTTCAGACGGTTACGCAGTCGTCCAACCGTTCGTGAGCTACAAGAACAGATTGACGGATAAGCTCACGATGACAGCAGGTTTAACTGCGCTATACTCGAACATTAACGACAACACATTAAGTCCAATTGAGCCGCGTCTAGGTTTCAATTATGATGTAGACAAGCACAATAAATTCTTTACGGGTGCTGGTTACCACAGTCAAATGCAGAGTTCTTACCTCTACTACTACAGAGGTTCTCAAGCGACACCTCAAGCCATTGCCGATGGGGTATATGGAACTGAATACAACAAAGGGATGGGACTTACGAAGAGTGCGCACCTTGTTGCCGGTTGGGAGCACAACTTTGATTACCCAGTACGTATTAAACTAGAAACCTACTACCAGTACTTGTGGGATGTACCGGTTGAGATGGTGCCTTCTTACTTTTCGTTAGTAAATGGTGGTACTGGGTTTGGCCGTCTTTGGGCAGAGCCGCTTGAAAACGAAGGTGTGGGTCGCAACTACGGTTTAGAATTTACTGCCGAGCACTACTACCGCAACGGCTTCTATAGCCTATTTACAGGATCGGTATTCGATGCGAAGTACAAAGGTTCTAAAAACATCGCCGCTGCCGGTACAGGGTCTTCGGATGATATTTGGGTGAATACGACATTCAACGGCCGTTATGCATTCAACTTTATCATGGCAAAGAATTACCAGGTGGGTAAATACGGCGTCTTTAACCTAGGAACAAAAGTGAGTTCTATCGGTGGACGTTGGTTCGGTGATATTGACCAGGATGCTTCAGCGCAAGCGTCAGAGATTGAGTTTATAGACGATTTTACGTTCAATTCGAACCAGTACCGTCCGTATTTCCGTTTAGACTTCAAAGTGGGTTACAAGTGGAATTTCATGAACCTCGCTCACGAGTTTGCTTTGGATATTTCGAACATTACCAACAACAAGAACATTTTGACATTGACTTACCTACCTGAGACTGGCGAGGTAGCGGAAAATTACCAGTTAGGATTGTTCCCAGTATTCTACTACAAGATTGATTTCTAATTTAGGGAGAGAAAACAAAGAAAAAGCCCGGCGCTGTGCTCCGGGCTTTTTTTATCTATTTGCGGTAAAATCTATGAATCACACCGTCGATCTCAATAGAGTAGAAGCCGTAATGTGAAGCATATGTGGCTTCAGGATTTTCGGGCAGCTCGATGTCTTCATTGCTGTATGTGCCTTCAAATTCTACAACACCTGTTTTATCGTATTTGATGCCTTCAAAGCTGTGCGGGCCTAACTTATTCAGACAATACCATGCACCTTCGCCCAGTCCGCCCAGCCAATGAGCCGAATCAGGGAGAGATGAAGGACGCGTAGGCTCCTCTATTTCACCATGAATAGAATCATCTGGTAAAGTGCTAGTATACTTGCTCAATGAGCTTTCCAATAAACCTGCTCCTAAGTCAGCGATGCTGTGCCTGCGAGATTTATCCATGAATTGAAGGGTTCCCCCTTCAAAACTGTAAATGCCATCCTCTGTACTGGCAGCCACGACATTATAGAGGGGTGTTGGTCGATAGGTTAAGGGATATTTTAGTTTGCTACCAATGGTTCCATCCTCATTCGCAGCCTTCATTGTTTCGGTTACAAATCTTGCACAATTTGAAGCACTTTTGTCCAATCCATTGTAGGGAAAATAACCACGCATCACCATTTCATCCGCATATGCCTTGGCTTTTGCAAAGTTGATGGTTTTACTAACTGAAAAAATGAGTGGTCCAGTTCCATGCGTATATTTTGATTTACTGTCCAATTCATGCGCAATCTCCTCGACATTTGTTAGATTTCGGTCGTCATCAAAAGTCGCTTTGACTTCAAGTGACAGTTGAGGTTCTGAATATTTACAACGCGCTCTCCCATAACCACGTGGTGTTATGTACCGTCCAAAATCGTAATAGAGGACTTCTAATGTCTGAGGATTAATGAGGCAAATAGCTGCATGTCCGACCCGCATATTGAGGTTTTTAACCAAACCTGTTCTTCGCAAAAAAATAGCTAGACTTTCGTCTGCGCGCGCCGTGCATTCCGGCCAAGCGATAACAATTGCCGTATCTAAAAAGGACATATTCTAATGAATAATAGCTTACCAAAAATACACATATTGAGCATTGAAAGAGTTAAGTTAAGAGATCAATTTAAGTATCTCTTCATAGTTTTTTACACAATATGTTGCTCCACAGGCACTTAAGTCTTCCTCGGATTTACTGGTAAGAATGCCAAAAGCAGTGCCGCCGGCGTTTACTGCAGCGGCGATACCACTTGAAGTATCCTCAAATACCCAAAGCTCTTCTACTTTCAAGGGAATTGAGTTTAGACTACTTAAACACTTGAGAAAGATTGCTGGATCGGGTTTCCCTTTTTCGACATCCTCTGCCGTACATATGGCCTTAAAGAAGTCTCGTATTCCTAAATGATCAAGTGTGAAGTCTGCATTTTCTCTATTTCCCATGGTTCCAACTGCCATAGGAATTTTTCTTTCTTTGAAAAATTCCAAGAGTGGTATTAATCCTTCAACAGGTTTAATGTGAGGGCTATAGATTTTTCGGTATAGGGCCTCTTTTTCATTACCAATCCGCGTACTTTCTTCGAAAGTGATGTCCTTACCAAAGAAATTTTGGCAAACTTCAAAATTGGTCCCGTGTAGATCCTTAATGATTTCGTCAAGGGAACGAGGCGCACCGTACTTTTCACAAATTATCTGCCATGCCTTAAGATGGTAAGGATAGTTGTTAATCAATGTGCCATCCATGTCGAATAAAGCGACTTTCGGGTGTTTTAAGGACATTATCGAACAATTAGTATGGTGAATTCATCAATGTGTAATTGATTCGATGGCAACTGGGTAAATGTCCGCATAGAATACGCACCTTGATGAATCTCTTGTCCTAAAGCTACTGGATCCCAACACTCCGTTGAAGGCCCACGGAACAGTTCATTGCCCCAGCGGTCATAAACCGCGTATTCAGTTCTTGTTGGAAGTGAGCTGCTCAAGCAGTAAGCGTCATTCACACCGTCACCGTTAGGCGAGAACGCTGTAGGAACGTACATCAGTAAGTTGTCTAGACAATCTACTTCAAGCACCCGGTGAATGGTATCTAGATTACCACAACTGTCGATGGCTACCAGTGTTAACTCGTGCGTTCCAGCGAAAGGAAACAGTGTATCTAAGACAGGATCAGTGTAGGTCTGTTCTCCTAGGGATAAAGAGATAAATTGAGCGTAACCAGTGGCTGTAAGGGTATAATTAGGGCAACCAAATCCTTCATCGATATAAGGCTCGGCAATCACTCTAAATTGGAAGGTGTCTTCATGTTCACAACCGTTATTATCCGTACTCACGTAAGGGTAGATTGCGGTGGAATCGAACTGGAGTTTTGTTGTAAACGTGTCCAACGTGATCCAATACATGGAGGCGAGGTTGGGGTCATTAAAATCGATGGTAAGTGAATCACAATAAGCGGTATCACTAGTTAATGGCGTAAACAGTGAACC
>Ga0255774_10002458_pt1 | contig 14121 bp, 32 predicted proteins | sample 101ome_17_FD_179972 | JGI IMG/M metagenome (GOLD analysis project Ga0255774, IMG submission 179972) | Coastal salt marsh microbial communities from the Groves Creek Marsh, Skidaway Island, Georgia - 101407AT metaG (version 2) | ecosystem: Environmental > Aquatic > Marine > Intertidal zone >...
ATTACCCCAGATTAATACTTTCCCTTGGTATGATATTACTATTCCATCAACAAACAAAACAGTAAGATATAGACCATACAACGTAGGAGAACAAAAAACACTTCTCATAGCATTCGAATCAGCTGAAACGGCTAACATTGCTAAAGCATTATTAGACATTGTTATTAATTGTGTTGAGGATAATCTAGATAGAAACGCTTTGACTACATTTGACGTCGAGTATTTGTTTTTACAGATTAGATCCAAATCAGTAGGTGAAACTAGTAATGTTGTTTTGACCTGTCCGGGTTGCGGACAACAAAATGGTGTAGAGGTCATCGTAGATAAGATACACGTTGATCAATCCAAGTTTCCCGATCGTATGATTGAGATATCGGAAGACTATAAACTGGAACTAAAGTTTCCAACCTATATTGATGTTTTGAATGGTAACGGTGTAACCCAGGATGATTCTGTTAGTGAGCTATTATACCAAACTATTATGCAGAGCTTAGATAAACTACATACGCCAGATGAACTGATTAGATTCAAAGATGAACCTGTGGAAGAGATTGCCAAATTTATGGATAACTTGACAACTAACCAATATAATAAACTTATAGAATTTGTAAATCGTTTGCCTAGATTAAAACAAGATGTAGAGTATGAGTGTGAAGGGTGTGATCAGAAAAATAAATATACGCTACAAGGATTATACGATTTTTTTTAATAGCTCTTTCTCATGATACGCTAGTGAATTTTTATCAAGTGAATTTCCAGCTGCTACAGAATTACAATTATTCACTTTCAGACTTAGAGAATATGTTGCCATGGGAAAGAGAGATATACCTTCAAATGCTTCTCGATCAGATAAAGAAGCAAAGAGAAGAAAGACAGAAAAGAGCTTTTACTAGATAAGGATACACAATGTCGTCGTTAGAAGCAGTTAATAAAACCTTAGGCAGGATCGAAGAAGATACTGACCAGCTGAATAGAAACTTTGAAAAATGGTTTCTAGCACAACAGCGTGGTAAGTTAGATGCCGAGGAAGATCGAAGAGAAAGAAAGAAACTCTTTGCAATGCTAGGAGCTGCTGGTGCAGCGGGGGCAGGACGGGCTGGTGCCGGGAAACCATCCGGCGGAATGAATCCACTCGGATTCCTTAATAATCTTCCCCCATGGGCTAAACTACTTCTAGGTGTATATGCCGGCAAAATGGCTGTTAAGGCATTTAATCTTGCAACTGGCAAACCTTTTAAAAAGGCCGGTGAGAAACTCGGTCAGAAGACAATGGATGTTGCTGCTGAGTATAATAGATATGCACAAAGTAGAAATGAAGCTCGGTTATTAGAATTAAATAAACAACTTCAAGCAGCGGCAGAAATAAGAGGTGATGTGGATGCAAGTATTCTTTCTACTGAAGCCACAGCTTTACAAAGTGATATCTCAAGTGATACTTTCGAAGTATCCACTCCTCAGACCACGGCTCCAACTATATCAGCACCCCCGGCAAAACCGCAAGCAGCATCAGTAGATCTTGGTGGGGTCAGCTTTGAAACAGCATCTCCGCCCAAACCCGAATTAGCACAGGCTGTTCAGGACATTAGAAATATAAAAGTTATAGACGATGGTAAGACCGTAAAATATATTGAAAAGGGTAGGGGATTTATCTCGCCCGATGAAGCAGTCCGTAGATTATCTGCAGCTGGCTTTGATGCAAAGGGTAATCCTATACCATTGCTGTCAGCACCTGAAGCAGAAGCATTCACTGTTGATACAAGTGCGCCTGAGCAACCTAAAGTAAAGGCAGCAGATCCCAATATAAAAACTGGCACTAAATTAGCAATTGGGTTTGGATTACTAGACGCTGTTGATTTTGCAAATCAATACCAAAGAAATACGTTTGGGGCTCCAAGTGTCTTCAACGACAACACAGCTACGGGCGGTAAGGCTATGGCAGAAATAGCTGCAACAGGCGCGACAGCAGTAGGGGAACTCTTTGATTTCGGAACAGCACTTTGGATGGCTGGGGGAGGTCAAGGTAGCCAAACTAATATCGGGCTGACAATGGGAGAGAAAGTAAGAGAAACCGATTGGTATAAAAGGGTAAGCAAAGAAGGTGGTGAAGTAACACTAAATCCAGTGGTAAGAGGAACTGTAGAAACTCTGGGCGGATTCTCTGAAGAGGCTGTGCAAAGTGTAATTGATGGGGTTAAAATCCTTAGCGGAACCGCTACAGCGCAAGAGATAAATCAGCAAAACCTAAAAGACCAAATAGAAAGGGGTAAAGCCCAGGGGGATCTTTTCTATGAATTAGGTTTGGCCAAATCGGATGACCCAGCGATACAAGCCGCAATGGATGCGGCTATCCTACAAACTCAAGCAGCTATTGCATTAAATGAAGCGGCAAGTACTTTAAGTTCTGGGGCGTCTGGTAGTAATTCTTCTGGACAATCAATGATTTTACCGTTTCAGCCTACCATTGATATTAACCATAGCAAGATTGAACAGGGTATAGCTGGGATGGGATTCCCTACATTAGGAACACTGGGCGTGAAATAAATTCACTAATATAAATCCACTATATCATGCCCATAGAATTTTACAGGGCATTTATCAAAAGGTGCACTGTTTGCAAGGTCAGAGTAAAAATGTTTATGGCTAATTTTACATAACCACATTTTATTTTCTGTTGTTGCAAAAGGAATTAGTGTCGGAGATGTTTGCAAATATTTAACTAAGCCTTCAGTAACGCTTGGCCACCAATGGTTAAACCAATCATCAAGCACAACAATTCCTGTATCACACACTAAACTAGATGCAAGTTTTAGGTCGTTTATTACATGCTCTACGGTGTGCCCACCATCTACACTAATGAATTTGTATTTGTGGCTAAAATCGCTTTCATTAAGCATGACACTATCTGCTTTTATAATAGAAACGTTTTTACCCATGTGTTTATCATACGTTAAAAGGTTTTTATTAAAGGCATCTAAATCACCTTCACCGCTATTATCAATATTCAAATGCTGATAATCGAAAACATCAACAGCAGTGGATTGATCATTGTGTTCAGTCAAACAATTTAACCCGATGAAAAATTGACCGTGGTGAACACCAATCTCTAAAACACCACCACTCATAAAATCATTATTTAAATGGTCAGCCATAATAAAGTCGCTTTCTCGACAGAAACCTATAACGTTTGCCATGCCATTATGTAGATAATTTAATAACAATTTATTTTTCATATATTCATCTCCAGAAATAAATCAGGAGGAGAACCTTCCTAGGTGTTCCCCTCCCTATCTTCACTGTACACCGGAAGACCGTGCATCATTGCGAGCTGATGGTCACTCACCATTCCCTGAGCTGCAGACTCGAGGGTGGATTTTTTTGGGTACTTTCGACGAGATTGTCAGGCTTTCCCCGTGCGCCTTAGTCTTCCGCTGCTAGTTTAGCGAAATAACTCATTGTATCGTCTTCCTCAACTGCTTCAGCTGTACGCGGTGCGGGTGCAGCCGCTGGCTGGGGTGCAGCTTGTTGACGAGAGTCGAAGTCCGGGATTTCATCGTCCAGGGCTACGGTTTGCTTTACAGTACGTGGTGCTTGTTCACCTAGTACCTGATACATCTTAGCCTTTAGCTCATCATAAGACTTGTAGTTTTTAGGATCGATGAACTCACTAATATCGTGTAGTTGACCATAGATGCCTTCGAGCTTAGCATCATCGCCATCTAACAAAGCTGACTGTGATTTAAACTCTGATTTGTCGTAGTTACGATAACCTTCGACATTACGAATCTTCATAACGAAGTCGGCACCGTCCCAGAAGTCAAATGGGTTGACTGGCTTTTCATCTGGGAATTGGGGCTGCATAAGATCCATAATCTTATCAAAGATCTTTTTACCAAACTTATAAATCATAACCTTACCTTCATTCTGTGGGTTAGAAGGATCGGATACGATATACACATTGGTTACATAGTGTAACCGACGCTTTTGCTTCCGCGCAGTCTCTTTATCTTCATCGATACCAGAATTCCATAGGCGAGAGTTTAGTTCGCCGACTGGATCATTCTGACCAATTGATGTAAGAGATTTCTCGATGTACCATTGACCTGTTGGTCCTTTGAACCCGTGGTCCCAGTAACGTACCCATGGAATATCTTGACCTTCTGCCGCTGGCAAGAAGCGTAGGATAGCATATCCATTACCAGCTTTATCGACTGTTGGCTTCCATTCACGTTCATCTTTGTATGATTGGTTTTGGGTATCACCACCGCCAACTGACTGAGCAGCTTGGACAAGTTGGTTGAAATCTGTGCGGTTGCGTTTTAGTGCTTCTAGTGACATTGTATTTTCCTTGTATGACTGAAGTATAACTGTAGTATTGTACCATATATTTTTAGATAGGTAAACTGTTTTGTCGCGGTAAAAAATTTAATTTCATCGCTTCAGCCTCTATCTTGTTTTTGATGATAGGGGATATAAATTTACGTATATCCTCTAACTCAACATCATTCTCTTCGCAGAGATGGATGACTGCATCCATATACGAAGACTTATGATCTTTTACGGTTTGCTCGATTAGTTTTCCGAACTCGCTTTTTGTTAGAAACTTTCTCTCGGGATCCGTCTGCATATTTATCTAGTTCCATTTCTTGTGTGTAGATTGTACCAAGGTCAGGATAGAACACGCCAATAGTTCTTTTAGGTGTACCATCCTTATTGTACGCCATTTTGACGCAGTTCATTTTGATAGTATTCTGTCTGGCACTACCATATCGATTGTCCAACCAAACACCATCCTGAAGGTATTTGTTTAGGTTAAAGATATAAGTTTCCGTATCCCAATATAGTTTACGGATCTTAGGATCTTTATCCTGACCAGCTTGCTTACCTAGACCAGCTAATAGTTCTTTCTGTTCTTTTAACCAAGCCTTAACCTTCTTAGGACTAAGAGCATGATCGTCCGGTAGATCCCGGATCGATTCATGTAAGGATAGGTTCTTCGACGGCCCACGAGCCTTTCGAGCTTTTTCCATTCTTTCTCTTAGAACTTGTTTTTGCTCTTCCGTTAAGGGTTTGCGTTTACGCTTGGGCTTAACCGGTTTGGTTTCGATGCCAAGCATTTCTTTAGCAGCCTGCCGCCGCTTAATTGTTCTTGAAGTTGCCATAATATATTACTCATCTAGAGTTAGTATTTCAATCTCTCCATTTTCATCTGTGCGCCACCGAATCATATTATTGTGCATTAGATATTTGATAGTAGTATCAACAGTAAGCTCTACTTCTCTTTCAGAGAATAGTTTACCAATCATAAAAGCACATCCACTTGCTAAAGCGAATAAGATCCACGATGTAACCTCAGGCGAAAATCCGAACATATGTATCTCCTATTATTGTACTATTTATGCGCAAGTAAAAGAGATAACATTCTCGACGCGATAAGAGCGCCAACCTTCTTTATTAACATCCCATGCAGCAACAATGTCTGGGTTAGGCTTAGACTCCTTAGTGGACTTTGTTGTTGGTACCTTATCTGACATTAGTGTGCACACCATGTCACGTTCTTCACCATTAGTCTTTTTGAAAATGACCCGACAGACATTCTCTTGTAATTGACCAACCATATATTCACGCGTTAGCTTTTCCATGAACGTTCTCCTTACGTGTGGAATACTCATTCTTTAGTTCCTTCACTTCTGATTCAAGCTTACTAATCCGATCGGTAAGCTTGTGCAGTTTCATTTCTAATTGATTGACATCGGTCATTTGCTCAACATCCTCATACAAGTAAGAACAGAGTTTTCATCGAGACAGTCAGACCACACGTGAACAGTGTACCAACCAATCAATACAATAAGGATTACAGCACCCAGTGCCTTAATCCCAGTCATTGTCATATCTTGTTGTTTCATAGAACGTTTCTCCATAATATTGTTTAGCGTACTTGGAAGCATCGGTCCACTGATAGATGTTTGACTCTTTAGGAATCTCGATCTCTTTCTTTTTAGGTTGGACGGACTTTAGTACACGAGAAGACTTCTTGCGAAGTTTAGCCATTTTCTTTTTGCGTTCAGCAATCTCTTTGATTAGAGCAATGCGTTCATCATATGTAGTAGCAGTTTTCATAATGGTATATCTCCTTTGATATTACTAATATAAGGGTTTACATCCGAAATGTAAACCCCCTCCCCCCAAACTTTTTTCACTTTTTTCAAGATAATTTCAATTTAGACATATCAATATCACCCATCGATGTTGGCTTGAGGATGCCTCCGATGGACTGTAGATAGCCATTAGCGATCTCTGTATTAGTATCTGTGATAAGCACTACGTTCATGAACTGAACTTGTTCGGGGCGTGGCTTACCGGATACGCATACACCATCCATTAATCCAATCCCTTCAGGTGTTTGTCCAACACCTTTAGGCTTATCTAATGTAAGAATTCCGTTATTGAATTCTACAAACTTACCTACAAATTCACCAACTGGTGTAACGGCAGTAACTACTGTACCTGATTTAAACATATTTCTTCCTTTATTGAACAGATATTTTTAGTTGAGTTAGCCCAGCTTCATCACCAAGTGTGCCATGTAACCAGGAATTAAATGCTAGACTAATTCTTTCTTCGTTGTGCTGCACTTCGTTAAAGTGGTGATGAACATCAGATTTAAACAGAAGAAGATCCCCTGATTTTACTGGGACGATATATTCAGTGCCAGAGTACTGGCTAGTAGGCTCTGGATACCAATCAAGGTGTTGATAAGGCTGATCTTTAGTAAAGATGATGTTATCTACCCCTTCAACGGCGTTAATATAAAATACCCCGCTGACTAGGCTATTGGGATGCCTATGACCATGCATCTTTTCCCCCTTATGACTGTATGTCAACCAACTCTGGGTGATTTGGGGATTTAAGCTTGACCCAACCTTCGCGCCTAAGGCTTGTTCATAATACTCCTCAAGCTTCGGTAGAATAAAATCTAACAATCCCGCTTGACGAGAACTTAGATATGATAATGAATTGGCAAAAATTCTATTTTCTGTACTTACCTCATTATGGCTATTTGGGCTTCGCTCCATGCTCTTAGCTGCTTCTACAAGCTCTGAGGTGATTAACTCAGGAGCTGATGCATACCCAAATGCTTGGGGAAATAGTGGATGTAATTCTAACATTGTTTATCGTCTCTTTTCAATATATCTTTTCCAGTCCTGGCGTTCAAACCAGTATGGATCTTTGTTAAATAATTCGGTCTGGATCTTGGCCTCTTCTTCGGTCCTACAAATAGTTTGTAGTTCGGTCCGGGCTACATAAATCCCCCAGAGCGTTTTACCTTTTCTTTCCAGTTTACGATAGGTGAAGTCTTTATGCTTCATACTAGTTCCTCTTCGAACAATTTAGTGAAACCGAAATTTGCTACAAGATATTTTTCTTGTGTATCAGTATCTTCGATAATGTCGCCAACAGATACTGAAGCCATACGGTCTGCAATACGGCGGATGTATGATTCTGGTCCAATGTTACCAACTTGAAATACACCGTTAAGATCAGGTGCTGTGATTTCAGAAACTAATGTATATGACCAGTCGTTGAAAAGTTTTTCTGCTAAAGTTTTAGGGTCTTTACCGAAACCTAGATCAAAACGCTCATTACGGAAGTCTGAACCTTGTAGTTGATATACGTTGAACTTTTTCATAATTATCTCCTTTTGATAGTACTAATATAAGTGCTATTTTCAGGAATGTAAACCCCCCTAGGGTGATTTTTTTCATTTATTTTGAATTTTTTTCTAGAAGGTATACGCCTTCCGGTAGGTTAAAAGCTTTCATAAGCTTATAGTACATTTCCGGTTTAAACGTAACTACTTCGAACCGCTGCCGCTTTTCGTTCCATTGACGAATGTGGCAATAGTCGTCATATAGAAGAGCCGAAACATCCTCCAGCTCTCCAGTGTCGTCCATTATTGTGATGAGGGTCTCATCCATATCGTATTCGATTGTAATCATGCTGATTTCTTTTTTCTCATTCGTCGGAGTTTAGAAAAGAGGTTAAGTGTACGTTTCTCGATCATATTCTTTCTTGCTCTACGGCGTACCCTTGCGGCTGTGGATCTTAACATACGGTCTGCTCTGGATTTATCTTTTTCCATTTGCTGTTCCTCCTTATTGTTATTCAACATCTACGTAATCGATCTCCTCACGATCTCCTAATATTCCCCATTCTTCTTCGAGTCGTTTGGCCAGATCATCTTCGACAAAATAATCTTCATCGTATTCAGATAGATCATCCAGTCGTTTATTTTCGCCGTCCTCATATATACCGGCGAAATCTAGTCCACCCTCATAATAAGATCCAGTCACATCCCAACCTTGTTCGTATAGGACCTCATATAGTTCAATGGGTGGTTCCCATGCACTAGAGAATGATACTGAGATACCATCATCGGTTGGCTCCCACCAAATGTCACATGCTTCTCTATATTCCCAACTAGGATCTAGTCCCTTTAGGAATCCAATCGGTCCACCCCAGCTATCTTGCTCTAAGCTTTCTAGCCGAAGCTTCAGTTCATTTGCAACAGCTGGATCACTGTGCGAAATATCCAAATTATTAAAACACCAATTAGGCATAAACTTCTTCCTTCATAACATTAAACCATTCTGGAATAGAACGGCCTTTCCAATCCATCGAGAATCGTGATTGTTTTGTTTGATAAAAGGCACGATAAGATCCAACTGGATCTGATGGATTAATACATTCTGGTGCAGCACCCATTGCAAGCTTGAACGGTGTAAGCGGTCCTTGTGGGATATTGTTTGGCGGTGTCTTTAGGATCTCGCCAAGAGCATCGAATGAACCGTGTGTCTTGCCATAACGATATACAAATTCGTCGTGCAAAGCCACAAAGTGTTCGTAGTGCCAGTTGTAGTTAGCAACTGATTCCATAGACCAAACAGTGCAGGGGTGTGTATAGTGTACTGCTTTGTATAGGATGGATTCACGTGGTTCATCTAGTTCCCAGTATTTGACCATAGTCTTGCCAGACTTAGACGGTCTACGGGTTTCTGTACCATCCAACATACGGTGAACAGTAGAAAGCATCTGTGCAGATTCTAGTGGCATTTTGACAATGTGCTTGTCACACTGTAGTTGTGCTGCACGTACTGGATCTTCGTCAAGTATAAAAATATTCATAATAATCTCCTATAGAAACTATTCTATTTTATTTTTCGCTCGTTGTAAACCCTAAAATGCCTTTCACAGGCAACTTTTGCTTGTTTATCATTCCACTTGAAAAACTTGGCTACATCCTTTTCAAGCTTCTCTCGAGACTTCTTCTTCCCGTCCCAATCCTGTACCCAGCTCCATATTATCCGATCTATGTCGCCCCAGTGCATCTCGCTCACGTTCTTCTTTAAGCTGTCTTTTAATCCACTCATGGTATCGCTCCTGTTTTTCATAGGTCATGGTTTACTCCTGGTTTTTCATAAATATAATAGCATAATGGAATGGAGGAAAATATGGCTGCAAAGACACTCGAGCCAGATTCAATATTTGCACATCTCGATGCAGATGGTGATGGGGTAATTACCGATGAGGAAATGGCCCGCGCGAAAGAGATTGCTGAGTTTGAACACAAAAAGAAAATGCAAGAAAATGAAGATAAAAAGGAAGACCAGATTAGAGCAATGGCTTGGTTTGCACTATGGGGAATGCTCCTATACCCTGCGACCATACTGATTACTTCCCTTCTTGGTTTAGATCAAGCAGCGGGACTAATTAGTGATATAGCCCCAACTTATTTCGTAGCTATCGCCGGTTTGGTTGCTGCGTTCTTCGGTGCTCAAGCTTACTCTAAAGGTAAGAAAGAAGGTTAACCCTTCATTTGCTGAACAGCTTTGTCGTAGTCTTCTTGGGCTACGACACCTTCCTGCAGAAGTCTTTCGCGGTTTTTCATGTGAGCTTCTTGGGTATCTTCTTTACTTCCACCAAAGTAAGGAACGCAATGTCCTTCTTCAATCATAATTTCTGTAACTAATCTACCATCGGCAGCACGGAAATCCCCGAGGATACGACCAAACTTACCCTTCATATCTTCGCCGGACTTATCTTCGGTGGTAATAAGCTTCGCATCTTTTTCTAGTAAAGAATAAAGTCTTTCCTTTGCAGCAAGACCGAATAGCTTTTCTACTTTATCAGATGTGCGACTTTCTGGTGTATCAATACCCATAATACGCACTCTTTCATCCTTTAGCTGGATTTTAAATCCTAGATCAATATCTACATCTACCGTGTCGCCGTCAACTACTTTAACAACCGTTACGTCATACTCATTCTGCTGGCTCATGGGTTTCTCCTCATGTTATTATTGCAAGTCGAACTATTTATAGCTATTAATATTGACCCTCATCCTTTGGGATAAAAATACACTCCATAGCTTGGTTATTATCTGTTAGTAAAACTTTAGCCTCGCTCCGGGCTTTATTACAGTCTAATTCTCTATAGAAAGTGCCTAAGTGAAAATGATCAATCCCCTGAGCAGCTGTAAGCTTAAGCCATAGTAATATCCACATTTACCATTTCCCCTGTGTACCACCAATGTACCATATTATGAATCCGATTATAAGAGATGCAACGCCTGCTGCTATTATTCCAACAATCCATTCTAATATCATTTGCTTCCTCTCTTCGGCCTCATATATAGCCCGTTTGCGGTCTTTTCGCATCTGAGCTTCAATACGAACTATCTCGTCCCAAGCAGATGGTCCATAGTATAAACTAATATAGCTCCTTAACTCATTACGCATATCCTGCGCTTTTTTCTTCTGGGCCCATACTTCCAAAGCATTTTGCTCTATTTCACTAGCACCAAACATCTTCTTAAAAAATGGTGGATTCTCGGCCTGCTTATGCGCAAAGTCTAGGTCTGCTATTGACGAAGCCCATTGATTTAAGGTGGACCCCATTTCTGATATTTCTTTTCCGGTGGCTATAGCACTTTTAATTCCATTATAAGCAGCGGTAGCCATCCCAACCGCAGTGATTGGATCTATCATACCTTCGCTCCTTCATGAAGGTATTTATAGTTTATTGTGCCTCGTAGTTACCCAAAAATCTTCCGGCATAATTCTACTAATAAGCTGAATATGATTATCTTCTAATCTTTCAGGGAGCTGCGCTTTATAGTATGGATACATGTCTTTAGTGAAGGCTTCTTGCATGAATACACCGAGCGGTGGTTCTTCCCATGGCTGATCCTTTCTTACTAGACCTAGAGATTCCCCGACCAACATCTGCATATCATCGTTATCCAAAAGCTCTTCATATACAAAGACTTGGTCTGCCACTGCGGCCCAATTATTATAGAATAATGAGTATAGCTCGACTAGTCTTTTTATGTTAATATTACATTCGCCATATGAGTTATATGACATATGTTGCCCGGCAGCTAAGACTTCTGGATATCTAACAGGAAGATCTGCGGGTTCACGGAATAGAATAGACTCTACCCAAGTGTAAGGGGATTTAAATATAACACAAGTAGGATGTTGAAGAACTGGTGGTTGGATAGAGTGCTTCCAGGAAGTATTTGCTTCTTGACATTCGAAGTTTAATTCCAGGAAGTTTTTTACCCAGGTTGTACCTGTTCTTTGTAATCCGTATAATTCGAACTTATTCATTTTATTACCATTGGCGATCACGGAAGGACTCGAACCCTCAACCTGCTGATTAGAAGTCAGCTGCTCTATCCAGTTGAGCTACGTGACCATTAATCTATGTGGATTCTTTTTTCAATTCTATTCTCATACAAACCGCTTGCATATTCGGAGGAAAGTATCCATGCTGACCACCGACTTCACCACTTAGCTTCTCACGCTCTGCGAAGCATTCAATATGGGTTTCGAACACGCCGTTACCAACTGTCATAATCTGACCATCCCAATATGTTATAAAGACTAATAACCAAGCCATTATTTAGTTAACTGATGGCAAACATATCCTGGATGTGTATCAGTTTTTCCCTGTGAGATATAATCTTTACCTTCAACGAAACCAGGATATGGTTCACGACACCCATCCTCGATTTGTTGCCACTTATAACCTTCAGCTCGTTTAGCTTTCTCCATTTCTAAGAATTCTTGGTTATCGTGCATAAACAATAATAAAATAATAACAAAACCCATATTATACTCCTATTTGATGAATTCTACTACGTAACGTTTTCCATTTATATAGAAGCGAATTGTCGAATGACTATACACTTCTTTTTCCACGTAATCTGTTGTGGTTTTCCTAGCACATTTTTCTACCCATTCGTATCCAATAATGCGCCGTTCAGTTTTAGGTTTAGAGCCTTTATCGGCACCAATTAATCCGCCGATGACCGCACCAGCTGCAGCACCATCGTCGTTACCTGACACACCTTTACCAAGTAAGCCGCCAATAATCATACCAGCTAAAGCCCCGCCAGCTGCATCACCTTGAACCTGAACATCCTGATAGATAGGGACTTTGACGTCCTGACAATCATTAATAGTCACTGGAACAGATTCGTAGACAATCTTATTATGATCAAAAACTTTTACGTTTGTGACATTATCGTTAGCAACAGCTGCCGTTGCAATTCCCATCGCAAGTAGCGGGACTGTTAATACAGTAGTTTTCAACATAAGGTTGCTCCTCTTCGCATCCGTTCCAATATTCGTGTGGGTCACTATCACCGCGATCAAATTTTATCCACGTTGGATCAATATCATATTCCATTATCGATAGTCCCATAGTTTTTAATTAAATCATCCACAAGAGATATAATTGTATCTATATCTTCTTGATCACATGGTGGTATCTCGCCTTTATATAGTCCAAGGGTAATAGCTTCTTCGATCATGTATCGATTCGCTTTACCGTTCTCAAAAGGACGATGTAGATCGTTCTGTAGTATATGAAATACCATTTGTGCTTGTGTTTCCGAAGATAGCAACATTATGCTACCTCCAGTCCAATACGCTTGTTGAAGATTGAGTTAATCTTTTTAGCGATAATTTTTTTAATATACTGCGGAGCAGGATCACTATCCAATGCTGTAAGTACATCGTAAAGCTGGATATCGTTTAATGCCTCAAGACGGTTAAGTTCTTTTTCCATTCTAATCTCCTATGCTACACAAGTTGGAATTTTACCTTCACGAGACTGTCCTAAGATACCCGTGATAAGATCTGCCCGCATAGTGTCCATATTAGTAGTGCGGATTGAACCCCACTTCCAAAGGCCACGATCATCAACTTCATGATAAAGTCGTTTATGGCAAATATCAGCTAGTTCCGCATCTTTGAATTTCTTCTCAAAGAAATCGCCTTTTGCATTCGAAGCTGTAACCATCCATTTGAATTCCATGACTTAATCTCCTTTGTTATAGTACTAATATAATGCTTTTCGGATCGTTTGTAAACCCCCCTAGGCGTTATTTTTTCGAAATATTTCAATTATCTCCAAGGCGTACCCAAGGGTTCGTATGTCCACCTCTCTGATCTTTTCCCATTCCTGATTCATTATTCGTCGTGCGCATTCTGCTGCTGTCATATCGAGTCCATCCATCTAAGTTTTGCAAATCAATTCCATCACAAGGATCTTCCTTATCGATAGGCATGTCTGACACTGTCTAATGCTCCTTTTATTCGTGAAGGGTAGTCGCCCATATAGGTTCCTGCTTCTAGCATATCTTTGTTTAGGTATTTCTTATGTATGTGCTCGATCTCGTCCCAGTTCTCTAGTATTCTTTTAGATATATTATCAAATGTTCTGTCGGATAGTATTGGGCTATCTTCTACGTAGTACGCATATGCTGCCATGATATACCACGGGACATACATGTTCATAGAATCATCACATATATCTGAACATGCTTTTTCAATTTCGGCTAATATACGTGCGTCTCTTGTTGCTCTCGACATCGTACTTTTCCTTTAATTCTTTTTCCTTCTGATGTGCTTCGACCTCCCAGGGTCGTTCGTCGTACGGCATATCAGAGGAGTAAACCTTTTTATTGAACCTCACCTCGTGCACCCACTTGGAGACCATTTTTCTGGTAACATATTGCCACACATGTACCATCTCATGTAGCATTGTGGATAT
>Ga0255774_10002461_pt1 | contig 14099 bp, 10 predicted proteins | sample 101ome_17_FD_179972 | JGI IMG/M metagenome (GOLD analysis project Ga0255774, IMG submission 179972) | Coastal salt marsh microbial communities from the Groves Creek Marsh, Skidaway Island, Georgia - 101407AT metaG (version 2) | ecosystem: Environmental > Aquatic > Marine > Intertidal zone >...
GGGCTTACTGGAACGTCATTACCTGAGACTGAGCCTCAGACAAATTTTGGTGCGGAGATTTTCAAATGAATCGACCTGTAGTCGTGATCAACCCCAATTCCAATCAAACTGTCACTGACGGTCTCGAAAAAAGTCTGATCCATTTCAATCAGTTCGAGGGATTCTTTATTGAATGCGTCACGCTTGAAGAAGGTCCCTTTGGAATAGAAAGTCAACTTGACTCAGATAGTGTAGTTATTCCACTTGCTAATCTTGTTCAAACTCGAAAAGACGCTGCTGCATTCGTTATTGCCTGCTATTCTGACCCTGGAATAGATGCTTGTCGTTCAATTACCTCGCAACCAGTATTTGGTATCCAAGAGAGTGGTGTATTAACTGCTCTATCTCGCGCAGAGCTATTTGGTGTAATCGCAATTTCAGATGCTTCAGTAAGAAGGCATCGACGATATCTCTCGAGAATCCAAGTATTGAACAGGTTAGCTGGTGAGATTGCACTTAATATTTCTGTAGATGAAAGTGCGAACGGGACTGGAACATATCAAAGACTTATCGAGGTTGGATATCAATTAATTGAAATGGGAGCGGGTGTAATTGTACTTGGTTGTGCGGGGATGTCCCGTCATCGACTGAATTTGGAAGTTGAGTTAGGAATTCCGGTGATTGATCCTACTCAGGCAGCCGTCAGTATGGCGATTGGGACGATACTACCAAAGTAGTGGCTTGAATTGTATAGCGAATTTATATTTTATGCATACAAATAAAATTGATGCTTTGAATTAGGCGAGATTTCTACTTTGCCCAAAGAATGTTGAAGACCGCCTTCTAGCGCTTGGAGTTCATTTAAACCATAGATCGGTCAGGCAGTAAGCTAAACTCTTTTGAAAAGGGCGCGTTCTTGAGTAAATCTTGCTCTTACATTTCTTCGGAAAAAGTTCGATTAATTTAAAAACCCACGGCCTGCCCATCCTTCCGCGGGTCTGATCCAGCTGAATATGCGCCATTCTCTAGCCGTACGACGAGTTGTGCGCCTCCAAATCCAAAAGCATTGTCCGGTTCTTCGCAAGTTAGATCATGTCCCATTTCAATTAACGCTTGCAGAGTGGCCTCCGGAAACGAAGTTTCGCATGCAATTCCAAGATTGCCAGTAACGCGCCATCTGGGGGCATCGACGGCCATTTGCACATCCTGATCCCAAAGCTGCGTCCTTAGTGTCATTTGTAAATGCCCTTGTGCCTGCATAGGACCACCCATGACACCAAAGCTCATCAAGGGTTGATCGTTCTTCGTCAGGAATGCGGGGATGATTGTGTGGAATGGACGTTTGCCTGGTGCGACGACGTTCTGGCTGTGCGGGTTCAGTGAAAAACCTGCACCGCGGTTTTGTAGGTGAATACCAGTTTCGGGTACAACGACACCTGAACCGAACCCCGCATAATTTGATTGAATAAAAGAAACCATCATTCCAGATGCATCCGCAGCGGAAAGGTAAACAGTACCGATACCTTTGGGCTCTCCAACCTTAAAATCTGTTGCTTGTTTGAGATTGATAAGTTTGGCGCGTTCTTGCAGATAGGCAGGCTCCATCATGGCTTCAGGCATGATACGATCCATGTAATCAATATCAGCAACATAGGCTTCGGTATCTGACAGGGCCAGTTTCATCGCTTCGATCTGCAAATGCAGTGCTTTGGGATCGTCTACGTCAAGGTTACGGATCTCTGTGTGATCAAGAATTCCGAGCGCCATTAAGCCCGCAATTCCCTGACCATTAGGTGGAATTTCGTGTAACACAACATCATCAAATTTTTGGGTTATTGTCCCGCACCAGTCTGCTTTATGTGATGCGAGATCCGATAACCGCATTCCCGCATTATGTTCCTTTGCAAAGCTTTCGATCTTTTCCGCCAACTCCCCCTCATAAAACGCACGCCCGCGCGTTTCGGCGATTAATCGCAGGCTGCGAGAAAGAGGTCGATTTGCATAAAGTTCACCTGCTTCTGGCGCGATGCCATTTTGTAAAAAATTTTCCGCAAAGCCTGGTTTCTGGGCCAATTGTTCTGCACCGTGTTTCCATAATTTGGCAATAATTGGTGAAACAGGAAATCCGTGTTCCGCATATTCAATCGCAGGTTCAAATAATTTTTCAAATGGAAGCTTTCCAAATCGTTCCGACAGTGAGACCCAGCCAGAAACAGCACCGGGTACCGTGACACTATTCCATCCGTGGAACGGGACCTTTTCATAGTCCTTAAAATATTCGGGTGACCATGCCATGGGTGCGCGTCCAGACGCATTTAGGCCATGGATTGATTTTCCATCCCACAAGATACAAAATGCATCTGATCCCAAACCATTTCCTGTCGGTTCCACTACAGTAAGTGTTATCGCGGCAGCAAGGGCTGCATCAACCGCATTCCCCCCTAAGGATAGCATTAGTAGACCAGCCTGTGCAGCAAGCGGGTGAGATGTTGCAACAACATTTTTCGCAAGGATGGGGGATCTTCGCGATGGGTAGGGGTGATACGGTTTGAAATTCATAATAAATAATACCACAGTCATTTAATAAGCGATGCTCTTGCGACACCTATTTGATACATTTTGCGGTCTTTTGAATAGAAAATAATTCTTATTTACGTAAATTGACGGGTAGGGGGCTTTGTCAGAATAACTCACTTGCCTGACGTCAATAGGGGTCGTAGCTACTAGCCCCCTTGTATAGCTTAATAGTCCCAAGCTCCGCAAGAGAGCTCACTGAGACCACTTTTAGAACCGTTTTTGAACATCGGTTTGGCGTCGAATTTAAGTTTGACGTAAGCTCTAAAGTCTGACTGATACCCTACTTGGTTTAATGTAGGTCTATATCACACTGATAATAGTTGTAAAATGATAATATAACTAATTGAGTTCCATCTTGTCTTCATTAAGAAGATTATGCTTAAGTGAGTGTCATAAAATAAACGACCATCTGACTTTGAACAAAATCAAGTGAATAAATTCATGAAAGCTAACAGGTTAATTGGAATTGATGTCGGAACCACGTCGGTTAAAGCTGCAATTTTAGATACACATGGTCAAGTTCTGGAGCAATTCGTCGAAGGCTACCAAACCACAAGAACCGGGGATCACATTGTTGAACAAGACCCAAATGATTGGCTAAGGCTGATTGATAAATCGTTGACAAACTTCGATTTGGATCAAGTGGTAGCCATCGGCTTGTGTAGCCAGGTCAATACTCATGTTTTTGTTGACGCTAATGGGGATGCGCTCTGTCCCGCTATTCTTTGGCAGGATCGTCGTGCAAGTGAAGAGGCCGCAGCTTTAGACGCGCAAGTTACATTGGAACAAAAACAAGCTTGGTGGGGTGCCCCAATGCCAATTGACGCTAGTCATGCAATAGCTCGAATGGCATGGGTTGCAAAACATCAACCTGATATCTGGAGAAAAACCAAATGGGTCATGTTGCCCAAAGATTACTGCATGCTGAAACTTACTGGCAAAGCATCTACCGACCCGCTTTCAAATATTGGTCTTGTTGATAACGAATTGAATTACATTCCAGAAGTTCTTGCACTTGTGCCAGGTGCTGCAGAGCGGATGGCCCCCTTGGTTTCCATCACAGACGTTGCTGGTGAGATACAACAAGGCCCTTTAAAAGGTACACCTATTGTATCTGGTACCATGGATGCTTGGGCCGGCTTAATTGGAACTGGTGGTGCCAAGGAAAAGTCAACAATATACCTGAGCGGCACCAGTGAAATCTTAGGCATTTCATCAACTAAGATTATTCCAACCCCTGGCGCGATTGTTTTTCCAGAAACTCATGGCCTGAGAATGCATGCTGCTCCAACACAAAATGGTGGTGACGCCAAGGTGTGGTTTACCCAAGCCAGTGGAATAACTATGGACGAAATGTCAGCCATGGTCTCTAGTACAGCAAGGAACGCAGCTACGCCTTTGTTTCTGCCGCAACTTGAAGGAGAGCGTGCACCTCTATGGAATTCTGATTTACGCGGTGCGTTCTTGGGTGTTAGTCGCCAAACACGCTTACCTGACTTTGCGCGAGCTGTTTACGAGGGAGTAGCTTTTGCGGCCAGACATGCATTGGAAACTCTCAAGATCTCTGCTGATGTTGACAGTGACTTAATTTGTTGTGCTGGAGGTGGCTTTAGATCAGCAACTTGGAACCAGATTAGAGCTGATGTGTTAAACACGCCTCTTCATATACTTAATGCTACGGAACCTGGAGTCTCAGGAGCGGTAACGTTGGCTGCAATCGGGTCGGGGGTATATTCTAGTTTTGAAGAGGCTAGTAATGCCCTTACTCAATACAGGGCGCCACTCATCCCAGACTCCAGACAAGCTGATTTATATGAACACGCATTCGATATTTACAAAGATGCAATTCAAGCAAATGCACTCATTGGAAAGCAGTTGACGCAACTAAATGATCACTAACGCGCCATAAAATGACTTTGCATAAGAATATTCTGTGTCATAGTGAGCCAAAGGTAATTGGGAGAAGATTTATGAAAACATTACTGAAAACAGCCGTATCTTTGTTCGCGCTTACTGCATCATTCGCTTGGGCTGAAACTGTTGCGGTTATAACGCCTTATCTAGCGCAGCCTGGTACCCAAATGGCAATTGAAGGCTTTGAGGCGTCTGCCTCTGAAAAAGGCTGGGAAGTGAACGTTATAGATACGGCAGGGGACGTTGCCGCTGTAATCAGTCGAATTGAAGATTCAATTACTCAAAATGTTGATGCCATCGTTATTGCTGTGGACCCAGCACAAGTTAACGTAGGCCTACAGAGCGCCAAAGAGGCAGGTATACCAGTTGTGGGTCTTGACGCTGGTACAGATCCACTGTTGGTGGCTAATGTTACATCCAATGGATACGCGATGGCTGCAGAAACTTCAGTCTATGTAGCGAATAGGATCGAAGGGTCCGGTAAAGTAGTTATGTTTGTCTTTGATGCCTTTCCCCCGGTTCAAATCCGCGGAGTTGTGGCAGACGCTATCTTTGGAAACTTTCCTGATATCGAGGTACTTGATAGGGTAACTCCCGATGTGTCGGACGGCGGTATCGCTGACAGTCGCGCTAAGATGGAGGCTATACTTGCTGCAAATCCAGAGCCTGGCTCGATTGCTGCGGTATGGGCAGCATGGGACCAGCCTGCACTTGGCGCACTACAGGCCATAGAAGGCGCGGGACGTTCTGGCGAGGGCATTGTCATCACCGGTATCGATGCTAACCCGCAGGCTCGAGATGCAATAGCTTTAGCAGGAAACTTCGAAGCTTCAATCGCTCAAGATTTCGGAGCGATGGGCGCAGCGGCAGCTGATGTAGTGGCAGGAGCAATCGCAGGTGCTGAGCAACGAGCACGCGTAATCTACGTTCCAACAAAGATGGTTACTGCCAACAATACGGGTCAGTAGTAGACTTTATTGTGTGTAGTTATTGAAAAGTGGCAGGGCAAAAGGGCGTAAGCTCCGGAGGCCTGCCTTTTAAATATTGAAGATATTACGATGCAAAGCCTGACATTCTCGAATATGTCGAAGGCATTCGGAGGGGTTTCCGCTCTAGCCGATGTAACCCTTAACTTGTCCGGCGGTAGAGTTCATGCGCTCATGGGAGAGAATGGTGCGGGTAAGTCGACGCTAATTAAGCTTATCGCAGGCGTTCTTAAAGCCGATAGCATGAGTGTAGAGAAAAATGGGCAACCACTTTCAGTGAACGATGCTAGAGATGCGCATGAGGCAGGTTTTCGATTTATTCACCAAGAGTTAAACATTATTCCCCAGGTTTCCGTAGCGGAGAATGTTCTGCTTGGTAGAGATCTTCCTCGGAAGTTGGGCTTAGCTGTCGACTGGAAAAAAGTAAAGACGCTCGCCGAAGATGCCTTAGCATTTTTGGGAGCTACTCATATCGACGTAACTGTACCAGCTGGGGATTTACCTGCAGGCGATAAAATGATGATGAAGATCGCTGCTGCTCTCGTTTCTGGAGAGCAGTCCAAGCCGGTACTTTATGTACTTGATGAGCCAACAGCTGCGTTGACTGGCGAGGAATCTGAAAAGTTATTTGATGTCATTGAGCGGTTAAAAACTAAAGGTGCGTCAATACTTTATGTATCTCATAGGATAGACGAAGTATTGAGAATTTGCGACGATGTAACTGTTTTACGTGACGGTGAATTTGTTGCCAGCAATGAGATACCTAAGACATCCAAAGCCGATATAATTCAAGCAATGACTGGACGTAATTTTAAGAACGCCTATCCAAAACGCGAAACGCAGGTTGGAGAAGACATAACCGTAAGCTTAAAAAACGTGAGTACTTCTAATTTGCAAGATGTGTGCTTTGATATACGCGCAGGTGAGATATTAGGAATTTCTGGCTTAGCAGAAGCGGGGCAGAGCGACCTACTGAAGCTTTTCATGGGTATAGGCAAAATAAAGACTGGTAGCGCTTCTTACATGAATGAAGCCCTTCCTGGCTCGCCTTCAGAGGCATGGGCGCGTGGTATTGCCTACATTCCTCGTGAACGCCGATCAGAGGCACTTTGTTTAGATATGTCTGTTAAGTCAAACATAGTCCTACCCCATTTGAGTGAGTACGGGTTTTACGCAAAACCTCGGCTTGAAAGCGAGGATGCTTTGGAGTTCGGTGATAAGGTTAAGCTTAAATCAAACGGTGTATTACAACCAGTTGGACAACTTTCCGGGGGCAATCAGCAAAAGATAGTCTTTGCCAGAGGACTAAAAGGTGATCCGAGACTGCTATTGCTCGACGAGCCGACACGTGGCGTGGACATCGGAGCAAAATATGACATCTACCTGCTCGTTCGCGAACTGAGTGCTAAAGGTTGTTCTGTCATTCTTACTTCAACTGACTTACCGGAAGTCTTGGGCATGTGTGATCGAATTTTAGTAATGCAGCATGGGCGCCAAGCATATTTATTGGAGAGTGCTCAAATGACGAGCGCCGATTTACTTTCCTACTTCTTCACCGACAATGAGGCTGCTGTCTAAATGCTGCAAAAACTCCGTCAATCTGGAACACTTTTAGGCTTTTTCTTGATCTTGTTGTTCTTTGCACTGAAATTACCTGATACCTTTCTCACAGCTCGCAATCTGATCAATATCAGCCAACAGCTTTCAATGTTGGCAGTAGTCGCAGCAACGATGACTATTGTAATGGTAATGAATGACTTTGATCTCTCAGTCGGATCGATGGCTTCGCTATCGGGCATTGTAGCTGCCATGCTTTTTACTGCAGGCTCTCCGGTTTGGGTTGGATTAAGTGTAGCTCTCTTAGTAGGGGTTTTCGGGGGTTTATTTAACGGGTTTTTAGTATCTGTCGTGGGTATTTTACCATTCGTAGCAACCCTTGGCACTTTGACTGTCTTCTCTGGTCTGGCTTTCTTACTTTCAGATGGCAAGACGATCTTTGGACGGGACATTCCATCAAGCTTTTCTGGTTTCGCAAGGGCTGGGATCGAAATTGGTGATGTTAAAGTCCCGATGCTAACTATAACCGCGGGTTTGGTGATTTTTATTTGCTGGGCCATATTGGAGCATACAAACTTTGGAAGGCGTCTTTATGCCATTGGCGGAAACAAGGAAGCTTCTTACTTAGCAGGCATAAAAGTTGTGAGACTGCGCCTCATAGCATTTTCATTAACTGGACTTGGTGCAGCAGGAGCCGGCCTCATGTATGCCGCACGAGTAGCGTCTGCCAACCCTACCCAAGGTTCTGGCCTTATGCTGGACGCTATCGCTGCCGTGTTTCTTGGTATGACTATGAGCCGGAGAGGCGAGCCCAAAGTAGTCTATACGCTTGTTGGGGTGCTCATCTTAGGAGTGCTCGACAATGGTATGACCCAATTAAGAGTTGATAGTTATGTCCGAGAAATCTTCGTTGGACTTATTGTTTTAGCAGCTGTTGCCGTCGCATCTCTCTCAAAACGCCGGAATGCGAAGTAGAACACATCTCTCGGCTCTGTCAGAATAAACCACTTTGCCCAGCAGCGCTTGCAGGGGGTATGCAGTCAAGCAACTGGAAACGGCACCTCGGTTATATATTTAATGCTTTAGCTCGTTTGTCTAATAGCCCCAATTAATTGCATGCCAGTGTCACGGCATCTATGAAGGCATTATAAAACTCTTTATCTGTGGTTGTGCTGATCGCCTTCAGGTTTTTTTCCAAATCGAAATTTGGGGTTGTATCTTTTGCCATCTGACACTGTTTTTCCGCTTCTTCCATATCATTCTCAAATACTGCGATGGCAGCAAGATGCATCAAAACGATGGTATTTTGCGTACCTATCTCCTTTCTCGTGAGTGCATTTCGCAGCAACTCTTTAGCCTTCACAAAGTCTTTCAGGGCAATTAAAGTCCCCGCGTATTCAAACCAAACCCATTGCATTGGATTTGGATTAGTCCTAAGTGTTTTCTCAAACGCTGGCTGCGCGGCCTCATAGTTTCCAACTCTTCTGAGCAGTGAAGCTGCCACGGGAAGAACAGTATTATTTTTTGGAGCTACCTCGAGTGCGAGGGTTGCATTTTCTTTGACGGACTCTATGTCCCCGTTCAACAGATCAATCCAACCCAACAAAAGATATGGAGGACCAGGATAGTCATCTACGATACTCTCGGCAATCTTACGACTGTCAGCTTTGTCTAGTTCCGGCTTAGACGACCAACCCATCCAAGCGCGCTGAAAAGTGTTCCAACCTGAAAGATATAGGACCACAGGGTTCTTCGGGTCTTTTTCCAACAAAGCTGTTATACAAAGTTCGGCCTGCTTATTGCTATCTGGATTTCTCTCTCGGAACAGGTTATTACATTTTTGGTGCTCAAGATACTCCTCGTTTGTCTTGAAATATGATAAATCGGCACGGCTGACCCCTGCCACCTGTACCTGCACTTCTGTGAAGACTGAGTTGGCAATGTTATCCAGGACTCCAAAAAGGTTATCGATCCCACTATCAAACTTCTGTGACCAAAGAGTTTTGCCCTCCAATGCATCACTGAGCTTAGCATTCACTCTGATTTGCTGATTTATGACTTGATAGTTTCCTGTGAGCACATACCGGACTCCAGTCGCTTCGGCGATTTCTTTAATTTCAGGATTTTGTGATTGAGCCGCTGATGATGCATCAGGTGCCATAACAAGTAGATCAGGTGATCCGCTCAAAACGGAAACAATGTTATCCGTGATGGCTTGTTTTAGATAGTCCGTCTCTTCGGATGGGTTTAAATTTTGGAATTTAGCGACAGTGATGGACGGTCCTTCTGGAATTTCGAAGGCGAGCTTTTTTTCATCAAGAGGTTGAAAATCATGACTGAGTTGAAAATATGCAAATGTTGCGACCAACAAGATAACAAGTGTGACGGAAAGACCAATTATAACAGGATTTGTTTCACGGCCGCTTTTAATTTTGCGCTTTTGGGATTGGTCCAAAAGAAGATCATAGGCGTGAAATTCGTTTTGTTTTACTTTTTGTACCCCAAGATCGTTAAATGCATAGTCGGTTTTGCCTTTGACGTAATCGAAGACGACCTTTGAAACTGTAATCCCATCGGTTTGTGCCAGCGCCTCTAGTCTTGCAGCAATATTTACGCCGTCACCAAGAAGATTGCCTTTCTCTTTGATCACATCACCAGAGTTTATTCCAATGCGAAACTTTAGCTTTACCGATGTCTCCTCAGAGGAGTTTCTTTCTTTTATGGCTTTCTGAAATTCCACTGCACATTCAACAGCAGATACTGCACTTGGAAACTCTGCAAGAAAGGAGTCACCACCCGTATTAAACAAACGGCCTTTATGTTTCTCAAACAGCTCAGTCAGAATTTTTTCACAAGCTCGAAGATTTTTTACAGTGCCGCTTTCGTCAGCTTCCATATGCTTGCTGTACCCGACGACATCGGTAGCAAATATAACTGTAATCTTACGATCAATCTCTTCTTCAGACATGCGCGAATCCAAATAATTTTCAATAAGTTTTGCATGGTAGGCATATTCAGTCCAATCAAAGATATGAATAAGATCATAGGTTCTGTCAGAATAAACCGCCTTGCCTGACATTGATAACGGGCTTAGCCATTTAGCCATGCCCAATCCAGTATGCTTCCGCTATTTCAAAACCAGCCCTGAGATCATCCAACTTGCAGTTATGCTGTATGTTAGGTTTCCGCTCTCACTGAGGAATGTTGAAGACCTCCTGCATGAACGAGGCGTGGATGTAAGTTACGAATCCGTAAGGTATTGGTGGCATAGGTTTGGCTCCCAATTTGCAAACCAGATCAAAAAGCGCAGGGCAGGGGGTATTCACTCCAGTAATTGGAAATGGCACCTGGATGAAGTCTTTGTGAAGATAAGTGGGGAGAGACATTACCTCTGGCGTGCAGTCGATCATGAGGGCGAGGTGCTAGAAAGCTACGTTACCAAAAAGAGAGACAAAAAAGCTGCTTTAAAGTTCATGAAAAAAGCGATGCGGCGCTATGGATCACCAAATGAGATCGTCACAGATAAGCTTCTCTCCTACGGTGCAGCAGTAAAAGAGCTAGGCTGTTCAGAAAAGCAAGTTACCAAGCGATGGGCAAATAACAGAGTTGAGAATTCACACTTACCCTTTCGACGACGAGAAAGGGCCATGCTTCGGTTTAGACGAATGCACAGTCTACAAAAGTTCGCTGCAATCCACGCCTCGTTTCACAATCTTTTCAACTCACAGAGGTCACTTTCAAAACGTAGCACTTTCAAGATTAACCGTGACGCAGCTCTCAGCGAGTGGCGTTCTTTTGTGACCTCATAGAAAGTGGCCTCAATAGATTACTGATGTTTGGGCTACTTAGTCTGACAGCACCCGCATGCGGCTTCATCTGCGGCGCCAGCCTGAACTGGGTGAGGGCTTCGGTAAGCCTTTGCCCAACAATATCACTCAGCAATTGCTCCAACATATCTGCGCGCAGGCGCCACCCGGTGGGATCAGCGCCACCTGATATGAGGCGGTTGGAGTAATAATACCGGATAATCCTCCCAGAGGACTTCTTGGACTTAGAAGGCGTTAATCTGTCTCCAGTCTCATCAAAGACTTTGCCAACCAGAAAGGCAGAAGGCCCACGCGAGGGGTGCTTGCCACGCTTGATCACCGACTTTGCTTGAAGCTGTACCTGTACTCTATCAATCTGCTTCTGTTCTATAATGGCTGTGTGAAGGCCTTCATATGGAACGTCGCCACATTTTTAATTTTAACGGTCCAGCCTATCCGCAATCGCTGCGATTCGGTACATCTCACGCATAACCGGTTTTTCTATTAATTTGCCGTCGATCACAATCAGACCAGTATCCGCTTTTTCAAATGCGTTGATAATGCGACGCGCGCGACCAATTTGCGCGTCGCTCGGTGTGAATACTTCATTCAGCGCAGCAATCTGTTTTGGATGCACCGAGCCCTTACCAGAAAAGCCCAAGTCGCGAACCTTTTCTGCCTCAACGCGCATCCCTTGAGGGTCATCGAGATCAAGGAACGGCACATCAATCACGTCTAATCCGGCGGCAGCCGAGGCATGCACTACGCGCGAGCGTGCATAGATCAACGCGTCAAATGTATTTTGGCATCGCAGTTCAGCCGCCATATCGACGCCGCCGAAAAACATCGCATCAATGCGCTCCGAACATTTGGCAATCTCAAACGCGGCTTCAAGCCCCTCATTGGTCTCAATAATAACGTGCAAGCGCGTTGCATGGCCCGCTTCTGTTAACAATTGATCTAAGAGCACCACTTCGTCTGGCGTACGCAGCTTGGGCATCATCAAAGCAGGTGGTGGGGTCTTGCTGTTTAAGACGGCGTTCACATCCTCGATCCCAAAGCGTTCGCGCATCGAATTGATGCGTAGGATCCGCTCGACACCGTCATCGGCTTGCGGGGTTTCAAACAGCGTCAAAGCTTTTTGCCGCGCTTCGGCTTTGTCTTTCGGGGCAATCCCGTCTTCAAGCTCAACGCAGACGATATCTGCACCCGAGGCCAGCGCTTTTGGGAACATGTCAGGGCGCAAGCCAGGTGTGAAAATGAAACTGCGGCGCGGGCGGATAATTCGGTTTGTCATGTCAGATGCCTTTCAGGTGATGCCATGCAGCGTTTTTGTTTCAAGATAATCTTCTAGCCCCATCAATCCGCCTTCGCGGCCATTGCCCGATTGCTTATAGCCGCCAAAGGGGGATCCGTAATTGAAGCCCCCCCCGTTGACGTGAATTGCGCCAGCGCGCAGGCGCGCAGAAACACGCTCTGCACGAGCCGCGCTGCCAGTTTGCACATAAGCAGCGAGCCCGTAGGGCGTATCATTGGCAATCGCGATTGCCTCATCTTCATTTTCAAAGGGAATGATCACCAAAACGGGGCCAAATATTTCTTCTTGCGCAATCACCATATCGTTGGAGACATCTGCAAAGATCGTTGGCTTCACGTACCAACCAATTTCACAGCCTTCGGGTTTGCCGAGGCCGCCTGCCAATAAGGTTGCCCCTTCGGCAATCCCCTTATGGATCATTGCCTGCACACGTTCATACTGAAGGCGGTCAAAGAGAGGGCCGATATGATCACCCGCCTTGGCCGGATCCCCAACGGTCGTTGCCTCGGCCGCCTGCTTCGCGATTTTGAGCACCTCGTCATAACAGGCGCGCTCGACCAGAAGCCGCGTTGGAGCATCGCAAGATTGTCCGGTGTTAAACATACATTCACCGACCGAGGCGGTGACGCGCTCTGCAAGATCGCAATCCGCGAAGACGAGATTGGGTGATTTACCACCCAGCTCAAGCGTCACCCGTTTGACGGTTTCGGCCGCATCCCGAGTGACGGCCGCCCCGGCACGCGTGGAACCGGTAAACGATATCATCTGTACATCGCGGTGACGCGACAGCGCCGAACCAACCGTGTCTCCAAGGCCATTGATCAGGTTAAACACTCCAGCTGGATAGCCGGCCTCATGAATAATTTCTGCATAGATCATTGCGGAAATCGGCGTATGCTCGGAGGGTTTCAAAATACAGGTGCAGCCCGTGGCCAGTGCCGGAATAACCTTAAGCGCGATCTGATTCATCGGCCAATTCCAAGGCGTAATCAGTCCGCAAACGCCGATCGGTTCGCGCATCAAAATATCACTGTTGGATAAAATGCAGCGTTCCTCAAGCGTTTCAAGCGCCTCTATGTACCCGATAAGATGGCCAATTGCGGCATCGGCCTGCGCGTCGCGCGCCATGCTAATCGGAGCTCCCATCTCAATGCGCATTGCCTGCGCAAGATCCTCGAACCTCTTTTCAGTGACCGTTTTCAACGTTTTAAGAAGCGCCATACGATCAGCTTTGCTGGTTAAAGAAAAGCTATCAAATGCAGATTTTGCAGCGGCGACCGCGCTGTCCACATCTTCTGCATTGCCCAAAGCGACCGTTCCAATTTGTTCTTCCGTGGCAGGGTTCAGAACCGGCATTGAGGCCTCTGAGATTGGGTTAACCCACTGCCCAGAGATATAAAAGTTTGAGAGGTTTTTCATCTGATTTTATCCCGATTTTTTCCAGGCGTAGTGTTCATATTGCTTATCAACGGGTGTACGCGCCAAATGGTTGACGTAGTTGCTGATCGTTTTTTGAGCCAAGCCCAGAACAAACTCCAACATATTCTGATGAGTGTAACCGGCGCTCAGGAATTTTGAGATCTCAGAGTCACTTGCGTGCCCATGATTGCGCAACAACAGCAAAGTAAAATCGCGTAAAGTTTCCAGCCGAGTCGTTGGAAGAGCTGTTTCGTCGCGCAGAGCATTCGATACTGCCTCTTCAATCTTCATAGCCTTGGCCATGTATGTATGCGCTGGAACACAGAAATGACATTGATTTTCGACATTGATGCTCTGCCAAATCACAGTTTTTTCTTCATTCGTAAAGCTTGAGGCCATGAACGCTTTATGGAGCGCAGCATATGCTGTTAGCGTTTCTGGAGATTCTGCGGTTACGGCGTAAAACCCATTTGGCCCCGAATGCTCAAGCAATTGCCGCAAGAGTGGTTTGCTTTTCTCTGGAGCGGTTTCAACATCATGCTG
>Ga0255774_10002466_pt1 | contig 14084 bp, 9 predicted proteins | sample 101ome_17_FD_179972 | JGI IMG/M metagenome (GOLD analysis project Ga0255774, IMG submission 179972) | Coastal salt marsh microbial communities from the Groves Creek Marsh, Skidaway Island, Georgia - 101407AT metaG (version 2) | ecosystem: Environmental > Aquatic > Marine > Intertidal zone > Salt...
GCGGTTCGCGCGTTTGCGCGCGGAGCGACGGTTTCAGACGGATGGATGGATCGGGTCGACGTCGCGAGCGGGTCTTGATTTAGCTAAGTACAGGTTCGGTGTGGTATTGAATGAAACGTTTGTTTTGCTCGTTCGTTCGTTCGTTCGTTCGTTCGTTCACTCCGCTCTCGTGCGTTGCATGCAGAGCGGAAGCCAACTGTAGCGCGACGGATCTGGAACGCCGGTGTCTTCGTCGACGTCGACCACCATGTGTTCGCCGCTCGTGGGGTTGTAATCGACAATCTTGACGCGTTGCCACACCGGAGTGACGGGCTCGGACGCGTCGGCCCCGTTTTCGGTATCCTTTTCGTCGTCGTCGCGCATGTCGACGTTGACATCCATTCGACACTCGGCGCCGACGATGGCTACGCCCCATCGCTCGCCCCGTCGCGAGAGCCACTTCGCGATGGGTAAAGGCGATCCATCGCTGGATTTCTCACCCTTGACGAATACGTTGCGCCTCCAACGTCGCGTCGTTTGTTTGACGTCGCTGAATTTCTTTTCAAATTCTGACGCGAGGAGAGTTTTACCGCCGACAACCGTGACGCATTCCGACCCGCGAACGCATCCGGGTTCAAACAGACCCTTTGTTTTACCGCAGTACACGGGTAATCGCTTCGGTTCTAGCCCGTGAATCGTCGGCACGCTGACTTGGTCGTTCGGAACGTAGACTTGCACTTCTTCCTGCGCGAAATCGAGCGATTCTTCCTCGTCGTCTTCAAAGTAATACACGACGTGTCGCGACGATTCGGCGTCGTATCGACGCACTTCGCCCGCGTACCACGCCTTGTCCAACGGCCACCAAACCTTGACCCGACGACCGACGAGACTTTGTGGGTCGGGATCGTTTGCGTCGAAGGCGTATTTCACCCAGTCCCCCGGGCGGTTCTTCTTCGACCCCGGCGTTCTCTTCGCCCGTTTCGACCGCTCTCGCTCTTCGCGTTTCAATCGTCGCTCGCGTTCGCGTTCTTCCCGCTTTGCCTTTTTCGCTCGTTCCTTTTTCGCATCCAACGCGCGCGGTTTACGCGGCACCGCCCCGCACGGAATCCACGTCGTCGGTCCTTTTTTGCTCGGTTTGTGTCGAAGCTCCACCTTTTCCTTTTTGAAATCTACGAGCTCTTCGACGCCGTCCTCCGCGTAGACGAGCGTAAACAATCGCGATCGAGCCGAAGACGCATCCGTCACTTTGGCTTCGTACCAACACTCATCCAAGGGCCACCACACGCGAACGACGGAGCCGACGGGGACTTTAATCACCACTGGTCGGGCGTCGCCGGTGCCGCCTTTCATCGCGCCGGCGGCGCCAGCCGTGGTGAGCGCGGCGAAGAGCGTCTTGTTCGCTTGGAATTTCGTCGTGCGATAGTTACCCTTGAGCTTGAGCGCCCCGGTGTTTGGATTGAAAAACCCAAGCCTTGTGAGCGTCTCCGCCGCGGCGTCGCGCACGCCCTCGTCCGTGTCCTCGATGCGCTTGTTGATCAAGCTGACTTTCGCGGCGGCGGCGCCGCGGAGGTGACCGAGACAGCTGGTCGCGGCGGCGCGAACGCCCCCGTCGGAATCGACGGTTAACGCGCCAGCGATTTCAGCGGTTTGGAATAATCGAACGTCGTCCGAACCGTCTGGCGCGGGCTCGCCTTGTTTACCCTTCCAAATCGCCTCAAAGGCTTCGCACGTCACCTGTCGAAGCTCTGGGTCGTCGCGCGTCGCGTTCATCGCGAGCTTTTCAATCAAGGATTTAGCAGAGCCGCCGAGCGATCCGACGGCGCGCGTCGTCGCCACGCACACGGCGTCGCTCTTATCACCCAGCATTCTCGCGAAACATCGAAGATCTTGCGCCTTGAGCGGACCCATGTTCCCGAGCGCCGTCGCCGACGCGCACCGCACGCTCACCGCCTTATCCTTGGAGCACGACTCTATCAACGCGTTCTTGGCGCTTTGAGCGCGTCGGCCCAATCGGCCGCACACGCGCGCGCCCGCCAATCGCAACAACATCTTCGTACGCTCCGCCGCGCTCGTCGTCGTCGTCGTCGTCGCATCGCCATCATCGGACTCGCTCGTCGACGCCCCCAGCATCCCCACGACGACCCCGACGCGCGCCTCGTCGTACGCCTCGCCTCGTTCGGCGCTCGCCGCTCGACAACACGCGCTACACGCCGTCGCCCACAACCTCCCACCCCCCCGCTCCGCGCCCTCCCGCACGCACTCCAAACCCGGATCCACCACCCACCGCCTTCGTTCCTCCACCGTCAACGTCTCGACGCGACTCAGCGCATCCAACGCGCGCGTCCGAACCTCTTCCGAACCGCTCGCGCGCGACGCGCTCTCTTCGCCCAACGCGTCCAACGCGCGTCTCGCCGCGTCCTCCCCCCGCGCCCCACCGACCGCGCGCAGCGCGTCCACCGCCGCGCCCGCGCACGCTTCGTCCACCCACCCGTTCGGGGGCGTCAGAAACGTCCGCCGTATCGCGTCGACGTCCGCGTCGACGACGACGATGGCGGAAGCGTCTCGAGCGGTCGATGCGTCTTCGCCATGATGATGTTGACGATGACTCCCGCTCGCGCCTCCCGCGAGCGTCCGCAGCGCCCGCGCGCGAGCGTCCCGCGACACCGACGGCGATAACGCCGTCTCCATCGTCGGCGGCTCGTCCGCGCGATCGCGCGCGCGCGTCGGCGTCTCGCGAGCGACGCCTCTTCGATGCATCGATGTACTACCGGGTACTACAGGTGCACTAAAAACCCATACGAAACATCACAATTCGACGCGCAATGGGTTTCCTCACGCGTTGGATCGCGAGCGGAATACCCGACGGCGCGGCGCGAGACGCGGCGCTGGAGACGCACCTGACGGCGATGACGGATAAGTGTGAAAAAACGTGCGTCCGACCCATCGGGGGTCATCTTACTTTCTCTCGCGCGCGGTAAAGAGGCGGGTTCGGGTTCGCGCGGGCGCGAGAACGGAATGGGAAACGAGCGTTTGATCGAAGACGAGCATCGTTTCGTTCGGACGGCGCGTAGACGCGGACGGCGCGTGGACGCGGATACGGGGAACCGCGGTCGTGATGTTTTTTTTTGTTTCGCGTCGTCGTCGTCGTCGTCGTTTTCGTCGTCGTCGCGAACGGGGCGGGGATGAGGACGCGGATCGAGTGAGGGTTTGACTGACTGACGAGACGTTTACCGACGCGTAGGAAGGATAACTGGGATCAACCGACGCGTACGGATAAGTACTGGTTGAAGGATAAGGCAAAGATGGCGTACATGGACTCGGAGACGAGCGGCGCTCGGTTACACCCGGGGAGAAAGCCGAATTGGTAAAAGTTTCAAGTCGAGCGTCGCGAACGAGGGCGAGTTTGTTTGTTTATTCGTTCGTTCGTTCGTTCGTTCGTTCGTCGTGGGTGTAATTCTATTGTCTAAATTGCTAGCTTACAAATCGTATCGTTCGTTCGTTCATCGGTCGGTCGTTGTCATATTTCTACGGCGAAAGACTCGCGTTCGATTGCCCGCCGCGGCGGCGACGAGAACGTCGGCTCGGCACGCGACGGATGAAACGCTCTCAGTGACGTCGTCGTCGGCAGCATCGTCGTCGTCGTCGTCTGCGATTCGCGCCTCGTGTAAGATTTTACCCGAATCTATGTCCCAGATGATGAGAGAGCCGTCGTGAGTGCCGACACACGCCGTGGTGGAATCGTAATCGAGCGTCGCGACGGAATCGAACGCTTCAGCCGGGAAGAGCGGCGCGCCGATGGATACTCCGTGCGCTCGAACCAACGCCGCGCGCACGCGCGGAGGTTTGACGATGAAATCTTCGGAACCATCGCTCGATGAACTCTCAGAAACCATCTCTGGTCCTTTGCGTTCCTTTGCGTGCGTGAGCGCGAGCGCGGGAATCGGCGCTTTGGTGTCGTCGTCGCTCGTCGGCTCGCATCCGTCGTAACGCACGGGCAAGAGACGCTCGATGCGATGATCCGCGGTGAAACACACGCGTTCGCACGTCTTCTTCTCAACGTTCCAAACGCACGCGAGCCCGTCGTCGATGACGCCGAGAAGACGCGGGGACGCCGTCGATTCGGCGCTGGAGATCCAGCTCAAATTGGTCACCGATCCGGGATTGGGCGCGACGCCTCTAAACAAGACTGGTGCGAAATCCACGCGCGCGGATGGTTCGTTGCGGATGAACGCGTCGTCGCCGTCGTTAGAGTTGGTGGTGCTCCACGACCAAACGACGCACCGCCCGTCGGCTCCCGCTGCGCCTAGAAAGAATTCATCGCCGCGCGTCCACGTCGCCGCGCGCTCCACCTTGAAACTGCACTCGAGACGAGCGACTTCGCTCGACGTCGACCGCTTCTGACGTTTCGATTTCTTCTTTGTCGACGTCGATGACGGCGACGTAAGACGCGCGTCAGACGCGCCGTCGTCGTTTTCATCGTCTCGGAACGTCACGGAAAGAATGCGAACGCCGTCCGACGCGCCCGGCGCGAAGACGAACGCGCCCGACGGACTCAATCGAATCGCTCTCGCGTCTGGAGCGCCGCTCGCGGCGGCTCCGAGGGACGACCGTCGGCGACTCGTGCGCCGACGAGACGCGCCCGACGCGTGCACGACGCACGAACCGACGAGTCTCGGCGCGCTTCCGCCTTCATCCATCGAAAAGACCAAGACATCGACCCACTCCTTTGCCTCTTTGGCTTGGACGACGACGCCCAATCGCTGCTTGGCGAAAACGACGCTCGCACACGTCCCATCGCGAACTCGCACGTCCAAAGTGCACTCGTATCGCGAACGCGACGTTGGCACCGCATTGACTGCCCGCGTCGACGCTTCGTGCGCCTCCGCGGCGGCGAGTAAATCGTCGTCGTTCAAACTCAGACTCGCGTCCACGCTAAACCGAAGCGCTTTCCCCGCCGACGCGGGAAGAAGACTTCTCCCCGCGCACTCTTCGGTGTTCCGCCCCTCCGCATCTTCTACTGGTGCCGCCACCGACGGGGTTTCATTGATGCGAGAACGCTTGCGTCCGGATACCGAACCCGTCGTCGTGCGTCTGCGTCCGCTGTCGCTACCCGCTGGCGCGGCTTCCATCGTCGCCATTTCCATTTGAGACTCTTCGTTCGCTTCAAACGGAATCGACGACGTCATCGCCGCCGCTCGAGGCTCTTCGAGCGGCGTCTCTCGCTCGTGTGAACCCACCGCGTGCTCGTCGTCCTCGAACGTCGGAATAGATTGTCCTCTATCCGCCGACGCCGGCGGCAAACTCGCCGGCATCGTCGGCGCGTGCACCACCGCCAACGCCGCCTCGTACTCTGCTCTCGGCGATAACGACCGAACCGGCACATCCTCCGTGCCATCACCGTACGCATCGTACCCCGCAGATTCCGTGCGCATCGTCTCCTCGCGCACGAAGACGTCGTCGTCTTCCGTTTCCTCCTCGCGCCGCGTCGTCGTCGGTAACAAACTCGCCCACGCCGCGCGTCCGCCGTCGTCCTCCTCCTCCCCCTCACCCACTTTCGCATCACACGCGCGCAAACGTTCAATCAACCGACGCCGCAAACGCGTCAACGCGTCCCTTCGCGCCTCCAGTGCCTACGCGTCGTCGTCGTCGTCGTCGTCGTCAGTCGTTCAGTCATCTTGTTTTTTTCAAAAAAGTCACGAGCTGTCTGTCCTCACGCACCGGTACGTCACCCATCGGAAGCGACGCGACGTCGATATCGTCCGCGTCTTCATCGTCGTCGTCGGCCGCGGCGCGAGTTCCGTGCGTCGCGACCGCCATGACGATCGAGGTGTGTCGTTTTGGGCGCATTCGTGAGTGCATCTTGTTCAAAAAAGAGCAACGACGCGAAGCAGAGTTTTGACGCGACAAATGATGAGCTTAATGTACAACAGAAAGAAGGGTCTAAACGTTCTATGAGCGCACGCGTGCGCGGTTTGATCACGCGTCGTCGCGACGATGGCGCCGGCCGGACTTTTGACCGCGCCTGGAGAGATCGGCGACGCCCTTTCGCGACTCGCCGTACTTTTTGTGCTTCTTGGTAAAGCTGCGCTTGCGGGAAAACGCGCCTTCAATGGACGATCCCTGAGCCTCGGCGTCGCGAACGGCGCGAACGAGATTGGCGGTGGTGGGTAGACAGAGATTTGTGACGCGACCAGCGGCGCCGGCGCGCGCGGTGCGACCGATGCGGTGGAGGTAATCGACGGCGTTGCCGGCGAATTCAGCCTGGACGACGTGCGTGACGCCGGGAATGTCGACGCCGCGAGCGGCGCTGTCGGTGCAGACGAGAGCGGTGATGACGCCGTCGGCGAAATCTTTGAGACGCATGGAACGTTCGGTGTTGCTCATGTCGGCGTGGAAAGCGGCGGCGCGTAAATTGAGCGCGTTGAACTCTCTGGCGATTTCATCCGCGGCGGACGCCGCGTTGACGAAAACCATAGTCTTTTCTGTCGACGTCGGTTCTTCGTCGCCATCCATCGCCAGTCCGACGGCTCGGGCGAGTTCCATCGCGCGAGTATCCATCGTGACGTCGATCCAGGTTTGGTTGACGCTCGCCACAGATCGGTGCAGACGCCGGCCCTCGATCCACTCGGCGTCCGGAAAGCCGTATTTAATCATCGCCCCGGGTGTCTTTTTCCCGTTGCTCATCACCGTCGCCGCGGCAAAGACGTACTGTCGCCTAAAATCGCGACCTTCACCGAGACCCACGCGTCCTTTACCCCCAAGCGCCGGACCGCGACGTCGGTCGCGTGTTTCGTGATGATCTTTTCTCCAATCTCTATCGTATGACGACTCGTCGCGTTCGGCGTCGCCCTCCCACTCCGGAGCGGCGTCTTGGCTACCCTGGAGGAAAAACCCTTCGCTCGCGAGTTTTTCTTCCCGGTACAGCACGTCAAAGCATGCACGCAGTGGCTTGAGGTATCCACCGCTGAAGAGCATGTCCGCCTCGTCGAAAACGACGTGTCGAAGCGTGCGCGCGACGGGCGCGAACGATCCTCTCCTCCAAGCGCCTTCGCGAAAGCGCAATAAATCATCCATGGCGCGCGCCGGCGTCGTGACGTACACATCCGGCGCGTTGAACGGAATTCCAGTATCGGGCGTCAACGCGTGCGTGCGAAGCAACGGCTCGCCTGTGGACGCGTCGACGAGGGAATCGGCGACGCGCGCCACTTGTTCGCACAGCGTCGCGTTCGGACACAAAATCAAAGCCCCCGTGGCTCGGCTTCCCGATTCGTCATCCACCCCGCTCGAGCCTTCGCGTAACAAGTTGCTCCAAATGGGAATTAAATAACTCAACGTTTTCCCACTGCCAGTCTCCGCGGCGATGACGACGTCGGACCCGGACGAGACGACGGGCACCGCCGCCTCTTGAATCTCCGTGAGCGCGCCAAAACCCAAATTTGAGAGCGCCGCTCGAACCTTTTCGTGTACGCCGTCACTCTGCGATTGCGAGTAACGAACGTCGGACGTCGTCCGTTCGTTCGCGTGAACGCGTCAGTACATCATAGAGGAAGAAGAAAGAGAAACGATGAGAAAAATTGGACGATGTTTCCACAAAGAAACGAACGAACGAACGCCTCAAAAGTGTTTTGTTTGCCTCACAGGTTGCTCCGCGCCGAGACCCCGAAAGGCCACTCGCGGTGCTCTAATAAGGAAGATAACGCAGTAATTGTACATCATCGGCGTTCCTTCGTTCGTTCTCGATTCCAATCATCGTCTCGTCGTCACGAGAAGAAGAAGAAACAAAAACCATTCACAAAAAAAGCGCGCGCGCACCTTTGTCGCGTCACCCGTCGCGTGTGCCGTCCACGCCCGCGTCGCCGACACCGCGGTCCACCGCTCGCGTCGCTCACCATCGCGATGCAAACAAACCCCCCCTACGCGGTGCGTCGTCCACGCCGTCGTCGTCACAAGTCTCCTTCTCATCGTCATCATCAGTGGCGGCGGCGCGTCGCTCAACTCGACGCGTTTAGACGCGCGACCGCGACGAGGACCACCGAGCGACGCGCGGGGACCACCGACGACGCGATAATTCGTCGTTATCGACGACGAACCGGCCGTCGTTCGCACCGATGACGACGACGACGACGCGCGCATCTTTGAAGGCGCGCGACGAACGGAGCGCCCCTCTTGGAGCTCGAGCGCCCTTTTCCCGAAACGGTTTATATGTGTAAACAGTATGGATTTTGGAACTTGACAAAGATGTCATGTGAAATCGCATTCGTGCACCGCGCGCGCGTCAGCCTGCGACGCCGAGCGCGCGATCGGTGGCGAGGCGGCCGGCGCGCGGAGCGATACAAGTACCGTCGCGTTCGCTCGGGGTTTAGTTTTTTCAGCAGTCAGAGGAAGACGACGAGACGGGCGCTCGCGCATTCGATTCATTAGATTTTTTGTCGCACAACACCCAACGAGGAATGGAGCTGAGCACGTACGGCCCGAACGCGTCGCTGTACGCGGCGGCGCACAGCGCGGCGTACTTGGTCTTTGCCACGGTATTGATACTGGCGAATAAACACCTCATCACGGAAACGTCGCTCAATTGCCCGATATTCGTGAGCTCGTTGGGGTCGTGGTTCGGGTGGGGCGCGTCGGCGCTCGCGGCGCGCGTCGGGTGGACGAAACTGAGCCACGAGTTGACGCTCGGGGAGTGGGTCGCGAACATTTTACCCATTGGGGCGTGCACGGCGTTGAGTCTGTCGGCGGCGAACGTGGCGTATTCGTACTTGTCGTTGAGTTTTATACAAATGCTCAAGGCGTTCGCGCCCGTGGTGACGTACTTTACGCTCGTGGCGTTTGGATTGGATCGATGGAGCGCGAGGATTTTAATTACGCTCGGCGTCGTCACCGGTGGGTGTTTCCTCGCCGCGTACGGCGAGGCGCACATGACGTTGTTCGGGTTGGCGTGCATGCTCGTCGCGGAGGTTTCAGAGGCGTTTCGAAGCGTTGGCGTGCAGTATCTCATCGCCAATCGCAAGTTTTCCCTCTTCAACGGCATGTACTACTTCTCCCCGGCGACGCTCGTGTTTCTCATATTGCTCAGCTTTATATTCGAGCGCGACGAGGTTTTTAAATCTGGCAACACCGAGACGATGCGAGAGTACTGGTACCTCCTGCTCGTGTGCGCCACCTTTGGTTTCGCCGTCAATTACGTCTGCCTCGGCGTCGTCAAGCACGCCGGGTCGCTCATGGTGAAAACCATGTCTCAACTCAAAAACGTCGTCGTCATCGCCGCCGCCGTCATCATTTACGGCGACCAAGTCTCAAAGCTCGAGATGATTGGATACGCCATCGCCGTCGTCGGTTTCTTAGCCTTTAACCGCGCCAAGGCGCTCGATAACGCCGCCGTGAGAGAGATTCTTTCATCCAACGCCGACGCGCCTTCAGAGAGCGAATCCGAGAGTCTCCTCGGAAGGCATCCTTCGTACCGCGGGTCCGAGTCCGCCTAGCCTCGGAGGAGTCAACCGCTCGCTCCGTGTACATCAATATAGTCTAGCACCGCGTAGCATGTAGCACCAAACGGCGTCTCGTTCGGTACTCGGGCGACGACGACCGACTCGAACAGTTAAGTTAATTGTTGGCACCCATCCACCCACCTCTTGGTGCCACGTGGCAACATGTCGTCGAATTCCATGGATCTCCCGTCGCCGACGGCAAACGCCGACGCGTCCGCGCGAAGCCGACGCGCGCACGGATCGACGGTCGTCGACGCGACGCCGACGGACGCACGGACATGTCGAGCAAGACGCCGTGGACGCCGTTGGCGACGAACGACGAAGAGGATGACGATCGAGAGCTGATGCTACGAGACGACCGAGGAAACGCGTTTTCGACGAACAGCGGCGGCGCCGGCGCGGACGAAGGACGGACGACACCGGAGGAGAGCCGACCGACGAGGGACGCGGCGTGGAAATACGCGTTCGCGATCACGAACGTTTTGACGGCGATCATCGGGCTCTCGGCGATCGGTTCGGCGTCGAGGGACGCGAGGGAACTGTCGAGGCCGGAGACGTTGAACGCGTGGGGGACGTGTCACGACGCGAACACCGGCGCGGCGGCGGTGCGGAGGACGCTGTTGACGTCGGAAGGAGAGGATGAGGACGCTCCGGATTCGGATACGGCGTTCGGTGCGGCGTTTGAACACTGTCGAGGGTACATGACGCTGGCGGCGTTCGGAGCGGTGCTCATCGGTTGGGCGACGCTGAAGTTTTTCCAATCGAAACCGCGAGAGGCGACGTGGGCGATGATTTACGTCAAGTGCGCGTCGATGGTTGTCTTGTCGGTGATGTTTTTCGCCGAGAAGCTCATCTTTCCGGGTGTTTTGTTTGCGCTCTTCGCGGCGGCGTTTGCGTATTGGATGCGGGCGACGCGAGACCGGGTCGAGTTGGTGGCAAAGCTTCTCGGCGCCGCGTCCACGGCGCTGAGAGATAACCCCCACTTGGTGACGACGAGCGTCTTGGCGGGCATCGGGTCCGCCGTCGCGCTGTTATTCTTTGTGTTTTGCATCATGGAAGCTTGGTACAACGGCGCCGTCGTGGCGAACGATTGGGCCGTGTATCAAAACGGGCAGTGTTTCAACCCAGACGAGTACGACGCGAACGGGTCGCCCATCCCGGTGCCGTGTTGCAGGTGGCGCCCAGACGGTTGGGTGCCCCCTTACGTCATCCTCGTGATGTTTACGCTGCTCTGGACCCAAATGGTTGCGGCGGAGATGCGAACCTTTGTCATCGGCGGCTCCATCTCTCGCTGGTACTTTGCCCCAGTCGGAACGACGCGATTCGTCGGGACTACGAAGGAATTCGTCGGCCACGCCTTCGGTGCGAGTTTCGGCTCTTTAGCCTTTGGTGGCTTGGTGCTCGCCGGGGTGCAAATTTTGAGAAACTTGAATGAACGCGCTCGTCGTGAATCGAGAGGCGTGATGGCCATTTTGGCGTGTCTCGTCACCGCCGTCATGGATTGCCTCGCCGAAATCATCGAAACAGTGACGAAATTCGCAACGATTCAGTGCGCCATCACGGGCGAGGCGCTCTGCGACGCTGGTCGCGAGGTGACGCGTCTGTTGAAGGACAACTTTTTGAGCGCCGTGAGAGTCTGGTGGCTGCCTGAAATGATTCTGGCGATGGCTTCCATCATCTTTTCCGTCGCTTACGGCGTCGCCGTCGGCGTCTCGGTTCGCCTGGTTGGAAGTCTGGATGAAGAAGAAGCGTCCGTCGTCGGTTTCGTCGCCGCTTTCGTCGGTTTGCTCGTCTTGTCCTTCCTCTTTAACGTCTTGTTGGTTTGCGTCGACGCCGTCTTCATCTGCTACGCGCGCGACAAGGATCAAAATAAGATTACCAAGCCGGAAATCGTCGCCGTGTACGACGAGGTGACGCGCAAGACGATGGACGGCGGTGCATCTTTCTCTGGAGTCACACGACAACAACAGATGTCAACGACCGCATCAGCACCCGGCGTTCCCCCGGGTCCGGTTTTCCAACAGCCGGGTGGACAACCGATGGTTTACGGAAACCCGGGCGCGGACGACTCGATTTTGTAACTCTACTACAGACTATACTACTCGCATACGAACTACGCGCTACTACTAACACTGACTACGACTCACCGCTCACTTGTCGAACACGAGCTCGAGCTCATCCTTGAGCCACGTCGAGCTGTCACCCGACGCGCGAATGGCGTCGAACGCGTTCTTCGCCGCTTCCAACTTTGCCGCTTTAAAACTCAACCCTTGACCGTTGGACTCCATCCCCCTCGACCCGAATTTCAGTCGAACTCGAAACATCCCGTCCGCTTCGGGAGATTTGGGTTCGGTTTTCCCACCGGGAGACCACGCCACGGCGCGTTTACCCGATTTCGGCGAGCGCAAGAGATCCGCCAACGCGTGCGCCGCTTGCACCGGATGCGACGCGCCCGCCCAAACGCGTTCAATGACACCGAGCGCTTTTTTATGCTTTTTAGTCACCCAAACCTCCCGAGATTCAGCCTTCTCAACCTCTCGAAACTTTTTAAACGCTTTAACCACCACCTCGGGCATGTTATCCTTGTTTTTCCTCCACGCCTCTTCGGGAGTCGTCGCCCCGGCGAACGCCTCGGCCCACGCGTTCAATCCGCATCCGTCCGCTCCTCCTCCTCCGTGTTCCGCGTACATCGCCTTGAGCACCCACAACCCCAACGCCGCATCCTCCGCCCCGTACGTGATCTGTTTCTCATCCAGCGGCGCCTTTTCCCAGTTGGACGTCTGCGTCGACTTTGGTTTATCCGCCGCGTATCCGTAATACGCGCTCGTCGCCTTCAACCCAAACCTCTTGTGCCCGTACGTCCTCGCGACGACGCCCGTGTCCACGAACCCATCGCACTTTACCCCGAGCCAAGTCTCCACGTCCTTCATGTCCACCGCCACGCCGGTACCGACGAACAGCGTCCGAGCGTCCGCGCACATCGCCCGGAGCGTCGGCGGAACCGACGGTCGCATGGACGCCAAGTGCACGAGCACCGCCGCGCGCGCGTTGGCCACTTGCACCAACGCCGGGGGGTTTTTCCCAGTCTTCCCGGTGAAGTTCGGTCGCGTCTCGACGTCGAACCCCACGAGCGACGGTTCGTCGCCGTCCCCGGGGCGCTCGTCGAACCCGGCGTCGCGGAGCGCGCGCTCGGCGTCGTCGACGTCGTACGCGACGCGCACCGGTGGTAACACAAAGGTTTCTGTTGGTTTCGACGACGAGGCGGTGTACGCGCGAAACGGGGCGAAGAGGGCATCGGTGAGCGCGCGACGGATTCGTCGGGCGATCGCGAGCGATGACGACGAATGCCCCGGCGGACGCATGAAGGGCGGCGTCGGGAAGTGAAGCGGATGAGACGCTCTGATTATTATAAAAAGAATGAAACGAGAGTCGCTAGTGGTGACGTGATGTCTCCGGTCGGAATCCAACGCGTCGATGCGGTGTGAACGATGCATGCGCTCACGCCTGGGTGACGACGGAAGACGCCGACGCGTCGTCGTCGTCGCCGTTTCGTCGTCGTCGTCGCTCGGCGGCGGCGGCTTTGATTTTATCCTCAAACGTAAAGTAGAGGGCGAGGATGAAAAACGACGAACCGCAGACGCCGCTGAGCGCGGACGCTCCAGCCATGGCGAGCTTGGACGTGGCGAAACAAAGCATCGCGAGGACGAGATCGAAACCACCGATGAGCTTGCGAACGGGCGCCGGGACGACTTCCGTCTGACCGTCGGCGCCGATGACTTTGGACGCGGCGCCCATGAACGCGGCGTGGCCGACGAACGCGACGCCGTAGTACCCGGCGAGCTCGAGCGACGCCGTGCACGGGGTGAACGACGTCAAAGCCTTCCAATACGCGACGAATTCAAACCCCATCTTCATCGCGACGAGAACTCCAAACTTCGCGGCGTCCGCCTTGAGCTGTTCGCTCGAAGCCCCGTCGGCGAAGACGCGCGCGCACCGACCCAACTGCCGTCTCGCTTGCGGGTAAAAGTTCAACGCCGCGAGCGTCGTCGCCCCCAGCGCCACCGCGAGCTTACCCACGAGCGATCCGAGCGGGCTCGGGATGATCGGATCGACGAAATCGAGCGTCCACATGAAGGCGTTACACGCCGACGAGTACGCGAGCGCCGCGTACGCCGCCGCGAGCGGGACGCTCACGTAGTACGGAGCGCGCGTGGACGCCGAACCCGCCGACGCCGCCGAATCCGCCGAATCCGCCTCCGCGAGCGCGACGACGACCCGCTTCCCGCCTCCGCGCGTCACCGCATCGCGTCGACGCGTCCACCGCGCGGTCGCGTCGCCCGCGAATCCGTTTCGCGCCCGCGTCGTCGTCCTCGCTCGGACCGACACCGACACCGTCGTCGTCGTCGTCGTCCCTCGTCGCGAACACGCGCTCGCGCTCGCACCGCTGCTGCTCGCGGTGAGAGACGACGCCCATCGTCCGCACGCCGTCGTCGCCATCGTCGCCATCGCCATCGTCGTCGTCGTCGTCGTCGTCGCGCGTCTCTCTGTGCCGTCTCAACGGGTCGGGTCGGTGCGTCTGGGTGATTCTGCATGTGTATGGGTAAACAGTATGATTTA
>Ga0255774_10002474_pt1 | contig 14038 bp, 15 predicted proteins | sample 101ome_17_FD_179972 | JGI IMG/M metagenome (GOLD analysis project Ga0255774, IMG submission 179972) | Coastal salt marsh microbial communities from the Groves Creek Marsh, Skidaway Island, Georgia - 101407AT metaG (version 2) | ecosystem: Environmental > Aquatic > Marine > Intertidal zone >...
TCTCCAATGCGGTGTTATTAGCGCAGCATCATGAGGTGATTGCTCTCGATATCATTCCAGAGAAAGTAGCCCTGATTAATCAGCGCAAATCACCCATCGTCGATGCAGAGATCGAAGATTTTTTGGCGAATCGTGAGCTAAATCTCAAAGCAACAACGGAGAAGCAAGATGCATTTTCCGGTGCTGACCGAAGATGAATTCTTTAATTCGCGAGTGATAAAAGATCTCGAAGAATTTAAAAAGATCAGTGATGTGATCATCGCGAATCGTAAGAGTGATGAGCTCGCTGATGTGGATGCGAAGATCTATACCCGCGATTTGTTTGGTGGTGATGTTGAATGTACATGGGAAAGAATATTACTTTGTGGTTGATCAGAAGGATTGTGAATACACAATTCAATAAAGAGCCTGGCGGGAAAGTAAAATTAATCTCCAGGCCTACAAAATTAATTTTTATTGCGCAGACTGCTTTTGGGTTGTAACTAATTGAAAAATTTAAAAAAACTTTTCGCCTTGTTAACTTCATCTGAACGTAGGCGTGCGGGTTTGCTGCTCGGCATGATCTTGGTGATGGCATTTCTGGATATGCTGGGAGTGGCGTCGATCATGCCGTTCATGGCAGTGCTGGCGAATCCCGAGCTGGTGGAAACCAACGCGTTCCTGAAAACCATTTATAATGTTTCAAATAACTTCGGCATCAACACAACAGAGGAATTCTTATTCTTGCTGGGCGTGCTGGTGTTCGTGCTGCTGGTGGTCTCGCTGGCGTTCAAAGCGCTCATCACTTACGCGCAGCTGCGCTTTACTTCGATGCGCGAATACAGCATCGGCAAGCGTCTAGTGGAAGGCTACCTGCACCAACCCTATAGCTGGTTTCTCAGCCGCCACAGCGCCGACTTAGGTAAAACCATTCTCTCGGAAGTCAGCACGGTTATCGGCGGCGGCCTTATGCCGATCATGAACCTCATCGCCCAAAGCGCGGTTGCCACCACATTGCTCACACTCTTGATCCTGATCGACCCGAAACTCGCGCTCATCGTCGGCCTGACTCTGGCCGCCGCCTATGCACTGATCTTCAGAGCCACCCGCGGTTTGCTTAGCCGCATGGGTGCCGAGCGCGTGAAGGCCAACCAACAACGTTTCACAGCTGTCAGCGAAGCCTTCGGCGCCTCCAAAGAGGTCAAGGTCGGCGGGCTGGAGCAGGCTTACATCCAGCGCTTTTCCGACCCCGCACAAACCTACGCCGGCCACCAGGCTACAGGATCGGTCATCAGCCAACTGCCGCGCTTTGCCCTAGAAGCCATCGCCTTTGGCGGCATGCTGCTGGTGGTGCTGTATCTGATGGCACAAAGTGGCAGCTTCGCCAGCGCCCTGCCCATCATCGCGCTCTATGCCTTTGCCGGCTATCGCCTGATGCCCGCCCTGCAACAGATCTATGACGCGGTTACGAAACTGCGCTTTGTTGGCCCTGCGCTCGATGCCCTGCATGCTGACCTGATGAGCCTGCAACCCGCGCATCCTAACCCCAGTCAAGAAGCCATCGCGCTCACGCAGGCCATCAGCCTGAACCAGATTCAGTACCGCTACCCCAACGCTCCGCAACTGGCACTGAAGTGCTTAAGCCTCACTATTCCCGCCAAAAACACCGTGGGCTTGGTGGGCGCCACCGGCAGCGGCAAAACCACCACGGTGGACTTAATCCTGGGCCTGCTTGAAGCGCAACAAGGTACGCTTGAAGTCGACGGCCAGGTCATCACCGAACACAACCACCGAGCCTGGCAACGCGCAATTGGTTATGTGCCGCAGCAGATTTACCTGGCCGATGACAGCGTGGCGGCCAACATCGCCTTTGGCGTGAACACCAAAGACATCGACCAACACGCCGTAGAGCGCGCTGCCAAAATCGCCAACCTGCACGAGTTCGTAGTCAGCGACCTGCCGCAAGGCTACGCCACCACTGTGGGTGAGCGCGGTGTGCGCCTCTCGGGCGGGCAACGCCAGCGCATCGGCATTGCTCGCGCGCTGTACCACAACCCGCAAGTGCTGATTCTGGATGAAGCCACCAGCGCGCTGGACAAACTCACCGAACAAGCGGTGATGGAGGCGGTGAATAATCTCGGCCACGAAATCACCATCATCCTGATCGCACACCGCCTCTCTACCGTACGCCAGTGTGATCAGATCTACCTGCTCGAGAGAGGTGAGGTGAAAGTCAGTGGTACGTATGAACAACTCATTGCCAGCAGCCAGCAGTTTGCGGCAATGGCGCGCGGAATATAGACGAGTTTTTAATAATGACTTGGCGGTCTCAAGATTCAAGTGCAACACTAGGTAAGGTTTGAGCTCAAAAACCATAAAGCGCGTTGCGTTGGTCGGGCTTGGAAGCATTGGAAGACGCCATCTGCGCTTGCTGAAAGCAATGCGGCCTGAAATTGAAGTGATATTGGTGCGCTCAGGTCATGGTCGAAGCTGGCCTGAAGAGAGTCTGTCAAAAGAGTCTGTAAGTTCTATTGTTGAAGCTATCGCAAAAGACATTGATGCAGTAATCATTTCGAGCCCTGCGCCGTATCATGTTCAGCAGGCGATTCAGTTTCTTAAGGCTGGCATTCCTTTGCTGATTGAAAAGCCGCTATCTCACAATATGGATGATATCCAGGAATTGAAAGACTTATCAGATCGAATACGGGTTCCGATTCTGGTGGGTTATGTTCTTCGACATTCAAGCGATCTCAATTATTTTTGTGAGAGGGTGTCTGAAAATTCAGTGGGCCGAATGATTGGCGCAAAGATTGATTGCGGTTCCTATCTGCCCGATTGGCGCCCGGAACAAGACTATCGTATGACAGCCTCCGCGCGCGAAGATCTCGGGGGCGGTGTGTTGCTGGAACTGAGCCATGAATTAGATTATGCCAATTGGTTGTTCGGCCCATTCCAAAATGTCGAAGCAACTTTGCTGAATAGCGGAACATTAGATATTGACGTCGAAGATACTGCAGACCTTATATTAACCAGCGAATTTGGCTTAACGATATCTATTCATTTGGATTACTGTCGGCCTGATGCTATCAGGCAATGCACCTTGGAAGGATCAGAAGGCCGGCTTGCATGGGATGGAATTGCGCATAGCGTTCGCTTGGAGCACGAGAGCGGAGAATCTGGGTTTTGGCCGTTTACTATTGAGCGTGATGCAATGTTTAGGGAACAGTTAAGGCATTTCTTATCCTGTATTGAGGAAGGTAACCTCCCCAAAGTGACTCTTCATGATGGCATTGCAGTGATGACCTTGATTGAGGCTGCCCGTCGATCAAACCGAGAGAACGCGGTCGTTCGGCTATGAGAACTTTTGGTTTTGTTTTTGCGCGGGGTGGCTCCAAAGGCGTGCCCGGTAAAAATATACGTGATCTTGCGGGTAAGCCATTGTTGGCGCATGCGCTGCTTGTTGCGAGCCAAGTGACAGAAATAGAACGAGTGTTTGTTTCAACAGATTCAAGTGACATAGCTGCTGTTGCCGAGCGTTTTGGCGCCACTTCAATTCTAAGGCCCGGTGAGCTTGCTCAGGATGATAGTCCAGAGTGGTTGGCATGGAGGCATGCGATTAACTGGGTAAAAACTGAAGTGGGTAACTTTGAATGCTTCGTTAGTTTGCCCGCGACAGCGCCGTTGCGCACCGCTGAAGATGTCACTCAATGCTTGAGTACGCTTGATCAAGAAACGGATGTCGTTCTGACTATGACGCCAGCACAGCGTAGTCCCTGGTTTAATATGGTGATGGCTGACACTTCAGGGCGACTTTCCTTGCTTGTTGAAGGCGATAATATAGTCCGCCGTCAGGACGCTCCTGTTGGCTATGATTTGACTACTGTCGCTTATGTTTCACGACCGGAATTCATCCTAGAAAAAGATCGTATTTGGGACGGTCAAGTCCGGGGCGTTATAGTGCCACAAGAACGAGCGATTGATATCGACACTGAACTAGACTTTACGATTGCCGACTTTTTGATGCGCAAACGCCAAACAAGTGAGAGTTAAATGGTAAAAAATTTAGTTGTAATGATTACCGGTGCCGCAGGTCGGATTGGTTCTGCTATTGCGCATGGCGTGATCGCACAAGACGGTAAAGTGATCTTTGTTGACCTGAATGAGTCTAGCTTAGACAAAGTTACGGCCAGTCTGAGCGAAGACAACTTCCACACTATTGTTGCTGACGCCGGCATTCCAGATGAAGCAGATCGCTGCATTCGAGAAGGTATTGCAAAATTTGGTCGTATTGATGCAGCGATTCATTCCGCTTACCCTCGCTCCATAGGATGGGGCACTCGATTTGAAAACATTCAGCAGAAGCATCTCAATGAAGATCTTTCCGGGCATTTAGGTGGGGCAATTTTATTTTCACAGCGTGTCTTGGAATTTTTCAAGAATCAGGGGCATGGAAATTTGATTCATGTTTCTTCGATTATGGGTGTGGTGACTCCAAAGTTTGAAAACTACTTGGGCACGAAAATGACCTCGCCCATCGAGTACACGGCAATCAAAGCCGCATTAATTGCGATGTCGAGATACCTCGCCAAATATTACAAAGGCAATAATATTCGTGTGAATTGTATTAGCCCAGGCGGTATTCTGGATCAGCAACCCGATTCATTTTTAGAGAAGTATCGGTCTTGTTGTAACGACAAAGGAATGCTGGATGCGGAAGATCTTGTAGGAACCGCCTTGTATTTGTTGTCTGACCAGTCGCGCTATGTGACCGGGCAAAACATCATTGTGGATGACGGGTGGAGTTTATAGATTGACTATGAAAGTTTTGGTAACCGGCGCCGACGGCTTCATCGGTTCTCATTTGGCTGAAGCCTTGGTTCGCGCGGGTTACGATGTGAAAGCCTTCGTCCTTTACAACTCATTCAATTCTTGGGGTTGGTTGGATCAGTGTGCGGACGATGTTAAAGGTAAGTTTGAGGTGTTTGCGGGCGATATTCGTGATCCGCATGGCGTACGTGCGGCGATGAAGGGATGTGATGCAGTGCTACATTTGGCGGCTTTAATTGCGATTCCTTATTCTTACCACTCTCCTGATACCTACGTGGATACCAACGTCAAGGGCACGCTCAATGTCGTACAGGCGGCACGCGAATTAGGCATTAGCAAGGTCGTTCATACTTCGACCAGCGAGGTTTACGGTACTGCACGTTTTGTGCCGATTACCGAAGAGCATCCGCTACAAGGGCAGTCACCTTATTCGGCGAGTAAGATTGGCGCCGATCAGATTGCGCAATCCTTTTACCTATCGTTTGGTACGCCGGTTGTCACTCTGCGCCCGTTTAATACGTATGGCCCTCGCCAATCTGCGCGGGCGGTGATTCCGACGATCATCACTCAAATCGCTAATGGCGAGCGTAAGATTAAACTGGGTGCTGTTCATCCTACGCGGGACTTCAACTATGTCGCGGACACCGTAAATGGTTTTATCAAAGCGATTGAAAGTGATGCCGGCGTGGGCGAGGTAATCAATCTGGGCAGTAATTTTGAAATCTCCATCGGCGATACCGCGCAAGCTATTGCGGATGTAATGGGGGCCGATATTGAAATCATTACCGATAACCAACGCCTGCGCCCAGATAAAAGCGAAGTAGAACGACTCTGGGCCGACAATAACAAAGCTAAAAAACTATTGGGTTGGCTACCCGCTTATGGTGGCCTCGAAGGATTCAAGCGCGGCTTACTAGAAACGGCTGATTGGTTCGCCAACTCTGGCAATTTGGCGGCTTATAAATCGGACCGGTACAACCTCTGAGCATGTTTGCTGATTCCATCGTCCGCGCTCTCCGTAGCATAGTGGGCGAGGGCAATTCTCCACTGCACGAACCCCGTTTTGCCGGAAATGAGCAGCGCTATGTGTTAGAATGTCTCGCCTCGACCTATGTCTCTTCAGTGGGGGCTTATGTCGAGCGTTTTGAGAAAGAGCTGGCGGCCTACACGGGAGCCCGTCGAGCGGTAGCCGTTGTGAATGGCACCGCTGCATTGCAGGTGGCCTTGCAGCTGGCCGGCGTGCGGGCGGATGACGAGGTGATTGTTCCTGCGCTGACGTTTGTTGCTACTGCCAATGCAGTGCGGTACCTCAATGCAGTGCCTCATTTCGCTGATAGCGAAGAAGCTACGCTTGGGCTTGATCCGCGCGCGCTGCGCGATTGGCTGAAGAGTGTAGCTGAGCCAACTGGCGATGCGTATCGCAATCGGCAAACGGGTCGTCGAATTAGCGCGTTGGTTCCCATGCACACTTTTGGTCACCCGTGCGATATGGATGGATTGTTTGCAGTTGCGCACGATTATCGACTTGCACTGGTGGAAGATGCGGCGGAGTCGTTGGGAAGTTTCTATAAGGGTCAACATACGGGGACGCTAGGTTTGCTGGGCACGCTGAGTTTTAACGGGAACAAAATTGTGACAACCGGGGGCGGTGGTGCGATTTTGACCAATGATGAATCTCTCGCAGATCACGCCAAGCATTTGACGACCACAGCCAAGCAGCCGCATCGCTGGGATTATGTGCATGATGAAGTCGGCTACAACTTTCGTATGCCAAATCTAAATGCTGCGCTCGGCTGTGCCCAGTTGGAACAATTGCCTGAATTTCTTGCCTCTAAGCGTCGGTTGTTCGGGCGCTACAAAGAAGCTTTTGCCAGTGTCAAAGATGTTCGCTTGATGGAAGAGCTGAGCGGTTGTGAGAGCAATTATTGGTTGCAAACCTTGATTCTTTCCGAAAATGCTGCGGTGCAGCGCGATGAAGTTCTACAAGCCGCAAATGATGCTGGTTTAATGACGCGTCCCGCATGGCGATTGATGCACCAGCTAGCGCCTTATCAAGAGTGTCCGCGAGCGCCTTTGCCGGTTGCAGAGTCACTCGCAAAGCGGTTAATTAATCTCCCCAGTAGTGCGGGCTTGGCATGAAGTCGTTATTGCTTGTTGGGGGAGGCGGACATTGTCATTCATGTATCGATGTTATTGAAGCTGCCGATATCTATCGGATAGAGGGTGTGGTGCAACCGAGGTTATCTTCTGAACTGGTAATGGGTTATCGAGTGATTGGCTCTGATGATGATTTACCTCAATTGCTCAAAAAATCAAAATCGGCTTTGATCACAGTCGGTCAAATCAAAACCCCAGAAACACGCATTCGGTTGTTTGATCTGTTGAAAAAGTTGGATGCTGAATCCCCCATCGTTGTTTCGCCGAAAGCCTATTGCTCAAAACATAGTGTGATCGGCGAGGGCTCAATTATTATGCACGGCGCCGTTGTCAATGCAGGTGCGCGAATTGGAAATAACTGCATCGTGAATAGCCAAGCGCTGGTGGAGCATGGTGTCGAAATTGATGATCATTGTCATATCTCAACGGGTGCTAGAATTAATGGAGATGTCAATATTGGAAGAGGGTCATTCATTGGTAGTGGAGTCATAATTAGAGAAGGCGTTAGGGTGGGTGAAAATGTGATCATTGGCGCTGGACAGCTTGTGATGCGGGATGTTCCGAGCGGTACGATGCTGAAACATGTCGAATAATCATCACACATTGATCATTGCCGAAGCGGGTGTGAATCATAATGGTGACATGGGGCTCGCCAAGCGTCTGATTGATGTCGCGGCCGATGCGGGTGCGGATCTGGTCAAGTTTCAAACATTCAGTGCAGAACGTCTCGCTACGCAAAGCGCGCCTAAGGCGGATTACCAAAATCAAACTACTGATCGGGTTGAATCCCAGTTCGCGATGCTGAAACAACTCGAGCTGAGTATGCAGATGCATGAAGTCTTGTTCGCGCACTGCCAACAACGAAATGTTGGCTTCTTTTCTACGGGTTTTGATATCCAAAGTCTCGACTATCTAGCGTCGCTTGGTGCTGAGCGTTTCAAGATACCCTCGGGTGAGATCACAAATTTGCCTTATCTACGCCATATTGGTGGATTTGGCAAGCCAGTGATTCTTTCCACTGGAATGGCGACTCTAGGCGAAATCGAGGCCGCGCTGGAGGCAGTAGAGACTGCCGGTACGCCACGAACGCATATCACCATGCTGCACTGCAACACCGAATATCCCACGCCTATGCAAGACGTGAATTTGCGCGCTATGTGCAGTATTCGTGACGCTTTTGGTGTGGCCGTCGGTTATTCGGATCACACATCGGGTATTGAAGTGCCGATTGCTGCGGTCGCATTGGGTGCGACCGTGATCGAAAAGCATCTGACTCTGGATCGTAACTTGTCCGGTCCCGACCACAAAGCCAGCCTAGAGCCTGATGAGTTCGCTGCAATGGTGCGTGCCATTCGGAATATTGAGCAGGCGATGGGCGATGGCATTAAACGTCCAAGTCCCAGCGAAGCGAAGAATAAACCCATCGCACGCAAGTCCTTGGTTGCTGCTAAACAGATTCGCGCAGGAGAGCAGTTCACCGATGAGAATGTCACTGTAAAAAGGCCCGGCACAGGGATTTCGCCAATGCGCTGGGACGAAGTGATGCTATTGAGAGCTCGCTTCGATTTCTCAGTCGACGATCCGATTGTGCTATAGTTTTCAAATGAAGCCGATACAAATCCACCTCATTGACTATGGAATGGGAAATCTGCAGTCGGTCCGGAATGCACTCGAACTTTGCGGCTGCGAAGTTAGTGTGTCCGCTGATTCGACTAAGCTGCATGATGCCGATGCATTGATTCTGCCAGGCGTTGGCGCGTTTCCTGAGGCTATGAATAATCTGAGACAACGCAAGTTGGTTGAGCCTCTGCGACGGGCCGTACTTGATGAAGGCAAGCCATTGCTCGGTATTTGTTTGGGTATGCAGTTGCTGGCAGATAGCTCCGAAGAATACGGCGTTTGTCGTGGCCTTTCTCTGATCCCTGGTCAAGTTCGGAAGATCCCGCTGTCGGATGGGCTCAGACTGCCGCACATTGGCTGGAATGGTGTTTCGATACGCAAACGCGAGCCGTTGTTTCTTGATATTAATGAAGGTGGTGCTTTTTACTTCGTTCATTCTTATCGTTTCGAGTGTGATCAGGCTTATATCGCCGGAATTACAGACTATGGTGTCGACATCACCGCGGCTGTTCAGAAAAATCGCATATTCGGGGTGCAGTTCCACCCGGAGCGAAGTCAGCGCAAGGGGTTGCACCTGTTGCGTAATTTTGTCGATTTTGTCGAGTCGACAGTTGAAAGCGAGGTGAAGCGGGAGGGCACATGCTAAAAAAAAGGCTGGTTGTTTGTCTTCTGATTCGCGATGGTCTGATTGTTCAGAGCATTGGGTTCAAGCGTTATCTTCCGATCGGGAGGCCGCGTTTTCCGATCGAATTTGTCGTCAAGTGGGATGTCGACGAGATTGTTTTACTCGACATGAGCGCTACGCCGGGAGGCCGTACACCGGATAACGGCTTGCTCGAGCAGTTGTCCCGTTCCTGTTTTGTTCCGTTGACAGTGGGCGGAGGCATAAAGTCGGTCGATGATGTACGCCGGATTACCCGCGTCGGGGCGGACAAAGTAGCCATCAATACCCATGCAGTGGAGCGGCCGCGCCTTGTTTCGGAAATAGCCGATATTTTCGGCAGCCAGTGTGTAGTAGTTTCCATCGATTGTCGACGTGAGCAGGATGGCAGTTATCAGGTTTATACCCATTCCGGATCAAGGCCGACAGGGCTGAGGCCGGATGACTGGGCAAGGCAGGTTGAGGCGCTCGGTGCTGGCGAGATATTTCTTAACTCGATTGATCAAGATGGTTCTAAACAAGGTTATGACCTTGAACTGATTCGCCAGGTCAGCGATTCGGTGTCGATTCCGGTGGTCGCCTGCGGAGGGGTTGGCAACTATGCGGACTTTGCGCCCGGCGTACTAGAGGGCGGCGCTTCGGCTGTCGCCGCGGCCAATATCTTCCACTTCATAGAACACAGCACCATCGTCGCCAAGGCGCACCTGCTTCGGTCCGGGGTCGATATTCGTCTCGATAGCGACGCCAAATACGAAGGGCGTGAATTCGATGAGAGCGGCCGTCTGCTGATGCTTTCCAGTGACAGGCTTTCTGATATCGAGTTCAAGCGCGGTACGAAGGACTTCTTATGATCTACTGCAAGCGTTGCCTTTACCCGGCCAACCATCCTTATGGCATGGTTCTCGACGATCAGGGCGTATGTATGGGATGCCGTGTCCATGAAGAAAAGGATGCGCTCGATTGGGTGGCGCGTTTTTCCATGCTGGAACGCATTGCGCATACCAATGTGCAGCGGATGGGGCGCAAAGGATTTGACTGCATCATTCCAGTGACTGGAGGTGGCGACAGTTATTTCATTGTCCACACGGTCAAGAACGTTCTGGGCATGAATCCATTGCTGGTCAACTACAACTCGCACTACAACACTAAAGTCGGTGTGCGCAATCTGGCTAACTTAACCACGGTTTTTGATTGCGATCTGGTGACCTCGACACATTCGCCAGAGCTGCTTAAACGAATCACCAAGCATACGCTCAAAAAATACGGCAGCATGTATTGGCAAGCTCTGGCCGGATACCAGACCTTTCCAGTGCAGATCGCCACCCGTTTTCGGATTCCACTCATCATTTGGGGAGTGCATCCATGGTCGGAGCAGACCGGCATGTTTTCTCATCTTGATGAAGTTGAGATGACTGAGCGTTGTCGGAAAGAGCATGGGCTTATGGGCATTTCAGCCGAAGACCTAGTTGATCCTGAGGCTGGCATTGCGCTTAGCGATATACAGTCGTTTGTCTACCCTTGCGACAGCGAGCTTGAAGCTGTCGGAGTGCGTGGCATCTATCTAAGTAATTACATTCGTTGGGATTCCAAAAAGCAGCATGAATTGATGATCGATACCTACGGTTATGAATCGGCTGAACAGCAACGGACCTTTAATACCTACGAAGACGTGCATTGCTTCCATTCAGCAGGTTTGCACGATTACATCAAGTATCTTAAATATGGCTATTCGAAAGTGACCGACCATGCGACTAGGGAAATTCGCCTCAAGCGTATGACACGCGAGGAAGGAATTGCGCTGGTAAGTGCGTATAGCGAACGCAAACCAGCCGATCTCTCACTATTTCTGGACTGGATAGAGATGAGCGAGCAGGAGTTTTTAGCATGTGTCGAAAATCGTCGCGATGAGCGGATCTGGAATAGAACCCGTGCGGGGGAATGGGTACTGAAAGACAGCATCGCCAACCATGCTGGCGACTCCGGCATCGAAGCCGCGCGTCTTGAAAAGATCGAGGACTGTCAATACCGCATCACACCGAGTGCTGAACCGTTGACAACCGACAACGAATATTTACTGATGGGGCGCGGCTACATCGACAAGTACGATTATGGCGCGGTTGAAGATCGGCCCTCTGGAGGCATGACACCTCGATCTTGGCAGCGGAAAAAGATTTACTGAGAAGATCCATGCGTTACTGTAAACGATGTGTGATGCCTGACACCAAGCCGGGTGTTGTAATTGATCATGAAGGAGTCTGCAGCGCTTGCCGGTCTGTCGAGAAGAAACACCTGATCGACTGGGATGCTCGGGCCGAAAAGCTCAGGTCGCTTTGCGATCAGGTACGCGGGTCGAATGGGGATGGATATGACTGTATTGTCCCAGTGAGCGGAGGAAAAGATAGCACTTATCAAGTTTATATGATGAGTAAGGTATATGGATTGAAAGTGTTGTGTGTTAACATAGCCGCGCATTTACAGACATATGAGGGCATATCCAACCTTAACTCCATGGTTTCTAGCCTAGGGGTTGATTTGATCAAAATTAATGTTAGGCCGAGCATCCTGCAAAAAATCAGGCGCTATGCTCTTTTTGAGCTTGGAAATCCAAATTATGCTGAGCATCATGTTGTGTTTGCAGCGGTTGCCCGAGCAGCTCTTCACTATGGCGCACCACTTATAGTTTGGGGTGAAGACATTGGGGTTGAGTTTGGCGGAAATGTTTCAGCAAGTTCAGAGAGCGAAGGATCCGCAGAGGATCTGATTAATAATGATTTATTTATGAGTCGTGATTTTTCTGATTTTGTTTCGGGCCGAGTCGAAAAAAATGGTTTGTTTTTTTATAACCACCCAGAGAAGGAAGAGTTTAAAAGCAGAAATATCAAGAGTATATATCTGGGTTATTTTCACTGGTGGGATGGATACAGGCACTATAAAATCTCAAGAGATTTTGGGTTCATTCCAAGAAGACAAGGCCTTCTCTCTGGAAACATATTGGACTATGACAATATTGATGAGAAATTGTGCGAGCTACATATTTGGTTCAAATTTTTGAAATTTGGGTTTTGGCGCCCGACAGATCAATGTTGTTATCACATATGGAATGGCCGCATGACTCGCAGTGATGCGGTTGATCTTGTGCGCAATAAGCAATACGAATTTCCTATTGAGTATTTTCATGAATTCTTAGAGTATCACCAAATAACTGAGTCAGAATTTCATGAATGTGAAAACAAGTTTAGGAATTTAGATATCTGGCACAAAGTGAATGGTCAGTGGCGTTTAAAAAATGAAGTGTGCTGAGCTGGAGAACAGGGTGAATAATAATAAATCCGATTGGGAAAAGTCCCGTTAAAACCAGAATAAGTTCATTTTTTATCCGCATGAGGAGGTCATCCAGTCCGTCTTGAGATTCATCGGCAAGCGAGTCGGGCTGATTCGCGGAGGGAATGTGTTGTGTGGCGGATTTGCATCGCGCTACAACTTGATCCTTAGAAGGCACTGACGCGTGGCGGTTCTGGTTTCTGGCGCATTCGGAATATTGAGCAGGCGATGGGCGATGGCATTAAACGACCAAGTCCTAGCGAAGCGAAGAATAAGCCCATCGCACGTAAATCATTAGTTGCGGCAAAGCCCATTTGTGCAGAAGAGCAGTTCACGGCAGAGAATGTGATCGCGAAACGACCAGGCACGGGCATTAGTCCTATGCGTTGGAATGAAGTGATGGGCAGGGTTGCGGCGAGGGATTACGCGGCGGATGAGTTGATTGAAATCTAATGCTGTATTAAGAAGGCCAGAGATAATTTATGGTAGAAAATCAAAAAGATGCATGGGATGAGTCTTACCAACGAGGGGATAACTTTGTTTTTTACCCGCATGAAGAAGTAATTCGATTTGTATCAAAATATATACGCAAACGAATAGGGATTAAGGAATTTTTAGATGTGGCAATGCTTACAAAACATCCAAAGGTGCTTGACCTTGGCTGTGGAATTGGGCGACATGTGAAGTACTGTTTTGAGTTGGGTTTAGAGGCTTATGGAGTGGATCTTTCTGAAGCTGCGGTCATTACGGCAAGGAATTGGCTCTCTGCTGCTGGTATGCCTGATGTAGATAGTCGCATCGTTCAAGGTGATATACGGCAATTGCCTTGGGGTAATGGTTTTTTTGAATTTGCGGTGAGTCATGGGGTTTTAGACAGTATGCCTTTGGAGATTTCGCGGGCGGCTTTTCTTGAGCTAGCGCGTGTCATAATTCCGGGGGGAGTATTTTATTGCGACCTGATTTCCGGCGATGACTCTTCTCATGCTCGAGAGTTCTCGGGTGCTGAGGTGGTGCGAACCAAGCATGAAGAGAATACAGTTCAGCTGTACTTCAATATGCAGCTGATCCGTGAACTCATCCATGACTGCTTTTTGATCAAGGAATGCAAACTTATTCGTTCTGAAGACGTTTTGTCTGGCGGATATCATTCCCGCTATCATCTGGTGCTGAGTCGCATCTGATTTCCTGTCTCGAACTATTGAAGAAGCAGCAATGAGTGAAACTCTTTGGAAAGTTCGAGATACCTCCTCAAAATTCACCTGGGCAAAATTGAAAAATATTGGTAGCCAGATTAAATGGTTACATCTGTGGAGCATTTAAACCTGAATAAAAATTTGATTAACACTTCTTTTTTTGATCTAAATATGTCATACATTTTGCTCCAAAGAGGCTTTTCGTGAAGATATTGACGGAAGCCTCAGGTAGCTTGGCTAGTGCCTACCTGATCAAGGCCATCCAGACCGCTGGTCATTT
>Ga0255774_10002499_pt1 | contig 13953 bp, 10 predicted proteins | sample 101ome_17_FD_179972 | JGI IMG/M metagenome (GOLD analysis project Ga0255774, IMG submission 179972) | Coastal salt marsh microbial communities from the Groves Creek Marsh, Skidaway Island, Georgia - 101407AT metaG (version 2) | ecosystem: Environmental > Aquatic > Marine > Intertidal zone >...
AACTGCACATGACATTCAGGCAGAGCCTTTAGCTGCAGTGCCCTCTGCGCTGGTGCTTGATAAGCCTATGGGTGTGTTGCAGTTACCAGGTTTCGAAGAAGGAACAGTATCTGTCCAAGATGCCGGCGCACAACTTTCTGCTGAGCTGCTTGATCTTCAACCAGGCCAGCGTGTTTTAGATGCGTGTGCGGCGCCTGGCGGTAAAAGCATGCATTTGGCTCAGCATCAGCCTGAGATAACACTCACTGCTTGTGATATAGACGAGCAACGATTAGAGCGCGTGGCACAAAATGCAGAGCGCTGTGGTGTGACAGTGAGTATGCAAGTACTGGATGCTGAAAACCCACCACAAGCCTGGCGAGATCAGCCCTTTGACCGCATCTTGTTAGATGCGCCGTGTTCGGCAACGGGGGTGATGCGACGTCATCCCGATGTGCGCATGTTGCGACGAGCGACGGATATTGAAGAGCTGTCTGTTCGCCAAGCTAAAATTTTAGATTCCTTGTGGGAATGTTTGGCGCCGGGCGGTAAGCTTCTGTATGTGACCTGCTCCTTGATGCCAAAAGAGAATGAGCAACAGATTCAAGCCTTTATGGAACGTCAGCCAGGCGCGAAGGTCATACCTATCGATGCTTCTTGGGGGCATCCGTGCGCAGTAGGGCGCCAAACCTTGCCCGGCGAAATGACGATGGATGGATTTTTTTATGCCTTATTGGAAAAGACCAATGCAACGACTGCTTAGTTTCGTTCTGGTGATCTTCCTGTCTGGCGCGAGCCATGCCGATATGGCATATGAAAACGTCAAGCTCACGGTGAGTGATGACCATCGTTTGATGCTGAATGCTTCGATGAAAATCACCTTGTCACCTGCGGTGATCGAAGCGTTAGAAAACGGTGTGCCGGTTACCTTTGAAAAACATATCCAAGTGCGCGAGCAAGGCGCATGGATTTGGACAAAAGACATTGCTGAATATCGTATGCGTAGCGTCTTACGCTATCGCTTGCTCGAAAAGGTGTACGAATTAAAACGTCTTGATAGTGGTAGCGTAACAAAGCGAGCAACATTAGCTGCAGCGCTAACCCAGCTTGGTGAGATTCAATCGATGCCACTGATTGAGGTGACAAAACTCAGCAAGTCAGAAGCTTATAACGTCGAGCTAGATGCAAAGTTAGATATCGAGGCCTTGCCACTGCCGCTTCGCCCTAAAGCGTATATCTCATCCGATTGGTCGCTCAGCGCAGAGACCGTAAAGCAGGGCTTTAAACCATGAGTGATCGCCGTCGTATTGACGTCCTTGCGATGCTCATGTTGGTCGCACTGATCTTTGGTGCGCTTTATTTAATGAGTGAAGCGGTTCAGCAAACCAGCGTCTTGGCAGACGATTGGTTTATTCCGTTGATGGTCTTTACAGCAATCGGTTTGATCACGCTGACCGGTGTAGTAGGCGTCAACCTATTCCGTCTGTGGCGTGAATATCGTCGTCGTGAGCCAGGCGTTCGTTTGAATGTTCGCTTAGCGCGATTGTTTATCTTGTTGTCATTTGTTCCGGTTGCGATTGTTTATTTTTATTCATGGCAGTTCTTATCAAAAGGCGTCGATAGCTGGTTCCAAGTCTCGATTGAAGATGCGATGAATGGCGCTAATGCATTGGGTCAAACCGCACTCGATCTACATAAAAAAGGTTTGGTTAAAGATACCGAGCGTATCTTGGCGCAACTCGATGATGCATCCGAGATGGCCTTGGGCTTCGCATTAGATGAAGCGCGTCTTAAATCCGATGCAGTTGAGCTCATTGCTTATCGTGTATCGGGTGCGCCGGCTGCGACAAGTCGTGAAAATACAGAAATTGTTTCGCAGCTATTTTCGGATGAGGCCTTCGTAGCGGTTCAAGGCGGCACAAGCCAAGCGATGCTTGAGATGGGGACCGATCAACAAAGCTATATCAAGGTGCTTGCAGCAGATCCACGTCAACGTGGCGAGCTGATCTTGCAAGCCTTGTATCCAATGCCTGATCGTTTGCAGGCATTGATCAAACAGGTGCAGGGTTCGCTAGAAGAATATCGCAGTACAAGCACAACACGAGATGCGATCTTTGACATCTTCGCTGTGACTTTGGCGCTAGCTGCAGTTTTGGCAGTTTTTGGTGCGATCTGGGGCGCGCTATATACCTCGCGCCAATTGGTTCGTCCGGTTAGAGATATCTCGATTGCGACAGAAAAAGTCGCTGTGGGTATGTATGACACTCAAGTACCAATGCCAAAAGTAGATGATGAGTTGAGCTTCCTTGTTGATTCGTTTAACCAAATGACCCAAAGAATTGGTCGTGCACGTTATGCCGCCGAGATGAGTAAAAACGAATTACAGCTGCAGCATAACTATCTAGAAACAGTGATGGGTGCTTTAACTACAGGCGTTATTGCTCTCGATAAAAATGGCAAGATCACCACCGCGAACTTGGCGGCAGAGATGGTTTTAGGCTTGCCTTTAAGTGAGTTTAAAAAACAGCCATTGACGAGTTTGGGTGAGAAAAAGCCAGTGCTTGATCCATTTGTTGATCGCATGTGGCAATCAATACAAGGCGAAGCGTTGCCTGCTAATACGCAGATCACTTTGTATCGAGAAAATGGCCATCAGACATTGTTATGTCGTCACTCTGTGTTACCTGCCGCGTCAGCTAAAGACCAAGGCCATGTGTTGGTATTCGACGATGTTACTGAGCTGGTACATGCACAGAAAGATGCAGCGTGGGCAGAAGTTGCGCGACGTTTAGCTCATGAGATTAAAAATCCGCTCACACCAATTCAGTTAGCGTCCGAGCGTTTGCGACATCACTACCTTAAGAAGATGCCCGAAGAGGAAGCGCGTGTGTTGGATCGTTCGACCACGACGATTGTTAATCAGGTAGATGCATTGAAGTCGATGGTGAATGACTTCTCTGAGTACGCGAAGCCATCGAAGATGGATAGCCGCTTGATCACGATTGATAACTTTATCGGTGATGTGTTGGCGCTTTACGAAACAGCGCAGTCGCCAGTTGTCTTTATGCCAGGTGCCCAAGGCGTGAAGATCGAAGGTGACCCAGTACGTTTACGCCAAGTCATTCATAACTTAGTTAAGAATGGGCTTGAGGCGCTTGGCGATAAGGACGGCAAAGTTCGAGTCATCACTGAGATTGGCCAATCGAAATCCAGTGGCGCGATGCGCTTTAGATTACGTATCGAAGATGACGGCACCGGATTTGATACTGATTCCTTGGGCCAAGTGTTTGAACCTTATGTGACGAACAAACCAAAAGGCACCGGCTTGGGCTTGGCGATCGTGAAACGTATTGTGGGTGAGCATGGCGGCACATGTCGCGCATCAAATCGCCAAGAAGGTGGTGCTAGTATTCAGATAAGCTTGCCGGTGCGTGAGCGAACCCAAGAAGTGTTAGAGGTCAGTAATTCATGAGCGCGCCTAATGTCCTTGTTGTAGATGATGAACCCGATATCCGTGAACTCGTTGGCGAGATTCTCGAAGACGAGGGTTATCGTGTCTCAACTGCCGAGAATGGTGAGCAAGCACGCCAAGCCTTACGCGATAGCAAACCGGATCTCATCTTTTTAGATATCTGGATGCCTGAGCTTGATGGCATCACCTTATTAAAAGAACTCAGTGAAGAAAAAGGCCTGCCATGTCCTGTGATCATGATGTCGGGTCACGGCACCGTCGAGACCGCTGTTGAAGCGACACGTCTGGGCGCTTATGACTTTTTAGAAAAGCCGATCTCACTTAATCGGCTGACCACCACCGCAAAGCGCGCACTGGATGCCCATCGTATGTCTATGGAAAACGAAGGCTTGCGTATTAAGGTGGGTGATTTTGTTGAGCCGGTTGGTACAAGCGCGGTTATCACCCGATTGCGTGAGCAAGTGCGCCGAATTGCGCAGCATGATAGTTGGGTGTTGATGACCGGTCAGCCAGGTGCGGGTCGTGAGACGTTTGCGCGTTATCTGCATCACCACAGTAGTCGTGCGAGTCAGCCATTCATCGTGTTGAATGCCTCAGGTGTCACCAAAGGCGGCTCAGCGTTTGAGCTGTTTGGTCGCGAGCAAGATGGCAAGGTGGAATACGGCAAGCTAGAGCAAGCCGCTGGCGGCACCTTGTTTTTAGATGAGATTGCAGAGCTAGAAATCTCAGCACAAGCGCAGTTAGAAGCCGCACTCGAAACCGGTGAGTTTTTACGTGTTGGCGGCGCAGCACCGGTAAAGCTCAACGCGCGCGTTGTCGCTGCAACAGCAAAAGATTTGTCGAAGTTGGTATTTGAGAACAAGTTCCGTGAAGACCTGTTCTATCAGCTCAATGTTGTACCAATCAAAATCCCGTCATTGGTTGAGCGTAAAGAAGACGTACCGATGTTGTTACAAGAGGCGGTTGATCGCTTCACCATTGTCGATCGTTTGCCATTCCGTGAATTCTCCTTTGCCGCACAAAACTTCCTGCGTGATTACGACTGGCCGGGCAATATCCGTGAGCTGCGTAACATGGTGCAGCGTGTGTTGATCTTAGGCTCAGAAGAAGAGGTTAGCCTTAAAGAGGTGCAAACTGCCTTGGGCCAAGTACGTGCCGAAAGCACCGATGCAATGCCAGTAGGTATCAGCATGGATCAGCCAATGAAGGAAGCACGCGAAGAATTCGAAAAACTGTATCTAGAGCATCACTTCACATTAGCCGACGGTAACGTCAGTCGTATGGCGCAAGCTGTAGGTATTGACCGAGCTAATCTGTACAAAAAATTGCGTGATCGCGGCATCGAGATCAAGTCGCGTTAATGACTCCAGCGATCAAGCTGCTCGAGAAGCAGGGCATAAAGCATGCCGTTCATCCCTACGATCACGACCCCAATAGCGAAGCCTATGGCCTAGAGGCCGCTGAGAAAATCGGCGTGCCTTATGCGCAGGTTTTTAAAACCTTATTGGTTGCGTTAGAAGGCGATGCCAAAAAGCTCGCGGTTGGTATCGTGCCGGTAGACAAGCAGCTCAATCTTAAAGCGATCAGCAAAGCACTTGGGGTTAAAAAGGTCGCCATGGCAGATCCGCAACAAGCACAGCGAGCCACTGGCTATATCGTCGGCGGCATCAGTCCGCTTGGGCAAAAGAGTCGCTTGCCAACGGTTATTGCCGAGTCAGCGCAAGCGCTCAGCGAGATATATGTCAGCGGTGGAAAGCGAGGTTTGGATATCTCATTAGCGCCGACGGATCTTGCCAAGCTGCTTAATGCAAAGTTTGCCGATATATCGAGTTAAACGGTGCCATCTGAGATCGTTCAGGCGTAGAATAATCGTATGACAATCATCCAACGTCTGATCACGCTATGAAGATAATCATCTTAGGCGCAGGCCAAGTCGGCACAACGGTCGCACAGAACTTGGCAAGTGAAGCAAACGACATCACCGTCGTTGACCATAACGCCGGCCTTTTGCGTGACATGCAGGACCGAATCGATATCCGCACGGTACAAGGTCAAGCCTCACATCCCGATGTCTTACGCCAAGCAGGCGCTAAAGATGCAGATATGTTGATTGCGGTCACTAATAGTGATGAAACCAACATGGTCGCGTGCCAATGTGCCGCAACTTTATTTAAAACACCCCGCAAGATTGCTCGCGTACGCGCGCCCGAATATCTCAAGCATCCTGAATTGTTTGCACCCGGTGCGATTCCAATCGATGTATTGATTAGTCCTGAGCAACTGGTAACAGATTACATCTTGCGCTTGATTGAACACCCAGGTGCATTGCAGGTACTCGACTTTGCGGATGGCCGCGTTCGATTGGTTGCAGTTAAAGCCTATTATGGCGGCCCGTTAGTCGGTCACGAGTTACGCGATCTGAATGATCATTTAAAAGGTGCAGAAGCACGAGTCGCAGCGATCTATCGTAAAGACCGCGCCATCATGCCGACCGGCCGTACAGTCATCGAAGCTGATGATGAAGTGTTCTTCTTAGCTACCGCTGAAAATATTTCAGCTGTGATGAAAGAACTGCGCCGCGCGGAAAAACCCTTTAAACGTTTGATCTTTGCTGGTGGCGGCAACATTGGCCGTCGTCTTGCGTCTGCCTTAGAGAATGATTACCGCGTTAAATTGATTGAGCACGATAGCCGTCGATCAAAGCGTGTTGCAGAGCATCTGCCAGAGACCATCGTGTTACATGGTGATGCAGCAGATGAAAACCTACTGCTCGAAGAGAACATCGAAGATACCGATGTATTCTGCGCGATCACCAATGATGATGAAGCGAACATCTTGTCAGCTATGCTGGCCAAACGATTAGGTGCGCGCAAAGTCATGTCATTGATCAACCGTGCAGCGTATGTAGATCTTGTGCAGTCAGGTGCTATCGACATTGCAATCTCGCCACAACAAGCAACCATCGGTTCATTGCTCACACATGTACGTCGTGGCGATGTGGTGATGGTGCATTCATTACGTCGTGGTGCTGCTGAAGCAATTGAAGCGATTGCGCATGGCGATAAAAACTCATCCAAAGTAGTTGGCCGTCGAATTGATGAGCTTAAGCTGCCTACCGGTACCAGCATTGGTGCGATTGTGCGTGGTAATGAAGTGCTGATGGCGCATCACGATGTGGTCATTGAAGCGGAAGACCATGTGATCTTGTTCTTGATCGATAAACGCAAAGTCGTCGACGTTGAGCGCTTGTTCCAAGTGGCGGTCACCTTCTTTTAAACATGTCGTTTAAATCTATCCAACGTATCTTAGGTATCTTGCTAACGTTATTCAGCGTGACCATGCTGCCACCGATTGTGGTGTCTTGGATCTACGACGATGGCGCGATGCTCGCCTTTGCCATTGCATTTGGCATCATCATCACCGCAGGTATGTCGATTTGGTTACCGGTTGCGCATGTGCGTCGCGAAGCGCGTGTGCGCGATGGCTTCATTATTGTGGTGATGTTTTGGACCGTGTTAACCGCAACCGGTGCTTTGCCTTTTATCCTATCCACCGATCCTCATCTCTCAATTACTGATGCCATCTTTGAATCGGTATCGGGTTTAACTACGACCGGTGCCACAGTCATAACGCATCTGGATGAGCTGCCTGAGTCGATCTTGTTTTATCGCCAACAGCTTCAGTGGTTGGGTGGCATGGGTATCATCGTCTTAGCCGTCGCCGTACTGCCGATTCTGGGTATCGGTGGTATGCAGCTTTATCGTGCAGAAACTCCTGGTCCAATGAAGGACTCAAAGCTTACGCCGCGGATTACCGAAACGGCCAAAGCCTTGTGGATGATCTATCTGTCATTAACCGTAGCTTGTGCCTTTGCCTATTGGGTCGCCGGCATGAATACCTTTGATGCCATCGGTCATGCGTTCTCAACGGTCGCGATCGGTGGCTTCTCCACACACGATGCCAGCATGGGCTTCTTTGATAGCACTGCGATTTATTTGGTTGCGGTGGTCTTTATGTTGTTAGCAGCGGTTAACTTTTCGCTGCACTTTGTTGCCTTCCGTTCGAGAAATCCAAAAGGCTACTGGCACGATGATGAGTTCAAGTTCTATATCGTGATTCAGCTGATCGTTATCACTGTCACCATTCTTGGCTTGTGGTTCACAAAAAGTTACGACAATTGGCATGACGCGTGGGTGCACGGTTTATTCCAAGCAGTATCGATAGGCACAACGGCTGGCTTTACCACCGCAGAGTTCTATAACTGGCCGGGCTTTATCGCGATCACCTTATTATTTGCCAGCTTTGTAGGCGGCTGTGCCGGCTCAACCGGTGGCGGTATCAAAGTGATTCGTTTGTACTTGTTGATTAAACAAGGCATGCGCGAGATCACGCGCTTGATTCACCCAAGTGCACAGATTCCCGTGCGCATCGGTGGCAAGGTGGTGCAATCGCGAGTCATCGAAGCGGTATGGGGTTTCTTCGCGCTGTATGTGGCGAGCTTCACCGTAATGTATCTGGCGCTCGCGGCAACCGGACTCGATCTGATGACCGCCTTCAGTGCGGTTGCGGCAAGCATCAACAACCTTGGGCCAGGTCTAGGTGAGGTCGGTTTGAACTACGCCGAGATGCACGATCCCGGCAAATGGATTCTGTGCTTCGCCATGCTGCTCGGTCGTCTCGAGATTTTCACTCTGTTGGTACTGCTGACACCGACTTTTTGGCGTAAATAGCCAAAAACTATTAATCCGATATAAATATAAAATTTTACCTATTGTAAGATTCTATCAATAATCCTCTCCACTTAGTTTTTACCTAAAACAGGAGAGGTGAAATGAACTCAATGGTTGGTCAGCGCATCCCTAGCGCTACGTTCAAAACCCGTCAAAACGGGGAATTTGTCGATGTGACATCAGAGCAGCTCTTCAACGGTCGTACCGTTGTGGTGTTTTCGCTACCCGGTGCATTCACCCCGACATGCTCATCGACTCACTTGCCACGCTTCAACGAGCTAGCGCCAGTTTTCAAACAAGAAGGTGTGGATGAAATCGTCTGCATGTCAGTGAATGACGCCTTTGTGATGGATGCATGGAAAGAGCATCAAGAAACAGACAACGTCACGTTGATTCCCGATGGTAACGGTGAGTTCACTGACGGCATGGGCATGCTTGTCGATAAATCAGATCTAGGTTTTGGCAAGCGTAGCTGGCGTTACTCAATGTTGGTTAAAGATGGCGTCATTGATCAGATGTTTATCGAACCCAACGTACCTGGCGATCCGTTTGAAGTATCCGATGCTGACACCATGCTCAATTACATCAACCCACAAGCGCAAAAACCTGCGGCAATCAGCATGGTGACAAAACCTGGTTGTCCATTCTGTGCAGAGGCGAAGAAGCAATTGACTGAACGTGGCATGGCATTTGAAGAAATTAGCTTGGGCAAGGGCATCGGCATTCGTACGGTTCGTGCTTTAAGCGGACAAGAAACAGTGCCACAAGTGTTCATCGATGGTCAGTACATCGGTGGTTCAGATGACTTGATCGCACACTTAGAAGCCTCTGAGAAAAAAGCGGCCTAAGGTGAATCGGGGTAGCGTGCTACCCCGAGTTATGGAGATGACTCATGACAACAAAGCATTATGATTTGATCAGTTTAGGTGGTGGCAGTGGTGGCTTAGCGGTTGCTGAAGTCGCAGCTAAGTTAGGTAAGCGCGTTGCGATTATCGAGCCAAAAGACTTGGGCGGTACCTGCGTGAATCAAGGTTGTGTGCCAAAAAAGGTGATGTGGTACGCCGCACACTTGGCACATGCAGTGAGCGATGCAACAGGCTTTGGTCATCAAGTGACACATCATGGTTTTGATTGGTCGCGCTTGGTTACCGGGCGCGATCAGTACATCAATAACATTACTGAATACTGGGATGGATATGCAGAGCAATTAGGCATTGATGTCATCGCAGGTTACGGTCAATTTGTCGATGCCAATAGCGTTCGTGTAAGTGGCATGATCTATCGCGCTGATCACATTGTGATTGCGACGGGTGGAGCCCCAATGGTGCCACCGATACCTGGTGCTGAATTGGGAATGACTTCAGATGGCTTCTTCGAGCTAAAGCAGCAACCTAAACGCGTAGCAGTAATAGGCGGCGGTTATATCGGTGTCGAACTGGCGGGTGTAATGCGCGCTTTGGGAACCGAGGTATCGCTGTTTGGTTTAGAAGATCGATTGCTCGTCGCGTTTGATGACATGATCAGCGAAACCTTAGCCAAAGAGATGGCTCAGCAGGGCATCGAGTTGAACTTAGGTGTTGAAGTCAGCGCGCTTGAGCAACATGCCGACGGCATAACAGTGTCGACCAAGCAAGGTGCAAAGCACTTAGGTTTCGACAGTGTTATCTGGGCAATTGGACGTCGCCCGAATACTGCAAGCTTAAATGTTGAATTGGCAGGGATTAAGCGGTTAGACAATGGTCTGATACCAACAGACGAATATCAAAATACCAATGTAGATGGCATTTATGTGATTGGTGATATCACAGGACAAGCAGCATTAACGCCAGTAGCAATTGCCGCAGGTCGTCGATTAGCAGATCGACTCTTCTCCGGTCAGGATGAGCGAAAGGTCGACTACGCCAACATACCGAGCGTGGTGTTCACTCATCCGCCGATTGGTAGCGTGGGTTTAACTGAGACGCAAGCGCGCCTTCTAGGTGAAGATCTAAAGGTTTATGAGACGAGCTTCACGGCAATGCGATATGCCTTAAATGAGCATGGATCAACAACCGCAATGAAATTGATCTGTGCGGGAGAGCAAGAGCGAGTGGTTGGCATTCATCTGATCGGTGAGGGCGTCGACGAGATGTTGCAAGGTTTTGCGGTTGCGCTAAAGATGGGTGCGACCAAAGCGGACTTGGATAACACCATTGCGATTCATCCGGTCAGTGCAGAGGAATTGGTCACCTTGAAAGAGGCAAGAATTGTTGCAGCAGAGCCCGAGTTAAAACTCGCTAGCTAACGCGGAAAATGTCATGCCTCAGCGATACAGGCAGGGTATCCTGAGGGCATGAATATGCAACCTCCTTTTATACTCGTCGACGGCTCGTCGTACCTGTTCCGCGCCTATCACGCGCTACCGCCACTCACCAATTCGCACGGCGAAGCAACCGGTGCAATTGTTGGTGTGCTCAATATGTTGAACAAGCTGATCGATGAATATCAGCCAGAACATATCGCGGTGGTGTTTGATGCGCCGGGTAAAACCTTCCGTGATGAGATGTACAGCGAGTACAAAGCACATCGTCCACCGATGCCCGATGACTTGCGCCAACAGATCGAGCCATTGCATCAGATCATTCAAGCGATGGGTTTGCCCTTAGTCATGATCTCCGGTGTCGAAGCCGATGACGTGATTGGCACCTTGGCACAACAAGCGACTGATAAAGGTATGCCGTCGTTGATCTCAACCGGCGATAAAGACATGGCGCAGTTGGTGAATGATCACATCACCTTGATCAACACGATGAATGATGTCGTGATGGATCGCCAAGGCGTGATCGATAAGTTTGATGTCACGCCAGAACAAATCATCGATTACTTAGCACTGGTCGGTGATAGTGCGGATAACATTCCGGGCATTCCAAAGTGTGGCCCAAAGACAGCAGCAAAATGGCTCGGTGAATACGAGACGATCGATAACTTGGTCGCACATGCTGAAGAGATCAAAGGCAAGATCGGCGAATACCTTCGCGATAATCTAGACCAACTTAAACTCTCACGCGAGCTCACTACGATAAAGCTCGATGTTGAACTACCAGTCAACATTGATCAGCTCAAGCCAAGCGCAGCGAATGCTGACGAGTTACGCAAACATTACACACGCATTGAGTCGCGTCGTTACTTAGCCACACTCGATGGCGCAAAAGCTGAGAGCAAATCAGCTCCACAGCCCGAAGAAAAAAAGGCTGAGAAGATCGATGCGCAATACGACATCGTACTGACGCAAGCCGACTTTGATGCATGGCTAGAGCAACTTAACAATGCCGAGCTGTTTGCTTTTGATACTGAAACAACCAGCTTGGATTACATGCAAGCCGAAGTGGTCGGCGTATCCTTTGCCATAGAAGCAGGTAAGGCAGCCTATGTGCCACTCACGCATTGTTATCCCGGTGCGCCAGAGCAGTTGCATCGTGATGATGTACTGGCAGCGTTAAAGCCCATCTTAGAATCGGATGCGCATAAAAAGGTCGGCCAGAACCTTAAGTACGATAAAAGCGTGCTGGCTAATCACGGCATCGAATTAAAGGGTATCGCTTACGACACCATGCTCGAGTCCTATGTGTATAACAGCAGCGCAGGTCGTCACGATATGGACTCACTTGCCGAGCGTTATCTTGAGCTTAAGACGATTCACTTTGAAGATATCGCGGGTAAGGGCGCTAAGCAATTACGCTTCGATCAAATCGATATCGAACAAGCCGGCCCCTATGCCGCAGAAGATGCCGACATTACCTTGCGCCTACATCAGCACTTGTGGTCAAAGGTAAAGCAAGAGCCAAGCTTGGCTAACTTAGTCACTGATCTTGAAGTGCCACTACTGTCAGTGCTCTCGCGTATCGAACGCCAAGGCGTGGTGATTGATAGCACGCAGCTCAAACAACAAAGTGCGCAGCTTGCCGAGCGATTACATCAGCTTGAGCAACAAGCCTATGAGATCGCAGGACGCAACTTCAACATGAGCTCGCCAAAACAAATCGGTGAGATCTTTTTTGATGAGTTAGAGCTACCGGTTATCGCCAAGACACCAAAAGGTGCGCCATCGACAGCAGAGAATGTGCTGCAAGAACTTGCTGAGATGGGGCATGAGTTACCCAGCGTTATCTTGGAGCATCGCGGCCTTGCCAAGCTTAAGTCGACTTACACCGATAAGTTGCCAGAGATGATCGATCCTCAATCGCAACGCATTCATACCAGTTACCATCAAGCGGTTGCGGCAACCGGTCGCTTGAGCTCATCTGATCCGAACCTGCAAAATATTCCAATTCGTAGTGAAGAAGGTCGTCGTATCCGTCGTGCCTTTATCCCACAACAGGGCTGGACCATGGTCGCCGCTGACTACTCACAGATCGAGCTGCGCATCATGGCGCACTTGTCTGCAGATAAAGGCCTGCTTACTGCTTTCTCTGAAGGTGCAGACATTCACCGTGCTACCGCAGCCGAAGTTTTTGCCGCTGATAACCCAGATAGCGTGACCGATGATCAACGTCGCGCAGCTAAAGCAATTAACTTTGGTTTGATCTATGGCATGTCGGCGTTTGGTTTAGCTAAACAGCTAGGCGTTGGTCGTAACGAAGCGCAGGACTACATCGATCTGTACTTTAATCGTTACCCGGGTGTGCAGGACTATATGAATCGCACGCGCGAGCAAGCTAAAGATCAAGGTTATGTCGAAACCTTGTTTGGTCGTCGTTTGTATCTACCGGAGATCAATGCACGTAACGGTGCGCGTCGTGCCGGTGCTGAACGTGCAGCGATTAATGCGCCGATGCAAGGTACAGCCGCCGACATCATCAAACGTGCCATGCTCAGTGTGGATCAATGGTTGGTAAACGATAAGCCCGATGTGCATCTACTGATGCAAGTGCATGACGAACTGGTGTTTGAAGTCGCGCCAAATGAAATGGATTCAGCTACAGCTAAAATTAAAAGCTTGATGGAATCAGCGGCTGATCTAAATGTGCCGTTGTTAGTCGAGGTAGGTAGTGGCGCTAACTGGGAGGAGGCGCATTAAAGCTCAAACCACTCGTCGAGCTTCTCATGCGCTTCATCAACGCCCCAGCGTTTCAGTGACGAAAACAACTGCACACTAAAGTCGAGGCTAAACTCTTTCAGTGCCGTATCAACACGCTCGAGTGAGATAGCTTGTTCTTTACGATTCAGCTTATCCACTTTGGTGAGTAACACATGCACCGGTATCTCGATGTGGTTAGCCCACTCAAGCATTTGGATGTCGTAATCTTTAAGCGGATGACGCGAATCCATCATCAAGATCACACCGCGTAAGCATTCACGCTTTTCTAAGTAATCCGCGAGTGCACCTTGCCAATCGGCTTTGATGTCTTGCGCAACTGCGGCATAACCATAGCCGGGTAGGTCAACTAAACGACGTTGATCATCGACTCGAAAGAAGTTGAGTAACTGCGTACGACCTGGCGTGCGACTGGTTCGTGCTAATGAAGTCTGCTGACAAAGCGTATTAATCGCACTCGACTTACCCGCATTCGAACGACCTGCAAACGCAATCTCGTAACCGCTGTCTTCAGGTGATTGGGATAACTTCGCCGCGCTGGTAATAAAGCTGGCTTGAAAATAGGTCGAGTTCACTGAGCGCGATTCCACTCGCCAGACTTGCCGCCGGACTTATGCTCAAGCTGCACATCCGAAATCACCATGCCGCGATCAACTGCTTTACACATATCGTAGATCGTCAGTAGCGCAACCTGCAGC